>Ga0153966_100373_pt1 | contig 18940 bp, 18 predicted proteins | sample TSFL050MetaG_FD_104738 | JGI IMG/M metagenome (GOLD analysis project Ga0153966, IMG submission 104738) | Attine ant fungus gardens microbial communities from Florida, USA - TSFL050 MetaG | ecosystem: Host-associated > Fungi > Mycelium > Unclassified | place: USA: Florida, Paynes | collected... | reverse complement strand
GAACAGATGGTGAGGAGGGACACGATGAAATAGTAGCGGAAGTGTTGAAACGGTTGGAGGAGAATAACTTATACATGAAACCAGAAAAGTGTTCATGGAAGACAAGTAAAGTGAACTTCCTGGGAGTAGTGATGGGTCAGGAGAAAATTGAAATGAAGGAGGAAAAGGTGGAAGGAGTATTGAACTGGCCAATATCAAAGATGGTCAGAGATGTCAGAAAATTCTTGAGACTCGCCAACTACTATAGACAATTTATTAAAAACTTTGCAACACTCGTAAAGCCCTTAAATATGTTGACAAGGAAAGACGAGAAGTGGAGATGGGGGGAAGACCAGCAGAAGGCATTTGAGCAACTGAAAGAGATCTTCACCACAAGACTGTTGTTAGTAGCACCTAACTTAGACAAAGAATTCAGAGTTGAGGCAAACACTTCCAATTTTGCAACAGAAGGTATGTTGTCTATTAAATACGAAGACAATAGGTGGAGGCTGGTAGCTTATATCTCTAAATCTCTAAATGAAACAGAATGTAATTATGAGATTCACGATAAAGAGATATTGGCGGTAATTAGATGCCTAGAGGCCTGGAGGCACTTTTTGGAAGGCACAAGGGGAAAGTTTGAAATTTGGTCAGACTATAAGAACTTAGAGTATTTTATGAGCAATTAGAAATTAAACAGATAACAAGCAAGATGGACTCTATATCTCTCAAGGTTTGACTTTATCTTAAAATATGTATCTGGGAGTAGAATAGGAAAGGTAGATGGCTTAAGCAGAAGATCAAATTGGGAGGTAGGAGTGAAAAAGGACAATGAGGAGCAGATATTGGTAAAGAAAGAATGGTTAGAGGCTAGAGCAACATAGGTGTTAGAAGTAATCATTGAAGGAATAGACATTCTAGACAGGATAAGAAAGAGTGAGGCAAAAGATAACGAGGTAGTAAAAGTAGTGGAAGAAATAAAATGAGCTGGAGTAAAGGTTTTAAGAGATAAAGAGTGGCAAGAACACGAGGGGTTGATATTAAAGGAAGGAAAGGTATATGTACCTAAGGATGAGAAATTGAGAGCAGAGATAATCAGGCTGCATCATGACATGCCTGTGGAGGGACAAGAAGGACAGTGGAAAACCACAGAGTTGGTGACAAGAAACTTCTGGTAGCCAGGAGAGGTAAAGCGATATGTGAAGGGATATGATGTGTGCCAACAAAATAAAAATTGTATGCAAGTACCTGTAGGAAAGCTAATACCAAATTAAATACCAGAAAAGCCATGGAGTCATATATCAGTGGATTTTATTATGAAGCTACCATTGGTCCAAGGATATGATTTGGTTTTGGTGGTAGTAGATAGGTTAACAAAAATGGCGCATTTCATACCTACTACAGAAAAGATTACAGCAGGAGGACTAGCTAGATTGTTCAGGGATAATGTCTGGAAGCTACACAGCTTGCCAGAAAGTATTATTTCCGATAGAGGGCCACAGTTTGCAGCAGGAGTGATAAGAGAGTTAAATGTGATGTTGGAGATCAATAGTAAATTGTCAACAGCATTCCATCCACAAACTGACAGACAAACTGAAAGGATGAATCAAGAACTAGAACAGTACTTAAGAATTTTCATAGATTATTGCCAGGAACAGTGGTCAGAATGGTTGGGAACAGCAGAGTTTGCTTACAACAACAAGGTATAAACAAGTATGAAAGTGTCGCTTTTTAAAGCAAATAATGGATGAGATCCTCGCATGGGATTTAAACTCAGGAAGAAAGGAAAGTTTGAGGAGACAAGCAAATTTGTAGAAAGGATGCAAAAAATACAAAAAGAGGCTAAGATGGTACTGGGAAAAGCACAAGAAGACATGAAAAAGTATGCAGATAGGCATAGGGGAGAAGTAGAAGAATATTGAGTAGGAGATCTAGTACTACTCAGTACCAAGGATCTTAAATACCAAATAGTGGGAAGGAGAACAGAGGAACTTATGGAGAGGTTTGTCGGACCTTATAGAGTCAAGTCAATAGTTTTGACAAACACATTAGAATTAGAACTACCTAGCATAGTAAAGATATATCCAGTAGTTAACGTAAGTAGAGTACAAAGATATACAGGACAGGTGGAGGGACAAAGAAAAGAAATGCCACAACTGGTAGTAATAGAAGGGGAAGAAGAATGGGAGGTAGAGAAAATAATAAATAAGAGACAAGTATGGGGAAGAGATAAGTACCTGGTACAATGGAAGGGGTGTATGGCAGAGGAAGACACTTGGGAGAGTAGGGAAAATCTTAAAAATACAAGTGATCTAGTAGAAGAGTTTGAAAAGGAATACGAAAGAGAAGAAGAAGAAGAAGCAAGGTGGCAAGAAACAGAGGAAAATAAAAGGGTGTTTAGCAGGGGGTTGCCAGGGAAGTATATGGCAAAGATACTGTATGGATGGAGGGAGAAGAAGTATGAGCAGGAATATTGGAAGAGATTGGAAGAAAATTGGCAGTGATGGAAAAGGAACCCATTTGCAAAAGTGAGCCACAATTTATTCTTACAGATGAAACAAGAAGAGGATGAGATGGGAAATATTGGTGATTAGGACAGTGAGCTATAAAAAGGTCCTCAGAACAAAAAAGCTTGAGAGGGGGTGGTGTAATAAAATGGCAGACAAGCTGGAACATCTGCAGCGGCAGAATATTTTATTTCTTTATCATTTTCTTTTATTATGTAATAGTTTGAAGTGCATGGGACATCATGACTCAAAAGGAGTCTGTGGGATAATTCAAGTAGACAAATACTAGTAAATACTGATTTGTGTATAAGTAGTTAGACCAATTAGTAAGGACTCTAATGAGTTCTCTTTGTCAACTCTGACTTTGAGTGTGAGCTGAGGTTATCTCTACTAATGTTCACTATACTTCCACATATCACTTCACCTCCCTAGTGACCCCTGGCCACTAGAAATTCCTTGTGACCAACTCCACCATCTTCCACTGCCCTCTATGTCCTCCTACAGGCATATCATGATGTAGCCTAATCACTTTTGTTCTCAACTTTTCATCTCTAGGAATGTATACTTTTCTCTCTTTCAACATCAGGCTGTCTTTTTGATACCATTCTTCATCTCTCAGCATTTTCACTCCTGCTCATTTCATTTCTTCTACTGCTTTGATGACCTCATCATCTCTTGCTTCACACTTTCTTACTTTATCCAGTAAGTCCACTCTTTCTATGATTACTTCTACTACTCTGATTCTCTTTACATCTAACTACTCCTTCTTCACCAACATTTGTTCTTCATTGTCCTTCTCCACTTCCACTTCCCAATCCAGTCTTCTGCTTAATCTATCTGCCTTCCCCACCTTACTTCCTGAGGTGTGTTTCAATATTCCAAGTTTTTATGGTCTGTCCAGACTTCAAATCTACTTTCTCCTTCCAAGAAATGTCTCCACACCTCCAGACATTGTATTACACCCAACATCTCTTTGTTGTATATTTTGTAATTCCTTTTTGTTTCATTTAACGACTTAGAAATATACACTACCAGTCTCCATTTACTATCCTTGCACTTAATAGATAGTACTCCTCCCATTGCAAAGTTAGAGGCATCCACTTCCATTCTGAGTTCCCTATCCAAATCTGGTGTGACTAGTAATGGTCTACTTGTAAAGACCTTTTTGAGCTGTTCAAACACTGTCTGTTGGTCTACTCCCCAATTCCACTTTTTTTCCTTCCTCGTCAGATTGTTCAAGGGTCTAGCCAGCTTTGCAAAATCCTTTACAAATTGTCTATAGTAATTTGCAAGCCCCAAGAACTTTCTAACATCTCTGACTGTCCTAGGTACAGGCCAGTTCAGTACTCCTGTCATCTTATCCTCTTCCATCTCAATCCTCCCCTAACCTATTATTACTCCCAGGAAATTCACCCTCTATACTTTCCAAGCACATTTCTCTGGTTTCACATATAGATTGTTCTCTTCTAACCTCCTCAGCACTTCTTTCACCAATTCATCATGTCTCTCCTCTATCTCTGTTCCTATTAACACATTGTCCACAAACACCACTATCTTTTCTTTGTTGATCATATCTCTTAGGATTTTGTTCATCATACCTTGGAATGTGGTAGATAAATTTATCATCCTGAAAAACATTACTACTGGCTTATACGACCCCACATATGTAATAAAGGCCACTTTTCATTCATCTCCCTCCTTGATTTGCACATTATTGTAGCTCCATTGGAGATCCATCTTAGTAAATACTCTCTTATTTCCCATAAAGTCTACCAGATCTGTAATTAACAGCAGAGGGTAATTGTTCTTAACCATCTGCTTATTGAGTCTCCTGTAGTCCATAATTATATGCTTCCCCCTATCCTTCTTGTTTACAAAGAATACTGGCGAGGTTTAAGGCGACTTTGAAGGTCTGATGTATTCCTTCTTCAGATGTTTGTTGATGAACTTTTGTACTTCTTCCTTCTCATTTCTGGAGAGAGGGTATACTCTTGCTTTGCTAGCTTTGAAGTCGCCATTAAGATCTATTGCATGATCCCATACCTTCCTATCCTTTCTGACTCCACCTTTCCAAACACTTTCAGCCACTTGTGAAACTTTTTAGGCACCATCTCTTTCACCTTCCTATGATTTACCTCATCTCAGAGGCTTGAATGTTCGCCTTATATCTTTTGCTTTTCTTTAATTCTGCACTGCCTTCTAATTAACAGTTTCTGCCACTCTCCTTGGATTATTGATTCTAGCCCTCCTCTTCTAGGCCCTAGGTACTGTCCATTCCACTTCTTCTCTCCAGTTTCACCACGGTGTTTTCTTTTCTGTCCTACAGGGCAGGCAAAACACTTCTCCCTTCTCTCCTACCACTACATCTTTTCCTCCACATGCATTACACTTTACCTACTTCGCTCTTCTGCTTTCTGCTTCTCTCTCTCTCCAATTCCATGCTTCCTTGCAACTTCTGCACCACATATTGCACAATTGTGCTTTCTCTAGGAAACCCTGTCCCCTGTTCTCCTAGGTTTTCATTCCCTTGTAGTCACATCCTCTACACTCTACAAAGATGACCACTTCTCTGGATATTATCCACCCCTCCATGCATATTGCTGCTCCCCTTGGAGGCAGCCTCCTTGCTCTACTATGCTCTTTCACCTTCTTCCATACTTCTTGCTGTGGCGCTACTTTTACCTTCCTCTTTTCCTTTATCTTTAGACATTCCCACTTCTTGTGTTCCTTCTCCCCATATCCAAAGCATTTCACTTCCTCTTTTATTATTTCTTACCTCTTTACTTCTCTCACCCCACATCACCCTACTCTTCAACACTTTGAACCTATTTCCCACTACTGCTTTCTTCTCCTCCTCTCCTCCTTTGCACTTTTAGGCAAGGTACCCGAACCTCCCACACTTCCTACAGATTCTTCCTTCTCTTCCTTCTAATTCTGCCCTTAATTTAGCAAAGGTATGCTTTTGGTTGAGTATGTCACTCATGAGTTGATTATATACTTCTAAGGACATTGTGTATTGTACTTAGAAGGGCAAGTTGTTGTTGTGTAAAAAAAATGACAATGTATTGTACTGCTAGTTGACTGACCTTTCTTCTTTGGCTTTGACTACTGACTACTTATGTCTACTGGGGTGCAAATCTTCACCCAGCTAGGTACTTAATGCCTTACTGACTATTGCCCTAATACTAGGGTTACACTATCACTTCTTAGGGAAGATCCCTACTCTAATCATCTTCTTAAGGGTGTGACAATGTTCCTCTGTATGTACTAGTCACAATGAACTAGCAGCACAAGGCTGATAAAGTAAAAGGTTTTACAAGTACTCCACTAGACACTATCTGTTGTCAGGTTTGGTCTATGTATGCACTTAGGTATAGTGCCCACAGTCCACCTCCAGGGTCTAAACTTCCTGGTCAGTCCACTTAAGTCCATGACCTGGCTGTAACAACTCTTAGTTTAGACTGTGTGACCTTAACCCAAATTGTACTCTATATCAGAGTTGACAAAAAGAACTCGTTAGATTTTGTACACTACTTATACATGTTCAATTATTTGTCCTTGTTTACTGATCCAAACATACTATTTAATTAAAAGAAAAGAAAAATAAAAGAAAAATAAATATTGACTTGGAGGAATTTGGCAGTTCATAACACTAGCTATAAGAAGGTTGGAAGTGATCGGAGTTGATCACACACCAAGAGAGTGATGAGAGTGTAGTATGACAGGGATTGAGGTGATTGGTGTCTGGTAGCGGTAATGAGTTCTAATGTAACAATTGAAGTTGTGGTTGAGTAACCCTAACCTTGTTCACACTCTAAGTTAGAGTTTGACAAAGAGAACTCATTAGAGTTTCCACTATTTGTTCTACACTATTTATACAATTTAATTATTTGTACATATTATGTTTCTCTCACATTTCTCTATTGAGTCACCATTCCTGATTTGGTAATAAGTTCTCACACATCTGATAATTAAAAGAAAAATAAATATTGTCTTAGAGGAATTGAGCAGTTTATGATAGCCAGGTACTAGTAAGAGTGACCTGAGGATATATATAGAGAGAGAAGCAGTAATAGAGAAGTTGATGGACAGAAAGTATCAATGATGTAAGGCCTGCGAAATACAACCCAGGCAGTTAAAGAGATAGTAGAGAGCTGAGGAGAGAATCAGTGGCCTATCACCAGCCAATTGTTAGGACCAAACTTCGCAGAAAGTGGAACTTGATGCTGAGGACAGGTTACAACCTTGAGGGTTGAACCAACCTCAATCTCAGGTCTTGGTAATATAAGGGAAACTGGTAAAGGTCAAGGGTGAGATAGCTTTGGAGAAAATAGAACTGAAGTTTTGCCTATGGAAGAACAAAGCTAAGATATCTGACTAACACTGATGGGGATCAATAAAGGGGGATTGTTTGTAATGTGTGTGTAGATAGAAATATTAATGTGCTTTACTGTCTTTACAAAAGTGGGTATTACCGAGTCAGAGAATCAAAATCTCCAAGTTGTTCTACAATTGTGTGCAATTAAGTAGGCACTGGGGAGGTAATCAAATATAAAAGGGAGGGGCTCATGAGATAGTAAAAGCTTATTATTAAACACTAGAATAAAAGAAATGTTTTTAGTTTCTGCTCAAGAGCACTCTCACTGGTCGGATCTCAAAGGTGTGCGTTCCTCTCACACTGTAGCACTACCATTCTAGATACTAGTCTAGTAGACTGGCTTGCCGTCAATACAGCAGTCCTACCTAGATCTCATATTGCCCTCATGCAAGCTCACTCTCAACTGACTATACAGTTGGCAACTTCCTCTGAAAACATGTAGTGAGTGGTTTAGCTCCTAGTTCAAGCAAATGCCCAAGTCCTCCTTTAGAGTGGGTATCCCTTGAGGGAAGTTTTATAAAGTTTTATAAAAGAGAAAGAGAGAAAAAGAGCTCTTAGTCACTCAAGTCGAGTTTCAGCTCTAAAGCAACAAAGAGCAAAAAAGGGGGTTCTTCTTCTTACGCCTCTCTGTGCTACTAGAGTATTATATTAGTATTACAAAGCCCAGAATGCAATAAACAAGGTAAGAAAGAAATCCTCTAGATTACTCAAAAAGACAGGTAGAATGAGTCAAGTCTACATCCGATCATGCAATAGCTGCTCTCCGTACTCTCTGTCCATTTCCTACCAACTTTCTTTATCTCATCAGCCAACCTTGAGCCTGTTCTAAGTGTTCTAGAGTGCTTGAGAGGTTCATTGGACATTGGTCCGACCACTCTCAAGCACATCTTCATCATCGATATCACTCCTCTCTGCTTCCAACTCTTCTGATTTCTTTCCTAAACCTTCCTCTACTCTCTCTTCTATTTTCTATTCACATCTCTCAGGTTCTTCTTCTTTCTATCCCTTCCCGATAATGTTTGGCATATTTTTGTCTTGTTCTTCTATATTTGGACTGCCAATCAGGACTGATGTGCAATCTCTGATGGTGTTCCTATTATAAACCAGGGGTCAGCTATTGGGTGACATCATTATCAAGGGAAATGCTTCTAAGGTCGAGTTCGCTCTCGAGAGCACTTCTAGGGGGAAGTCCATCTTATAGATATGATATGAGACCATCCGGAAAGCGTTATGAGGTACTGATAGTGGTGATTGTGGCCACTACTCCACTACTCAGATAGTGTTCTCAAGTACATGACCAGACTTCTAGTGATTATGTCTGGGGAGCCGATTCTCTCTCGAAAGCTGTTTATTATGATTATTAGGTTCTGAATGTCACTTATATTGCCAAAATTAATTGTCAGGCATGACGACATAGTCTCATTTTATGTATGCTGACTAATTCATAAGTAATACACTACTAAGCCTAGGGGTCATACTGGGGCATGACACCAATAGTCCAACGGTAGATGTTGAGGAATAAAAACTAGATCATGTCAAAGGTCCAAAGACTAGTAGCCTCGACAACAGGGCCAGTGGAGTATAGTTGATGACAGAGAAAGGATACCAAGGAGTTTGGATTCTATCCAAGACCAGAGATCTGTGAGGGCAAGAAGTGGAACCTTGTGCCTGAAATCAGAGGGGCTTGGTGGAGTTTAGATGGATGCCAGAGATAGACGTAAGGTCTACGAGATTTGGCCTAGGCAGTCACAGTGTTAGCACCAGAAGTGTGCTCGACTATGACCTATGGATCTAGAAATAGTGACAGTCAGAAGCAGATTGGGTCCAGAATAGTGGGAGTGCCCAGGCTAGTAGAAATAAGACCTAGAGGGGCTTAGTTGTAAAGGAAATTAACAAGCAGAGAAGCTGAGACAGAGTAAGTCCTTGAAGGCAGTTAGTCCAACGAGTAGGACACCATGGAAGTCCCAAAAGCCTCAGTATGGGTGAGGGCAAGTGAGAGATGTAGGAGAGAGGGAATAAACCTTGAAGAGAGGATTGTGTCTAGGCTATGCTGCTGATAATGACCAGAACCTTGGAGAAAAGAAATCAGTGGCTAATACAGGCCAAAGATTTAGAGTTGGCAGTTCAATACAGAGCCAATGATTTAGGAAGGAAGCAGATATAGGGCACACCCAAGACAAAGAGAATTGCGTGGTAGTTGGAAAATTAGTAGAGAGAAGAGGACGTAAGATCCTGGACTAGGCAGCCGGCAAGATAGAGCATAAGACCTGTGAGATTTGGCCCAGGCAGTAAAAGAGGAGAGTCCAACCTGACAAGCTAAGGAGATAAAAATAGTGCGAAGGCCAGTTAACAGAGGTCTGGTAATAGCTGAGGTTTTATGCTGGTTAACAAGGTCCAGCAAGTTAGATTTTATTAGTGTATTTTACTACATTTTCAAACTGTGCCAAGGGTACTAATAGAAGTTTTGTATGGGTCAGAAAACCCCAGAAACTTAGTTATATTAGTAAAGAGAATGTAAGTCCTTGAAGGGAGACAGCTAGATTTAATTTTTCTATTTATTTATAAAATTAGAAAGTAAATAAAATAAAGTGGAAAATGCCAGGAGGCAGAAGTCTTATACCACCCTGAGAAGGGGATAATGGGAAAAGGGGTGGAAAATAGAAGAAAAATAGTAAAATCTTTTTTAGAAAGGGATTGCTAGGATGTTGATCTTTGAAGAGGGGATAGTAGGGGAGGTGGATACAAAGAGTAACCACCTAGTATGAGGACAACAATGGGTTGGCAGTTGTAGGAGGCAACTGATACAGCAGGAGGTATGAATGCTATAGTCAGGAGACGAACTATGGAGGGATGCAGGAGTGACACAGCAAGTACAATGATGTTACAACAATAACATAGATGTCGGATGAACACTTAGGGAATACGACCCTACACTGTAAAGTGTAAAAAAAATTTTTAAGCCAATAAAAAGAAAGGGGAAAAAAGGAATTATTAAACTAATAAAAAATTTAATAATAAGGATGTTTGTCAGGGACGATAAACCTTAAGGAGGGAATAGTGTTATAATTTGCTCTAGCACTTATCTTTTTCTTTATTAAATTAATTAATTAATGACAGTATGACTTAATGAACATGATGTTTCCACATCATGATTATAAAAGGGATAAGCATGAGAAGATCAAGTAATGATCTGGGATAGATCACATGCCTATCAGGCAGCTGCCATGTATGGGAGAACATGTGGGCAGAAGTTGTCTGATGTGGGGAATTACTCAGGACTTGACAAATGGTAGTTAATAGATACCATGATCTCTCTTAGAATAGACTAGTTATAGCCACATGTACAAGTATAAATAGCTAGTCAATTTATAGAGGGAACTCTATTGAGTTCTCCTTGTCTTTAATCTCATACCCTCTGAGGGGGATCTGGGATTGTCCCATAGGTTCTGACAATAAGTATTTGGTAAGGTAGAAGGGATATACGGTGGAAAAAGACACTTGAGAAAGCAAGGAGAATCTGAAGAATATAATGGAACTGGTAGAAGAATTTGAAAGGGAATATAGTAGAGAAGAAGAGGAAGAAGTAAGATATCAAAAAGCTGAAGAGGACAAGAAAATGTTTAGTAGAGAATTACTAGAAAGATATATGGCAAAGCTACTATACAAATGGAGAAATAAGAAGTATGATAGGGAGTACTGGAAATAAATGGAAGAGAACTGGAAATAGTAGAAAAGAAATCCATTCTCAAAATACAGTAGAAACCTATTCCTAAAGAAGATGGAAGAAGAGAAAAATGAACACAAAGGAGAATAAATAGAGAATTAGAATAAAGAAGATAATAAGAAAGATCAATGGAGAATTGAAGGAAACAGGAAATATTTGAAAAAATTGAGAGATGAGAAATTCAAAATAGGTAATCTAAGGAATCCATACAGTGAATTATGAAAAAAAGTCCTTGAAACAAGGACCCTTAAAAGGAAGGTAGTGTCATAAATTGCCTTTTTCCTTTAAGTTAATATTTATTTTTTTTAATTATATAATATCATTGGATCAGTAAATAAGGACAAATAATTGAACTTGTATAAGTAGTGTATACTAAATAATAGGAACTCTAATGAGTTCTCTTTGTCAACTCTGACTTAGAGTAGAGTTAAGTCTAAGGTTGCTTATCAAAGACTAAACTCTTACAAAGTGGCAATTTATGACATATAACTAAAGAAATGAAAAGAGCAGGAAATCTTCTCTAATAGATTAGATAATGTGTTCTAAAAATAGAATAAGAGATAAGATTGGATTAGATAAGGCTAACATAATCTGATCACATGATTAGACTTCTAGAAGGATTGTAGAAAATTACTTAAGCATATATATAGACAAATAGCACTTGTATATAAGTAGATAGAGTAATTCATAAAAGATAAGTCAGTCATTTCAACCAGCTTGTTATTATACTAGGGCCCTTCTAGACCTAGGGGCTGGCATTTCCAAGACTCTAGTAGTAACTGATATTGACATAGGTAATGTTTTCTTGTTTGTTGTGCTTTCAAATTGACTAAATAATTCCTTTCATGCATGTTCTCTTAGTGTTTCTTTGTTGTTCAGAATGTAAGAGTTTAGTCTTTGGTGAGCAATCTTAGGCTTTACACTATTCTAAGTCAGAGTTGACAAAGAGAACTCATTAGAGTTCCTGTTATTTGGTGTACACTACTTATACAAGTCCAATTATTTGTCCTTATTTACTGATCCAATGATATTACATAATTAAAGAAAAATAAAATAAATATTGACTTAGAGGAGAAAGACAATTTATGACAGCTTTCTTGGGCTATGAAACTTTTAGTAGTGTTGGGGTTTTCTCTTTTGTGTATATTTGTCTTCTAGTCTTGAATAAGTTCACACTAAGATTGCCTTCAGACTGGGTCTTGTTAGATGTGGTAGAAAAAGTTGAGAGGATAGACAACTATTCCTTTGCAGTGGGTTCCAATTTGTGGGAAGGCTATATGAGTTTGAATGGGAATGTTGTTGATGATCCTTGGTACTTCAGATGAAGAGTGTAATTTTTCTCAATTAGAGTTGTTTGTCTGCAGTAAAGTCCAAAAAGTATATTCTTCTTGATGTTAAACCAAGCGCTTATATACTACGAAGTTTTGTAGTTTAGCAACAATAAAAGTACAAATGGTGCTCGTCTCCATCAACATACCATAGTAGTTGGCATGACAATTAAGGATAATAAAGACAATAGTTGAAAACATTGTCCAAGAATAGAAGAATAGAATGGAGCAAACAACAAAAAAAGAAAGCATTTCTATTGCACCGCTTACTACTCATGTTCAGGGCAGTACGCACGTAGCCCAGTGGCTACTCCCACACTAAACCAAGAAAATTTCTCAACTACTACGACAAGTTGTTAGACAAACAGCACAATGTTCCATGGGGCTGTTAAGACCAACCATATTGGTGTAATTTCACCTTCAAGGCGGCGGATAGCTTCTTTCAAATGTGCTAAAATTTCGATTTTCCTGGACTTTTCAGGTAATGGGCCAGTAGGCAAATCCACCCGATGCGAGGAAGATGTCTGTAGAGCCGAAGTGAACAGGTCTAAGGTCATATCTGCCTCCTGGTTAGATACTTTGTCGGTTTCAGGTATAATGCTGACCTTTGTACAAAGCTAGATCGACTTCAGCATTCTTGAGTCCTTTTAAAGATTCAGATGAATTTGAATTTGAAGGTAGTGAACCAAATGAGTTTGAGAAGTGATCATCGAAAGGATAGCAGGTACCAAACACATCGGCCAGAGGTGCTAATGACTGAGGGCTGGAATTGACAATAGGATCGTTTGCTGGGGGGAAGATATTCCCAAAGTCGAGAGCTATAGACCGTGAACAGGGGTTCACTCAGCATACTTGAACCTACCAAGTGACTGTCCTTCAGCCTGAAACAGGTCCTCGGAAGGATGTATGATGTGGCCAGGCACTGGATTCGGATTCTGGCAGAATATTGAATCATCCAAGATCCCATTGGTTGGATTCAAGAAATCTTCCGGAGCATAAAACAACCATTCTGGGATCTTCTCATGACTGGAGACTGAATGTGGACTCGGCGTGGAGAGAATCCGAGGGGATGCACTTTCATAAGCGGTAGTTGATTTGTGGCCCGTATTTGGCTGCTGAAAGCCGGGTGGAACGATGTCTAGTGAGCTGTCAGGGGTACTGAGCGTACGAAGTCAATGAAGGTGATGGTGTCGACGGGAAATAGCGGACCATTGAGATTTCTTAGGAGTTGATGAGGCTTTCGGGCTAGAATACGTGTGAACATGTTGTATAGGAGCAATACTCAAGGAAAAAAATACCTTCCGACCTGGGGCGAAGCGACCCGCGTTTCCCTAGAAAAATGCTTGAGCTATCAACATAGATATAGTACCGGGAGAGGATCAGTTACATTATCGCAACAGGGTCTGCAGCAATCCGGAGTTGTGCTTCCATATTTAATCCCTGCCCGGCAAACCTCCTATTTTTATCTGGACACAACGCTTTGATGGGATCATTACAGTCACTAGAAGTAACCTAGTGAGGACTTGTGTCATAAGATAGCCATATTCAAGGTACCTGAGTGGTGTATTGATTGTCCCATGCGATGACACTGGTGAAGGCAGCTGTGCTACAATTCTGTGCAAGAGGTTGAAATGAGTTCGCAGCATGAATCAACGGTAGGAATTTACCGTCGTCTCTTGGGGGGTCTTGAGGAGCGCTCTGTCTGAATCGGTCCTTCGTCTGCCTCAGTGGGGCACTGCCGCTTGAGGGGAATCGCAACCGGTGAGGGAGAATACGAAAGAGGTGAAGGCGGTGACACCGAGTATTGACGAGGGTCTGGAGATGGATACACAAGATATCCATATTTTTGACTCAGTGATTTTCCGTGAATCTTTACCACAACAGAGCTCTCGGGTGTCGACTGGGTGCCCGGCAAATTGCAGCATAACTTGTCCCCATATAGCTCTTTCGCTGCCATCTCGATCGAGGCAAACTCTAGGGCAAGGCTATCATCCACCACCTTACCATGAAAATAAAGTCCAGCAGCATGTATAATTTCATTTTTCTTGCCAGAAAATCGTGACTTTCGCAGAGCATTCCATCCAATTCGCTTCCGAGCGTCGGTAAACCAGGCGTCGATACATTTCCTAGAAGAGCCAGATTCCTTGGAGAGAGAATCGCGCATCACAGCGGAAGGATAAGGGCAATGAAGATTGTTGACTATCCATGTATAAGCTGCAGGGACATAAGATGGAAGGGAAAACAGAGGAGAGTGGTTTTCTGCAGTGTTTCCGGGCTCCATGCTTTCTTTTCCAAGGACCTCCTCCACCTTCTGCATGAATGACTGGGTGAGTTCTTGACTCTTAACATCGAGCTCGGAGAAGGCCTTGGAGATTATTTCAATGCGTAATGAAACTGTGTCTGCAAGAGCTCGGATCCCTTCGGAGAGATACTTGGCTTCGGCAGCAGCAGTAATGTCATCCAAAAGTCGAGACCAATTCTCCTGAAATTTGGCAAGAGAACCATTCGAAATGGCATCAAAGAATGAGTCTTCAGCTTTTGTGAGACGATCGTGTATGTCAGCCGAGTCGTACATTGATCACTGGCAAGGATTGTGCTAGCATTCTGATACCTGAATTAGAATGTCAAGTCACCTGATAGTGTGGTCAGGTGACATCCTGAGTTTTACAAGGAAATGCACGTGATCAAGGATATCACCGCGAGACAATTTATACAATTACTCTTTGCATATCACTTACCTGTGGCTCATCATGGTGGCTCGTTCTTCCCATTGTCCCTACCGTCACTCCTCTCTTCTTCGTATACATGCTATCTCCTCTGAATTCCAAGCAAGCTGGCCGTACAACAGATTGTCATGCGCATCAAAAAACATAGCGTGTACTCCACCCATCTTGACCTTCGATGCTATTCTACCCATCCCAGAGTCTCTAGTACCCGAACTTGAAGCATCAGGTGTAGACTCTTACACTGCACAAAGGTCATCAACGGCTTTCATTAGAGCCGCAACTCGCCTTAAAGATCGATGTGAACACATCCTTCGGAAGCGCTATCAAGAGTCGGACTTTCCTGGTGCCCCAAATGTCTTGTCTTCGTTAGAAGACACAATTTCTCGACAATACATGCTGGCATTGTCGCGGTGGAGAAAGTCACTTTTTCAAGTGACATCCTTCGTTGGAACCACCATTGCACCCACACAAACTCCGAAACACCGCACCTCCTTTAAGCAGGTCAGTTGATATCGCATCGTTCAGATTTATGTCTGATATTACTATAGTCCCTATCATTGTTGGAGAAGTATTGGCATTTTAATGCTTATCCGTCTCCGGCCGATCGTGCAATCCTTGCGGACAAGACAGGATTGACTCTCCGCCAAGTTGAAGTATGGGTGGGTAATGTAGCCTATTTTATTAGCATGAACTAATTTGTTTCAGTTTCAAAACCACCGTAATCGCGCAAAGAAAAATGGTCAACCACGGGTACGCAGAACCTTAAATGAAGCTCCTGAAGAATTTCCATGGGAGGGAGTCCACAAACCATGGCTTGAAAAAAAACGTGGCTCATTTTGAATCAATATGCCCTTCTTCACTTCATTTTCAGCCCGAACCTGTGCGGTTCTGACTCACAACGTGCCTTGTTACCTCTGACCAACTGGCAGGTGATGATCAAATCGCCGAATAAGTCTAGCATTCTCAATATTGCTCAGCCTCCTTCCCATGCCTTCCATGCTCACTTATCATCTCACTCTGTCTCCGAATCACTGACACTTGGTACTATTGAATGGCACCGCCTTTCCACTTCCAGAAGGATTGAATGTCCAGTGGCAAGTATCGAGTCCCTCTGTCGATCTCTCCAGAAGGGTCTCGACCTGAAACTGGCCGAATGGGAACCAAAATTCTCTATGTCATCTCTTCCAACCTGCCTCACTCTATATTCCAAGCCCGTCTTCCGCCATCGAAGCATTCATCACCAAGCGTCCAGTCCGCCTACAGGATTTCCACTTGTTTGACCGAACGATGATGCACATCGACCCTCTCAACTATTTGCCCAGCGAGTGGTGCATTCATGCGTTATTGCCGTCAACCAACGACCTTCATGGAGGCCATCGGGTCTGATCCAAAGCTTGATCGTTCTCGTCGGCTGCGAAGAAAATTAAGTAGATACCTTGGTGTGAGCTCTTCCCTCTTGGCTTTCCCTATCCACCTGGCTTCTGAAGAGATCGATTCTCCATTTATCAATTCAGTATCTCCCTTCGCAGATTCTTTGACTACAAACCCCATTAGGTGGCTATCCATTGTCACTCTACCAGCCATTCTCCCGACCATAAATTTCGTCAACCGTTCTGATTATAAACTCGTGGTTTATCTCGCACGGTATGCTCGTACAAAAACTCGAACTCCTCATAGCTCAAGAACTCTCCTTTTTGGATGACTGACTCATGTAATTTGCACATCACAGGGAAGGACCATGGATGGTAACACCAGGTCAGATATGTAAATATAAACATTACTGTAGAATAGCATTTAAACATAGATTTCAATTCTTTTCAGATGTTATTCAAATACAAGATGAACACTCACATAACATAGAGCCGGAGAATTTCTTGCTAGGAGTACTACTATCTACTGCCACTTTGCTATATACAATTGCTACTTTACTACATAGAACTTAGAATCCTTGACATTGTAATTTTATACTTTTTGTACATTGTATTAGAGCTAGTATATAGTGTACCGAGGTTTGAGTTAACTTAAGCACATACTCTATGTCAGAGTTGACAAAGAGAACTCATGAGAGTTTTTGCTAATTGGTCTAGCTAGTATATGCAAATTGGTATTTACTAGTATTTGTCTACTTGAATTATCCTGCAGACTCCTTTTGAGTCATAGTGTCCCGTGTACTTCAAACTATTACATAATAAATGAAAATAAAAATAAAATAAAATATTCTGCCACTGTAGATGCCCCAGCTCACCTGCTGTTTCATTACACCACCCCCCCTCTCAAGCTTTCTCATCCTCGAGGATTTTATAACTCACTGTTCCAATCCCCAATGTTCCTCATCTCATCTTCTTCTTGTTGTTTTATCCATAAGAACAGATTATGGCTCACTTTAGCAAATGGATTCCTCTTCCATCACTGCCAATTTTCTTTTAACCTCTTCCAATATTTCTGCTCATATTTCTTTTCTCCCCACCTATACAATAATTTTGTCATATACTTCCCCAGCAATTCTCTGTTGAACACATTCTTCTCTTCCTCCATTTCTTGCTACTGTATTTTTTCTTCTTTTTCTTTTTCGTATTCTTTCTCAAATTCTTTTACTAGATCACTTGCATTTTTGAGGTTTTCCTTGCCCTCCCAAATGTTTTCTTCTGCTGTACATCCCTTCCATCATACTAGGTATTCTTCTTTTCCTTGCACCCATCTTTTATTTATTATCTTTTCAATCTCCTACTTCTCTTTCCCTTCGATTATTACAGGTTATGATTTTTTTTTCTTTTGTTCTTCCATTTGTCCCATATACCTACATATTCTACTTACATTAACTACTGGATGTATCTTTACTATGCTAGGTAGTTCTAATTCTATTGCATTTGTCGAGACTATTGCTTTGACCTTGTAAGGTCCGATAAATCTCTTCATAAGTTTTTCTGTTCTTCTGCCCACCATCTGGTATTTGAGATCCTTGGTGCTGAGTAGCACTAGGTCTCCCACTCGATATGCTTCTATCTCCCCCCTATGCCTATCTGTATATCTCTTCATGTCTTCTTATGCTTTTCCTAATACTGTCTTTGTCTCCTTTTGTATCTCCTACATTCTTTCTGCAAACTTGTTTGCTTCTTCAAATCTCCCTTTCTTTCTGAGTTCAAATCCCATACAAGGATCTCGTCTGCTATTTGCTTTAAAGAGTAACACTTTTGTACTTGTTTGCACTGTAATAAAATAACAGGCGAGCTGGGGCATCTGCGGCGGCAGATTATTTTATTTCTTTTCTATTTTCTTTTATTATGTAATAGTTTGAAGTGTGCGGGACACTATGACTCAAAAGGAGTCTGCAGGATAATTTGAGTAGACAAATACAAGTAAATACCAATTTGCATATAAGTAGCTAAATCAATTAGCGAGGACTCTAACGAGTTCTCTTTGTCAACTCCGATAAAGAGTGTGTACTTGAGTTAACCCTAACTTGAGTTCACTACACTAGAACTCGTTTCTCACTACTAGCTCCTGACCTCCTCGGTCCCAAGCAATCTTATTCTCATACAATCAACCCTCGACCGGTGATCAACTCCGATCACTAGTCATCTCCTTATAGCTGGGCCACAGGCTTAAGTGGACTGACCGGAAAGTTTAGACTCCGGAGGTGGATGACTGGGACTATACCTGGGCCCCAGTGTAGACCAGACCTTACAATCAGGTGGTGCTCAGTAGTTACTTATATTACTTTCACTTTATCAGCTTTGTGCTGCTAGTCCATTGTGATTAGTACACACAGAAGAACATCGTCACACCCCTAAGAAGACGATTAGTATAGGGATCTTCCCTGTGAAGTGATAGTGTAACCCTAGTATTAGGGCAGTAGTCAGTAGGGCAATAGACACCTGGCTGGGTAAAGATTTGTGCCCCAGCAGACGTAAGTAGTTGGTAAATAGTCAGCCAAAGAACAAGTGGTCAGTAAAACCTGCAAATACATATATTCCCTATACACAACCAAGCTAGCCCCTCTAAGTACAGTACACAATGTTCTTAGAGGCATACAACAACATCCTGAGCAAAATGCTCAACACCCGGCGAGCACTCACCAGAATGAGATTAGAACTAGAAGGAAGAGAGGGTAGAAGATGTTGGGGATGCAAGTAGTTCGGCCACATGGCTAAGGACTATAGGAATAAGGGTGGAAGGGTGGAAGAAAAGAAGATGATAGAGGGCAATAGGTTTGAGGCCCTGGCAAGCAGGGTAATGCAATGTGGGGTAAAAGAAGTGAGGAGACAAGAAGCGGTGAGAGAAGTGGTAAAGTGTTTTGG
>Ga0153966_100370_pt1 | contig 19099 bp, 16 predicted proteins | sample TSFL050MetaG_FD_104738 | JGI IMG/M metagenome (GOLD analysis project Ga0153966, IMG submission 104738) | Attine ant fungus gardens microbial communities from Florida, USA - TSFL050 MetaG | ecosystem: Host-associated > Fungi > Mycelium > Unclassified | place: USA: Florida, Paynes | collected... | reverse complement strand
CACTTTGATACTCACGCCGTTCAAAGTGCGAGGAGCGCTGAAGGCGTCTATGATTTTCCTCCGTCCAGGACTGACAGGCTACCTCTGAAATAAAACACCCTCAGCAAGAGGATAAGCCTACTGTGGTCCTCAAAGCTAAGAGGTAGCGAGCTACAAGACGATTACTCCTCAGGGAGGCTTCGAGCACACTTGTCAGCTTGTCACCGGGCAAATGTGTCTGCCAGGTTTCATGAATCCCAACACGCCATCTTCAGATTGTGGCCAACTTAACTGCAGACGCCGAGGCGCTCATGAAATCAACTGTGCATGAACTGTGCACCTCAACACGTGTAATATCAACTTGAGGAATGAAATAGCTGTATTGACCTCGAGATTATGTAGACCATCGAACCTCCTGACACTGGGAAGAGTCTTTGAGGCATCGGCTTCGACAAGATAACCAACATGATTATCCAAGTTCACACTGGACAAAAGACGTCAAGAGATTCCTGTGTCCAGCCACCAATCACTAATGTGACTCAACCAAATGAACATGAATATTTCCAAATTTATGATACTGAACTAACTCGAAGAACTGCAAGAGAACTGCAAGGGTATATCTATGCTATAAATCTACGGGAGCTCAAAGGCGAACGAAACGACTGACTTTAGTTGGAGATAAAGGAACGGAATGTCCACAGAGAGACCTAAGCAACAGATATTGCATAAAGAAAATCGAAGCAAACAAAAAGCAAGTTTTCTGCATAAGATCAAACGGGAAGAAACGATGAGAAACATCGTCGGATGTGATCAAAGTCGACATTGTTCAACAGATGAGCTGAGGTAAGAATATATTCGGATCATGATGAAAATTCGGAAACCAGGAATGGAAATAACGGTACATCACAACATTGACACTAGATTTGGAGCTTGGAGCGTGAACGACGCGTAGACGAGTCGGATACTTCTTCAGCTGCTGGTGGAGGGTGTGATGAAGTGATCGAGAGTTTAGTTCTTGAGGTAAGACTGGCCAAAGCCAGGCATTAACGTCATCAACTAAGCCACATCTCACCGGGGATTGACGTATGAATACCACTCCTGAAGGGATCCTGGACATCACCAAACCAGCCAAGGCATTCGTTTCTGTATGACCAAGCTTCATCTTGCATCCTAACTCCTCCAATTGTGGGAAGAGGTCAGAAGTGTTTGGGTCTCCCTTCCATGCCAATGTCAACAACAGCTTCTCCACAATATCTGGTTGACCACGACCAATAATCAGAGTCTTGAGATTTTGTAAAGGTGCGAAGTCGGGTTTGAGGATGTAACTGTATACATACTTGGGATCAAGTTTTGAAGGCTGTGAAGGCTGTGGAGGGACGAGGAAAATGGCATCAACATGAAGACAGTCCAAGCTACATTGTGACCTCCGGAGGAATCTGAAGAGTGATTCACAAGCACATTGGTCAGATAACGCCTGAGGGACACCAAAACCTGCTTCAAATGAGTGGAGTTTGAGTGTCTTGAGCTGCCTAGCCTTCAACAAACATAGGAGAAGCTGAATAGATTTAGGAAGACCCTGAAGGCTCAAATGAGCCAGGAACGGAAGATGAATATGTAGACGGCGTCTGAAAGATGCCATTTCTAGGGTATCATTAAATCCCCTCTGCGGCAGATTAGGACTGGGAAGAGGAGATATTCGAGGTGAAGGATAAGGTGATGTTGTCACACCAGGATCGTTGTATGACATCTTGATATCAACAGAAGTCAACAGCGGCATGGATCCAAGTAGATCCAAGAGCTGTCCATGGTTGTATTTGTTGTGGTACGAGGTAAACTTTGTCACTTGATACCATGGGAGTCCGCCACCACAATATGTTGGTGATGAGGAATGCAAAGCAACACTCCTAAGTGAGGGAAGAACCTTGCCATTGCCAGGCTTGGCGAGACTCAGGACAACATCTTGGCCCCAATTAACCAACGTTAAACTCCGCAGCGCGTCAAGTTTAGTAATGAACTTTTCCAAAGCACCAAGAGCGCTGTTATCTGGGGCCAAGGAATTGTGTGATCCGCAGGAGGGGTTATGGGGACTCGATGAATGAGGAGGAGTAGCTAGCCCAGTCCCTCGTGGAATTGTTGCAGTTGAGAAGAGCTTGTGAGGAGACATCTTCGAGTGATCTGTCCTCTTAACGACAAGGTCGTTGATCCTCCACACATCGTTGGCGAAGGTATCAAGTACTTTACTGAACAGATCTCCAGCAGCGCTGAAACAATTGACGACGCCCGCATTGAAGCAGCTCGTCTGAATTTCAATCGAAAGAGGCACTGTCCGTGACCGATGGAGATGAAGGTCAATTTGACGGATGATGGCATTCATATCCCGTTCTCTCCGATTCCATCGCGAGGGAGAGATGTTTTCAGCGGAGTAGAATGAATAGGGAAGATTCAACCAGATCCGGATGGACGACCAGAGCCGGGGAGTGCTGAGATAAACCTTCCTCCACGACCGACACACCAGACCAAGGACGGCACCTGGGTGTCCGAGTTTCTGCTCAGCATTGGTTTGAATATCTCCCTCGTCACCAGAGGCGACCATGTTGGCAACGGAAGGCGCAGATCCGGTACGGGACCACCTCTCCCAATTGGCGCCAATGAAGTAACCCTTGTTTTGTTGGATTTCCTCGTCAAAATAATACTCCAAGAATATGTTCCCTATGACCTCAAGAGGCATACGCTCGAAGGGCGACCTCTTATCTTGTGTAGCCAGCTCCTCAACGCACCTGGTACAACCAGAGAAATTTATAAACTACAATTGTTGGTTCTGATAATGAATCATACCCTATTCTGCATCCTTTCATCCACTCCTCAGAACTAACCTTCGTCTTTTTCACGGACTTGACACCCAACATCGACTCGTGACCAGATTTGTAGCCACCCAAACAATCCATATCAACCGAGAGGCTGCTGGAGTCTTGCGCCAATCACCAACAAAGCCTCACAACATTCAAGAAACGACAGGAATCTGGTTATACAGAAGAGAGAAAATCAAAATCAGTGAGGGGCAGGAAGGGACAGGAGGGACAGGAAGGAAAGGGAAAATGTGCGAGTGTGCGAATGTGAATGTAATAATGTTGGATTCTCGCACCCTCATAGAAATGTCCATTTTCGGCATCAGGGTATGTATACATAAACTGCTGCGTCGATGAGCAATAATCTAGCAAGGGCAATTACTAAACTGTTAATCAAACCTTGATTTCAGTGACAACCCCTAATAATCTCAGTATCATCATCATCACTATGAACAAGATTCTGAGTGAGTTTACATAGCGTTTACATAGCATATCTTACTGAAATCGGAAAGTGGTGCTGAAATCAAACTAAACCATTTATGGAAAGTACCTCGTGACCAAAAGTAGTACTCAAGAATTTGGTTGCACAACTCTAACAGTATATGGCAGGAAAGAGTGTCTGTCTTACGAGGCGTGGCAGGACGTATGGACGTATGGACCCGCCTGTTGTTCGTTTGGAGGGAAGTGGAAATTTCTTCACCGGTAAAAATCGATTAGTCAGGTAGTGTCATTACATCATTGTAAACTAAGACGTTGAAGTTGATGATAGCGACTTTCCGGACGGAGCAGATGGAGTTCGATGCTCAGAAGAGTTCCAAAAACAGAGTTTATTCGATACATTGCAAGTTGTTCATGGTCTTACTCTGTCGAGCACCATGGAAACTGAGAGCACTAACAAATTGATTTCAAATCGTGATCTGTGTTTTAATGAAGTGTAATATTACAGAACGAGCAGAGATAATTTACAAAGGACATCTCAAGAGGAAGAATAAGACTATGGACCAAAAGAGCAATCACCAGATCTCACCGTCCGAGCAACGATAAGCTCGTTGCTGATACCACCAAAACGTTCAAATACTGTCTATATCAAACCCAAGTCCCTCCATATCACCCTAGTCCTATTGGTGAGAGGATTTGGTGGAGCACAACCAGAACGCAGCCTCAGGTCAGAAAGCCTCTGAACACCTACACTACCACACAATCAATATCGCATTCACACAACCTCTCACACCAACTCTTCTCTCCTCCCTCCCACTTCTCATCTTTTGTCCGTTGTTGCTGTTGAGATCGTGAATGGGGAATATCCACCCACCCACCCCTGCCGACTTGAATCGCACCCCCACGTCTCTTCACTTCAATCGTCACTTGTCGCTCCATTCCTCTACGACGATGAGGATACCACCAATACAATGTCTGGCCTTTGATTTTGTATTTTCCAGATGACACATTCACTTCAACAGAGAGAAGATTCGGGTCCGAGGTTATCAATTCGAGGAACGTCGTTTCTCGCTGCGGTTCTTTGATCTCTTTCTTCTTGGTTTGGATGAGTCGCTGCCTAGCTGCTTCTGGGTCCCATCTCGCTTTCGAGTTCTCTAGCAATTCATTAGAAGCGAAATGCACAAGGGGGAGGTATATCTCCGTTGCTTGTTCTTCGTCTTCCTTGTCTTCCTCTGCATCAACATCAACGTGGTCGCCATTGGAAACCGAAGCAGTGCCACCGACACGTATAACACACTTAAACTCCGCCTTGCCAATTTCAAATTTCGTATCTACCACATCTCCCCATACCCTCACAGCTCTGGGGCGACAAAACGCCCTCACAGCACGTGCACCATCAGTCAAAAAGTCAAATGGATCCCGTCCTGCTTCTTGCTTGTGCACATGACCGCTTTCACTGTTGTTGTGGTCGAGAAGTGTAGAAGGCGTATTTGAGGATGATTCACCTTTGTTATCTGACTCAACGTCGACATTTGGGGCAGCGTGATCGACGGGAGTGGTATCTGTAATTCCAACATGTATGGGTGATGATGGTGTCAACAACATCGGCGAATCTGAGTTTTCTGTTCCTGGAATACGAGGAATGACTGAAGTGTTCAGAGTTAACAATGACATATCCTTCGAGCCTCCTACTAGGTTCGGTGAGGAGTGATTTTCTAAGAGACCCACTCGACTTTCGCTCGTGAGCTCTTGTTGCTGTGACTGCGGTTGTGGTTGTTGGAGGGAACTGATACCCAAAAAATTCATTCTCCCGCAGAGAACTGAGTTATTCAATGTGTCGGTGTGACTGTCGTCGTCGTCGAACCACCTCCTCCGTAGGTCATCCGCACTCCATAAACTCAAATCCTCGCCATTCCAACCATCTCCCCATTCATGCGAATGGCTTGTCGGGACACGCTTTTCGTTGTCACTGACGCCATTGCCAATAGCAATATATGTCCATATCGTATATCCAACATTGTTATATCCATCGCAAGCATTCAAACTCGCGTCTAGTGCTTTTTCCTGGTTCGTGTAGTCTCCTCGGTATTGATTGCGAAGATATGACGAGGGGAAATATGAGCGTTTAGAGTCCATGTCAAAAGGTGTACCAATTTCGCCTATGATAGTTGGATATTGATTCAATTTAATGTGTGAAGGTGGTTCAGTCAATAATGTCGAATGAGAAGAATCATCTGGTGCTGGTGCTGTGATAATCTCCGCATCAGCTTTCAAATGTCCAATCTGCTCCATAATACTCTTCCTAATCGCCCCTTCACCAAATTTGACAGCTTGTATCGGACTCCAATACTTCCCTCTCATCACACCCAAGGCATCCACGTTGAACCAATTCCAATGTTTGGTGATCAAAGTCAACCCATCATAATAATGCCCCGTATACGCACATCTCCCTTGTAACACCTCCTCTCCAACATGAGGGGGTAAGGCAAACACCGGTGGCTGAACAAACACAATCCCATTTGGATGTGCTTGCCGTATCCTTGCAGTATAAGCAGTGAAATGAGGTAACCAGAAATCAGGCAGGAAATGAGTAATGAGACCCGTCGATGGGTTATATTTGAAATAATCGGGTCGGAGTATATCTCCAGATTGAACATCCCAAACGCCATGAAGTGCCCATATACAGATGCCTAAAGGCCATTTTGATACGTCACGCTTCCACCCCCAGCGGGGATGTACACCGTCTGGGAGTTCTCCACCCGAGGTTGAAGTCGCATCTGGATCGGATTCAGCCCAAATTTTTCGGCCTTTTGGATCAACTGTGACGCTCCCAGTGCGTCTGGGTCCAAATGCTCCAAAATCCCATATGTCGACTGTTTGTGGTTGACCCATTCCTAGACGGAGAGATTGTGCAGGGCTGGGAGTTGTACCTTTCTTCATTGTTGTGGTTTGCTGTTTGGGATATTCATTTAGATCGTCCCATCCGACAAATCCCTCCGCAGGTTCATTCAAGCTGTCCCAACCTATAACACAGGCGTCAAGTAGTTCGAGACCTTCCAGTTCGTCGGCTTGTTTAATTCGATCTGCTAGCTCGCCGAAGGCGGCAGTATAATGTTGTTGAAGATAGTCTTGAATATTGATTCCGTCAATGATACAGTTTGGAGCGAATGCACGACCGGCGAAGAAGAGCGTGAAGAGGGTTTGGGAGAGTAGACGACCATAATTTGTGCTCCAGATCATCGCTGGGAAGGACGCGGGGTCAGAGTTGTGCGGGAGAGGCCATTCAGAGTGGAGTAGGGCGGCATAAGTGATCGAGAGGTTAAAAGGATTAATCCCACAAGCGGGGAATGTCCAGAACGGTGCACCTGAGCCCCCCGAAAAGCGAGACCACTGAGTGAATTAGAGATTGAAAGGAAGAAGAGATTATGGTAACGAACGGTGTCTTGGTGTGGATCAATGTATACACGAAAACCATATTGCTTGCATTTAATGAGGACACGAACAGTGTAATCCATAAATTTATAGTCATACTTCTTCCTGAAAACCAACGATTGACTTTGAACACCAATAGCGAATGGAAGACATACGGTCCAGCATGTTCTAGGGCCTCCCAGGTTACGGGGAATCTCAAGAGATTAAATCCCCATCCTCTGAGCCTTGATAAGTGTTCGTCGGCAGATCCGTCTTCCAAATTCAGAGGCTGGCCGGTAAACGACTCTCCTCCATTCTCGGCAGTATTCCAGAAATTCCTGAGGAGATGTGAAGGTTGGTCGAGGGGCGCCTTGCTAGAACCAGACAGGTTTACCCCTCGCAGATGAATTGTACGGCCTTGGGCATCGATGAACGAAAAACGAGCGGTCCTAAGGGCCTGCGGATGCATTGGTTCACAGGTGGACATGGTCGTAAATAGTCAAGTGCTGGCCTGAGGCAGAGAGGAGAATAGCCGATCAAACCACTGGTTACGGGAAATTATTTTCTGAGTCGTACGACCTTGTTTCATAAAAATAGTCAATGCTTCCTGATGCCCTTTTCATTTTAAGGACCGATGACTTTCAAATATCAGGGCGATCTTGCCCTACGTAGTATATTTGTCAAAGCGACCAAATTTTCTCCTCTCTAGGAAGAGGAGATGGCAAAAGTTCCGACACGGGGAATCGAACCCCGAGCTGCCGCGTGAAAGGCGGCAATGTTAGCCATTACACCATATCGGATGTGTATTTAGATGTTTTATAAAATTCTAGACCAAAATCATGCTTTAAGGATAATAGACTTGCATGCTTGTTTGTAGTTTGGTTGCATTATAAATAGAGCTCATTGCCTGTCACTATACTAGGATTATACTAGGTGACAGAAGTGAGAGATAGAGTACCTGCTGGATAGAGATGGGTAACAAACTAAGATTTTAACCTAGGTAAAAAGAGGAATGAGTTATTGCTTTGATAAAATCTAGATCTCAGGTATCCGGAATTTAGAATTCAATTATAATAAATGCAAGACATGACAGATTGTTTTTCTGTGAACCGAGTTATTAACATATATTTAAAATTATGACGATCTAGCCATGGACCACAGCTCGCAAGGGACTCAACGCAAGCTTCCGTGGCTCAGTTGGTTAGAGCGCCGGTCTCATATATCAGTATGAGTGGCTTCTGGTCATGAAATCCGGAGATCACCAGTTCGACCCTGGTCGGGAGCAGTACATATTTACTGGCCATTTTCCTTTTATCAAACGCTCTTTCTATAGTCTTTTAGTGTTTGGGCCTGACCTTAGTGAACTACATTTGGCAATTGACTTTGTTTGGGTATTTAGCTCAAGTGAAATCACCATTTTCAATCTACTATCTGGTCGACACTGTCGAGTGAGTATCCTGCAGGCCACGATTGCCGTATTGTAGTGAGTTATAATATGCTGAGTGGCAGTATTACTCGCAGTGACAACCGCGGGTGTAGAATGAGTTGTTCGAATCCATGCATGGTTGCTGAATTGCCTGCTCAGAGGTACAAGGTTACGAGTTTCTACGAGTTCCACGCTCAGAATTGAGACACTGGTAGGATACGAATGTCAGGATATATGTAGTATCCATCAAGTGAATTGAGAAACCAAATCAGTACTACTATATGAGCTATCCAAAATCAAGAGTGGAGCAGGAAGAAAGGAGTGGCATAAGAACCTGTTTGAAAGCAATGCGCGCCTGCACAATGCATAGTCAGAATGACATCGTCCAAGTAGGTGCAATACACACTGATATACATTGCAGGACAGGTCTATACATTGTCATGACTGGATATCCTGGGAGATTTCGATCCTTCTACGGTCGATTCTATGGTCGATGCGCTGTGAGTGATAGAAGCTATCTCTTCCTGCCATTTCTCGTTGTGTATATTTGTCCAACCACCCTTCATTCTGATCCAAATTATTCTCTCTAATATCCTGCACAGTTCACCATTCCTATGCATTATAAGATTCAAACATGCAAGTACAAGCCAGAACACAGACCTTTCCTTCAATCCTTCTATCTCTGAACCCCATCTGTTCTCTATGCCACCCACTCTCTCCGTGAGCTCAAGTACTTGACTTGAAAGCTCCTGTAATTTGTCGTCAACTGTATCTCTGCGCTTAGACTGTGACCGAGAAGAACGCCATTGCTCTCCCATGATTATTGATGCTGCAACAGTAAATAAGAAACCTTCCGCAAGAAAGTTGGCCCCGTTCTCGACTGCTCTAAAGGATGAAAATCAGAAAATTTCTACGAAGCCGGGCCCTATTATTCACCTTATTTCTGACAATGGTCGAATATGACGTGCAGGCTCTCCTAGGATATTCGTTCGAAGCCTAATCTCGGTGCGATGGAGGAATTGAGCAAGGTCAATACAGACAGTGCGAAAACGCTCATGTCTGCAAAAATGGGTGCTTGCATTTAGATGTATAGTAGAGAGACTTACTCTCTCGCTTGGTTCTTGATTCTTGTAGCTATAGGTTTGGCCACTGTCTAAACCAGGGGAGGGGTACACGATAGACCACCATCACCGCATGGCGACAAGTATGTCCCGATATGTATGTAAGTAATCGAAGCACGAAAAAGAGGAGAACCTTGTTTCAGTTTTGACTGTCATGAAAGTAGGCCGAGATAATTTGCAAAATTGCTTACCCGAATAAGGAGAGTAGCGATTTTTACAGAAGCCATTGGTAGTCAGTTTTATAGTGTAGAGAGCCCTAACTATGGAGGGGTTTTTGGTAATAGTTAGCCGAAAGAGGTCGTAGTCACTGGCGGACCGGGCCGATATTCATTTCAGTTGATTACTTGGGCTTGCTTCGGTTTCATACAGAAATGCACCGCCGCTCTCCAGCTATACCCGGATACAGAGTCACAAGCTCACAACAGCGTCATCCTCCTTGGGTTTCATTGGCACCTCATATCTTCTCCATTTCGTTGATGGCAGCAACAGTGAATGAGTTGATAGTAAAAGTTTGAATCAAGAAAAGAAAGGCTTCCTCCAATTTCTTCCTTGAAGGTGACTACAGCATCAAACAGGGCAAATTGTAGTAGCAGCAAGTCATCGGTAACGGAAAAACAATTGGAATTTGAGAATAGCGAACATTCTGTTGAATTACTAGTATGTATTTTTCTACGAACGTGATTAAAATTTGGATTCGAGATTTAGAGAAAACGAACACCCGCACACAAATGCGGGGATACTCGCATGGTAATCAATGAGAACTCAGGCACTGAAGCATTCATCTGGGCTTGAAAATCAGAACTTGTTTAGAAGATGGTGGCTGAATATCACACATCACAAGCTGGGATTCTGACCGTCCTTTTTGAAAGTTCATGGAAGAAAGGCATACATCTGTGAAGGAAGCTTTGGGAAGAAGGGATGTTTCGTGGATTCGTCAGGACTGCGAGTCACAATGATTGAGCAGAGAAAATGGGCCATGACATTCTAAATGTACCTCATCTACAGAGTCAATTCTATGATGATATTCAACAAAGTCCCAGTCGATCTCTAACGTGCCTCATTGTTTCATTAGACAACTCTTTGGCCCTCCTGGATCCTTCATCTGCAACTTGCACAAGGTAAACTTGCTCCCCACGCAATCGAGAAAACTCTTCTTGCGGTATTCGAAGAAATTCGACTACGGAATCGGCGACGTCTTCTTTCAGTCCTTTAAAACCAGAATTCTTGTAATCATGCGCAACATCCTCAACACGCTTGTGGAGGCAGGCTGCAAGAATATTGAGGAGATTTGTTGTTCCTGGTCGATTCACAGGGTCATAGGTGATGCTGGATGTCGAATCTGTAACTGCTCCTCGAATTTTGGCTTGTATTTGTGATGGTGTGTCGGTGAACAGAATCCGAGATCTGACATCAGGTGCGGATTTGGACATTTTGACGGTGGGATCTCTGAGTGAGAGAATGCGTCGTGTCGGAGCTAATACTGACTGGAGGTCAAATAAACTAAAAGGATCGGGGAGACGCACTATCAACGAGAGTGGGGATAGGGAACAGAGGATTCTCGGACTTAAAGGAGCGATTGAAGGATTCAGCAAGATCACGGGTCAATTCTAAGTGCTGGGTTTGGTCTTCACCGACGGGGACATGAGTTGCCCTTTGTACAGGTGAACAATGAGAGTTTAAGACACGAGAGAGCATACCGATAGACCAAAATATCTGCTGCCTGGAGTGAGGGATATGTCAGAAGTCCTGCATTCAGCAGAGACTCGTCCACATTGGACTCGTCTGCATTTCGTGAAGCTGCAAGACGGGATTTCCAGGTCGTCATCCGGGACAATCTCCCAACAGACGTGAGGCAATTCAGTATCCACCCCAGTTCAAGATGATCTTGATTCTGCCCTGCGTTGTCAACGACGAACTTCAATCATTCAGGTCCCACATACGTGTTCCTGATGGAAAATGATTGACTTCTTTGGGTCCAGTCCGATTGCGAGCAATGTAGCAAGCATGTCCCAGCGAGAAGTAACAAGCTGTTTAGGATCTTGCGGAAGTGTCAAAGCATGCCAACCAACAATCATGTAGAGCAAGTCATCCTGGGGTTTGGCTTCATCTTGCAACTTGACCCAATTCGAAAGAGCACCCAAGTAGTTGCCTAGCTATCATACATCAGACTTGTTTTCAATTTATTGTATATATACTCACATGAGGTACACCAGTGGGTTGGATTCCAGACAGGATTGTGCGTCTGAGATGGACTGAACGGCGCCCGAGGCTCCTGGTATGATGGAAGGCAAGGCGAGAGAACATTCCAGGCACAGCCACTGACATAACACTCGACTACTGCCACCCATGGATATTGTTCCCCATGCTGACCTTCCCGGTGCCCATTTTGGCTTTGGAGGTGTTAGGAGCATCTTTGAAGACGCTGCTGCAGGTGAGCCTTCGCCTGTTGAAGTAAGATTTGCCTTAATCCCTGCATCAGATATGGACGATGACCAAATGTTGCTCATGGATGGGTTTTCCCTACAAGATGCCATGGCCGCGTTCGAGGTGATTATGTGTCTACAGTTGAGCAATACAACCCTCACTGATAACATTTTGTCAGATCGGTGAACCGCGGCTCGATAGCGGATATATCCCGGTTGGGGAAGTCGGGCACAAGTTCAATCCTTTTGCACCTCTTTTGCCGGAGGAACTTTGCTGGGTCATTGATAGAGCATTCTCATACGAGGTGACTTCACAACTACATTCTCTCTTTCTATGCTAAGCACGCCTGCAGATGGAATGGCACAATGGCAATTTTATGTCACACACAGTCTTAACATTTCTTTATACCCGCCATCTAGACTCAATAGACCCAGATACTATCCAGAGGCCCTCCTTGGCACCAGAAGATCCGCATCGTCCTCTTGAACTAATTACTATCGTACTCCGAGCATCAGTCGCGGGCCTACTCAAGTGTTGCGACCTGACTTGGAGGGAATTATCAAAAGGTGCGGTTCAAGACGTATGTTGGTATCTTCTTTTCGTTTTTCGGTTCAGTCACTGTGGTTTTTTGTCCTCTCCACAATTAGGCCGAAGACTGGCAAAGTGATAAATGTGAAATTTATCTGCTTGAGGGCACTCCTGTCAGGGCTGTCGCTTCCATGTTGGAAGAAGCTTCTCAATGGGTTGCAAACTCTCTAAAAGGTTGTTTAATCCAAAGTTCTTGTGCTTTTCATCTTTGCTGATCTTTCACTCAAGTGCCTCCTCAGTGGAAGGATGCATTGATATCCAGACTTCAACTCCGCAAGGCGAGTGGATCCATTCGTGGAATTTTTCCAATTAATTGAACACCGGGTACAGACATTTTTACAGCTGCTCGATACGAATGTTCATCGGTCATCCAAACAGTTTATACGCTACGTCAACATGTGTGAAGAATTTCTGGGCCAGCTTAGCTTATATTCGATACCTGAACCATACACAGACTCAGTTGCACATCGCGCGTTCGATCCGTACGTTTCGAAACGACTAGAAACCGCTGTCCCCATACGAGTGCTACCCATTGGATCTCCTGGGGAAACCTGGCAGCTGATCAGCTTGTTTCTCAAGGGTTTGAGGGAGACTAGTCAGCTAGCTGCCAGGCATAATCTCACTACGTGGAAGGTGAGATGGATATGACCGTATCCTGACTCTCCCATCATGATACCATCGTTTACAGGTTATAGGAGCTCTCCGTGTCTGGACTGGGAAATCACCAATTCAGCAGCCATATATTCGATCATTGACCCAGGTACATCTTCAGCTCTAGCTTTGTCTTCCAGTTGAATTATCTTGTATTTGTATTAGTCTGCCTTCTATGACGGACTTCTCGTACTCGACAATTACCCCTCCGTTTGGCTTGTGGACCGATTATTCTCTGAGACAATTGGAATTACCTGGTCCTATTTCCAGGCACAGGTTCGTCGACGATGGCTCGGAACTTCAGTGCCATCATTTGATTTGCTTGAAAGGAAAATTCACAAGGTACTCTCTATCCATAATTTGACCGACAGAAGCTCGTAAATTAGTTTATAGTTAATGATACCCCACATACAAGGGAACTGGAGTAACCCACCCCGGAGGCGGAGACAACTGATGAAGGTCTTGGTTGAGTGGCATCATATATATGATGTACTGTTAGAGATGATGTCACACGTTAAGCTCTCTGTGAGCGTTTCTCCAGTGTCTCCTAATTTCTGAACACTGAATAAAATGTTTTAGGGAATTGGAGAGAATAATGCACTTTCTGGAGTTCCACAAGCAATCCTTCTATGGCGATTGTCTACTATCCAAGAAATTGTACTCTCCGGATTTCAACTACAGTTATACGCCCCTGAAGAGAGAAATCTGGCGTATTGGTATTTGACGCAGCTGTATGAGCTTGAATTAGAGTGCTACGATGCGCTACTACCTGGCGTACCACAAAGTACGTACCCGAGGTAGATTGTGCGGTACCTAACTGACTGATTCATGCAGACAATTTAGCTTTTCGTGAGATGCTATATAATCAACAAGTGGCGACTGCTCTTCAATCTTTATGTAATTCGTTATTTCTTGTAGGTCCAGATTTGATTGTCGACTCGTTTTGCCTAATCAGTACGTATTATATAGATGACACTACCTCTCTTATCATTCAATTGGGATCGAACACGACCAAACTTTTTTAGAAGGTATAAATGGGCGTTCAAACCCGACTATGAGAAGACTACACCTGTTGGACATCCAGACTTTTTAAAGTTTATGCGAACCTGCCTGAGCACTTTGGAAGTATGTCAATAAGTGTACCGGAGAGCAATGCTTGGACTGACTTCACCTACGTGCGGATAGGATGAGACTGTGTCACCCAGAAAAGGGATTGAGTTGGCAACTATAGTACTGAGGAACCTTAGTATGGACCACGACGGAGTTGAAGTTCGTTCAACTATGTCACCACGACTTGGGGCCTGGGCAGACGGATGGACTGGTGAACGGCAGCAGGTAATCTCTGGAAACTTATAATGTTAAAATCCTGATGGGCATCTTCTCGCTCTGAATAGTTTATCGAAGGACTTATAGGTATTGCGGAAGGTCTATCCACCATTCTTAACTCGTATCCACATTCCTTCTCATTGATGCTATCCTCTCTCTCACTTTCAAGCCCACGTTCTCCGTCATCATATATATCTACTTCCTCATCTACATCGATGAAAAGTTCGATAGCAGAGTCAACGATGACATCCACTACGGTACGAGCCGAACACAAGGCTGAAGCAGAGCTCAAATTCCGTCAGAACGCAAATGCTCCCGAGAACGATAGTGAGGACCTTCGAGATTGCGGCAGGAGAGCTAAGCGTGTCACTGCGAGGGAAATTGGATTGCATTGGGACCCAAATATCCACCCCTGGTTTCCCGTGCCATGTTACGACTTTATGGCCATGAAGTGAAGTCGCTCCAGAGCCTTGAATAACGGCCATCGAGGAAGACTTGGGCTGGCTATAAAAGTATAATATGTATCGTGGTATTTCTCTACCCAATGTTTTTCATACTTGGGTCTAGATTGTTTTTTTTCCAGCTTTGACTGCGATGATAGAAGGACTGCGAATGACGATTAACGGTGACTGAGTCAGTCAGGCACCCCTGGCCTATCCGCGATGAAGAAGGTACATGGCGTCATAGGTTCCACAAACCATGCATTCTCTGTGCGATCGGTACCATCGACTACCTCGGACATAGCTCTAATACCCTTTGACCCAGTAAATACGGCCCTCATTCCACCATCAAATAGTGGACAGCTTTCTAGATCGGCTAACATGCAATCAAATGGTCGAGTGATCACCAGATATACACATTGATTGATCTGCCCTCAAGCTCAAATTCAGCGTTGTGAACTAGAGCATAAGAGGTCTCAAGTCCTTGACCCTCGGAAAAATCGCGAAACATAGGAACTCATCCAAAATCAATGAATCACGGCAACTAGAATAAAACAAAGTTTCGAGTTCCCGGGAAAAGGAACCCTCAGAACGTGAGACTTGAATCATATAGAGTCTTGAAGGCATGTCCTGCAACGCTGGATGCATGGGCTCTCACTTGTCACGATCAGACCGATTTCCTGCCGCATTCCAGAAACCTCCTACCTGTGCCCAATATTCGTGCCTGAATGCACGGTGAAATATGGTTCTCTCAATGAATGTCCTTGAAATCGTCAACTTGAATGTGACAGGAAAACATTTCTGTAGCATATCATCTCCTGGAGGTTACGAGTGAATGATGGGACTATCAATATTGGCCTTCTTGTCATGAACCTGAGACATTGAAATAAAGAACACACTGCTGAAGCAGAACCTGCACGTTTTTTTTCCTTCCTTATGTGGTAACTTCTGATTTGCCGATCCTACAAAAGAATCAGGCCTTAGGGCCCGCGGGAAAGAGCTCGTATCCGAGAAGTAGACCATCTCCCTATAAAATATTGTCACCAGAAATCCCCAACGGCTTGGTGCTGTGGGTTATTCCAAATGAACGCATTCTTTGGCACGTACACCGCTACCCCACCTATCTACTAGCAAACTTCGCCCACACCTTACACATTTGGCCTTATGCCTCCTGTAGACACACCTCTGACATTGGGCCCCTTTGGGGGTCCTCCGCGTCTTAGCACTAGTTTGCTTGTTGCGGAATATAAATTCTGAATCAAAAAAAAAGTCTTTGGCACGTGCTTAAATGTGACAGATATCTCCGAAGAGAGATCTCGGACCTCGAAATTAATAAGTGAACCTGCGAGGCAGTCTATCACTGGATGATGTTGATATTCAGAATCTATTGCGATCTTACACCCTCGAAATATGGTGACTACAAAATAATGGTGTCTGAGAACGTCAAATTCCTTGGGTGCCAAGAAGAACTTATATCCCGAAAGCAAATGGAAAATTAAGGGAGTTTGTATTTCCCCTAGATGATTGACCAGGTATCAACGCTTCTTGCCCGATAATTCTAACGTAATGCATCCGGAGAATCGTATCTCGTTCGAATAGGAGAAGAGATGTCCATATCATACGAAACCATACAGTCACGTGTCATCCCTCAGTTCTCTCATATCAATTGATGTTTATAGCAAGCAACAGAACAGCTAAATGACAGATATGAAAGCAGATTATACTATGCAACATTAGTCACTTACTGCTACTGATGCTTCTTGCATTGAATATTTCCACCTCAATTATTCTATAGTCATATAAAAGCTTATTAGCCTATACTGCTCATACTATAAACAAATTAATATGATGACTGATATACAGAGAGTACGAGGTACAAAAAATAGCCCTGAACACTATTACCGCTTCTTCGCCTTTGCCTTGCCAGCCGTTTTCCCCGCAGTCTTCCCCACAGTCTTCCCTTCAGCCTTACTAGTGCTAGATCGAGCACGTTTGATGGGCAGAGCGGTTCGAACCCGCATGATGTCAATATCTTCCATTTTGCGTTTGTCAGTCGCACTCTGAGAGGTGCCAACATTGGCTTGACCAGATTGCTCCACAAAAGGCACGTCTCTCGTCTTCTCGATGCTTATGTTTAGAAGCCGGTGAAATGGAGGAATGAGGCTGTTGAAGAGATCGTGATAGTCGTTTTCCTTGGGCTCAGATTTCCTGCAAATCCTCCAAAGCTGAACCCGGATCAACTCAAAAGAGGTAGGAAAACCAGGGAGAAGCTGTTCGTGAAATGCAGCACGAAAAGGTTCCCGGAAAGGAGATCTTGCCACCATCAAAAACTTCTCGCGCTCTGGACTGGGGTAAAGGATGTTTGTGAAGATCCTAGGCCAGATTTCTTGTGCTGCGTTCCAATCTACCAGCCCAAACACAATGTATAAAGCGACCCACATCAACGATTCCTGATCATGATTGTATTTGTATTTGACGATTGTTTTGTGCAGATCAGGTCTAAAAAAGACACTGTCCAAGTATTGTTCTGATATTTGGAATTGAGGGTCTGTTTCAAGGTCTGCATATCTTTTGCCAGCATGTATCTCACAAGGCATGAAGTAGGGCGTGCCCTGATCAAATGTCAGACAGCATGTATCTTTGATGTCAAAACATACTGTTTTCGGATCTGAACTCGCGCTTTCATTACTCACCGCCTTGGCATACTCAAGGTCACTCAGAAATCCACGAATGCGCCCATTATTCTCCACAATGATGATATTACCTGTACTGATATCCCTGTGAACCCAGCCAGCCAGAAACAACAGAATGAGGGCTGGGTGAATGTTGGTCAGCGGACGCAGTATTCAGCAAATATCTTGTCACCTGTGAGCACATCGTTAATAGCTTGAAATGCTTCGTCAATTGATTGAGCATCATGAAGAGCATGGCCGACTTGAGCATAGACCAGCCGATACTGTGTCTTTGCCTTGTATTGACGTTGAGGACCATGTTCCGGATCCAGGTCTGGGGTTGCTTGTGTACCGTGAGAGGTGCCTGTTGCAGAATTTGATTTCTCGTTCTGAGTAGACGATGGCAAAACATTCTTGCTAGATGATACCAGATGCTCCGGGGGAGACAGAATAGTACGATCGGGCGAAGCCTCCTTCAAACGCTCTTTGCAATCGACCCCCTTGGCGTCATGGAGGATCCTCATGAATGGCAAGTTATCAGGCATGTTTGCAAGGGCATCCTCAACCCGTTTCCGGTATTCGTCTTTGAGCCACTCGTAGTCCTTTGCTTCAATGTGTTGCAGGTTTTCATAGATCGAATCTTGATTTTTTTTTTCTATCTGAGAATCCTTGTCCAGCCAAACATCTTTTAATACAACTTCTTTGTCGCCTTTGGTTGTTGAATCGTTCGGGCCGGTAACTTGGACCGCCCTCCATACGCGCGTCTTCCTCCCGCTGATGCACGCAATGCGGGGGTTGAAGACCGTTTTGGTTGTTCAAATACAATGTCTCGCGCGTCTCACCGTCCTGTGGAGTCAATTCGTACACATAACGGGTTTTACCCTTGACATCAATGCGGTGCACAGTAGGATCAAATCCCATCTCCAATTCGGTTGCGAACAGGAGAGATGAGATTACCCTGACGAATTTTCTTGGGTCCTGCCAATCATTCAGCCATGTGATGCACGTAATGGACCAATAAGTACCTTGGTGAAGTCAAAAGACTTTGACATTACAGAGTGGAAGCGAGAGAAATACCAGACAGCCATATCCTCGCCCTCGATAGTTATCTGTATAAAAGTGACCATCCATCCTTCAGCACGTCGAGAAATCACTTACCCCATACATCCACATCCTACGTGGATCGTCGTTCATGATGTGATTGGCTGCACTGACCAGCTTCATGCGATTCTGAATCTCTATATTAGAGAGGTAGCATTCAGGATTCGAGCACTCACATCATGGACATCCTCCCTGTTCTTTTTGAATTCTGCTGCCACTGCTACTTGTGATGCTACGACCTTCCCGGGCAATGGGTGAGAAGACACAGGTGAGAAACACGCATCTATTCGAAACGTGCATCCTGCAATTTCCCCAACCATTGGCGTGTTGCCGCAATCACGATAACTGAAATTACATTTGCGAAGGGTCTTGCTGTCGGTGCCGGAGCACTTTTGTTTCATTAAGGCCTCGACAATTGGTGTGAGCTTGCTAAAAACATCAGTCTCGATTTCTTGAGTTCTGGAAGGAATCTTGTTGCCGCTTAAATTCCACCATCCACCATCCTGTAAAAGGTTCTCTTTTTCCAAGTTTTTGAGAGCATTGCTTACAGAGCGCTTGGATGGAACAAATGGAGCATAGTGACGCAGAAATTCATCGATATTGCAACACAGCATTTCGTCAACCATTTGCTGCGCGACGTCGGGCCGAATACGATTCTGGCCGATACTGCCAACAT
>Ga0153966_100365_pt1 | contig 19423 bp, 16 predicted proteins | sample TSFL050MetaG_FD_104738 | JGI IMG/M metagenome (GOLD analysis project Ga0153966, IMG submission 104738) | Attine ant fungus gardens microbial communities from Florida, USA - TSFL050 MetaG | ecosystem: Host-associated > Fungi > Mycelium > Unclassified | place: USA: Florida, Paynes | collected... | reverse complement strand
GTGTTCTAGAAGTGTAGACAAGTTCTAGTGTAACGATTGAAGTCTTGGTTGAGTAACCTTAACCTCACTCACACTCTAAGTCAGAGTTTGACAAAGAGAACTCGTTAGAGTTCTTGCTAATTGGCTCGGCTACTTATACACGAATATGTGTTTACAAGTATTTGTCTAAACTATTTTATTCCACGCATCTCTTTTGAGTCATGATGTCCCGTGCATAGTTATTATTACATAATTATTAGAAAAGAAAAAGAAATAAAATAATCTACCACCGCGGATCGTCTAGCTCACCTACTGTTTTATAACAGTTGGAGGTGAAGAGGATCAGAATAGCAGAAGTGATAATAGAAGGGGTTGATTTATTGGACAAAGTAAGGAAGTGTGAGGCAAGAGACAATGAAGTAATAAAGGCAGTGGAAGAGATGAAATGGGTGGGAATAAAAATGTCAAGAAATAAAGAATGGCACTAGGAGAATGGTTTGATGTTGAAGAAAGGGAAGGTATATGTCCCCAAAGATGAGAAGCTAAGAGTAGAAGTAATCAGGCTATACTATGATATGCCTATAGGAGGACATGGGGAACAGTAAAAGACAGCTGAAATGGTGATAAGGAATTTCTGGTGGCCAGGAGTCACTAGGGAAGTGAAGTGGTATGTGGAGTGGTATGATGCCTGCCAATATAACAAGAATCGAACACAATCACTGGCAGGAAATTTAATACCGAATTTGATTCCAGAAAAGGCATGGACCCACATTAGTGCAGACTTCATTATGAAGTTGCCTTTGGCTCAAGGATACAACTTTATTCTGGTAGTAGTAGATAGATTCACTAAGATGACACATTTTGTACCTACTACAAAAAAAACAAGCACAGAAGGACTAGCATGACTGTTTAGAGATAACATTTGAAAGTTACACAGACTACCAGACAGTATTATTTCTGATAGAGGACCACAATTCGTGGTGGGTATTATAAAGGAACTAAATTGCATGCTAGGGATCAAGACAAAGTTGTCTACAGTGTTTCACCCACAAACAGACAGCCAGATGGAGAGGATAAATCAGGAGTTAGAACAGTATCTCTGAATGTTCATAGATCACCAACAAGAACAATAGTCAGAATGGCTGGGTATGGCTGAATTTGCTTACAACAATAAAGTACACACTGAAATTAAGGTGTCACCATTTAAAGCAAATCAGGGACAAGATCCAAGAATGGGATTTGAGATGAGGAAGAAAGGGAAATATGAAAGGGCAGAGAAATTTGCAAAAAGGATAAGGAATGTATAGGAAGAAGCTAAGGCAGTGCTACAAAAGGCACAGGAAGATATGAAGTAGTACGCAGATAGGGAAAGAGGGGAAGTGGAGGAGTATAGAGTGGGCAACTTAGTGCTACTCAGCACTAAAGACTTAAAGTACCAAATGGTTAGAAGATGTATGGAAAAGTTTACAGAATGCTTTGTAGGACCTTACAAAGTGAAAGCAGTCATTTCTAGTAATGCAATAGAATTATAATTGCCTAGTACAATTAGAATACATCTGGTAGTCAATGTTAGCAGAGTACGAAAGTATAAGTCACAAGTAGAAGGGCAGAGAAAGGAAACACCACAACTAGTGGTGATTGAAGGAGAAGAAGAATGGGAAGTTGAAAAGATTATGAACAAGAGGAAAGTACAGAGAAAGGATAAGTACTTGGTACAATGGAAAGGATGCATGGCTGAGGAGGACACTTGGGAGAGTAGAGATAATTTGAAAAATGTGATGGAATTAGTCAAATAATTCAAAAGGGAATATCACAGAGAAGAGGAAGAAGAAGTAAGGTGACAGGAGGCAGAAGAAGACAGGAAGATGTTTAGCAGAGAACTACCAGGAAGATATATGGTGAAATTGCTATATGGTTGGGGAAACAAGAAATATAATCAGAAATACTGGAAGTGAATGGAGGAGAATTGGAGAAAATGAAAAAGAAACCTGCTTTTAAGATATAACAAGAATCCGTTCTTGAAAAGAATGGAAAAAGAGAAAGATGAATACAAGGGAGGAAAGATAGAAGAGTAGAACAAAGAAAAGGATGAGGAAAACTGACAGAGAATTGAGAAAGATAGGCAATACCTGGAGAAATTGGGGAATGAAAATCAAGATATGGGAGATCTAAGGGACCCATATGATGAATTATGAAGAAGTCCTTGGGACGAGGACCCTTGAGAGGTGGGTGATGTCATGAAACACTCAATTCCTCTAAGGCAATATTTATTTTATTTTATTTTATTTTATTTTATTTTATTTTTATTTTAATTATTGGATGTGCAAGAACTTATTACCAAATCAGGAATGGTGACTCAATAGGGAAACGTGAGAGAAACATAATGTGTACAAATAATTAAATTGTATAAGTAGTGTAGAATAATTAGTGGAAACTCTAACAAGTTCTCTTTGTCAAACTTTGACTTAGAGTGGACTGAGGGTTAAGGTTACTCAACTGCAACTTGAAGTCTTATATCTTAGTAGACAAATAAAGTCATTTATTGACTAAGTCTTAAATTGACTATTGTAACCACTAGTCTTTTGAAATGACAGGTATAACAGAACTACAACACATCTATCTTTCTTTTGTATAACCTTCTTGAAATCCCTAACCAGAGCCACTGACTGTGTGGTTAAGGAAGAATACAAAGTTGTAACTGATCTCTAAACTACTAGGTTGTAACAGCACATAAAAGAAGTTCTTTATCTACTATAAGCCCCTAGACTATGTGCATCTCTCACAAAGTGTTTTTTAGAAAGAAAAGGTAGAATTTCTAGGGTATTAGAGTGCAATCTTAAGTTAACTTAACATTACAACAAGGTTGTGGCTGATTTCTATACTACTAGTTTAAGTAGAGATTAGAGTATGATGCAGTACAAATAAACACAGAGGAGTGAGAAAAAGAAAGAAAGACCTTAAATTTATTCTATGTACATTCCCTATTTTATATATCTGAATGTCCTAGAAACCACTCCAAGAAATGATATTTCCATAACATCTTGGTATCATTCTATAACTGATATCATTCTGCAACAAAGTATTGTAATATGGAGAGTCAGGTTGCTATGCTCTCTTCCACATATACTCTCTCAATGAGCTATTCTAGGTATAATGTGATTATCATATCTTGTAGACTATCATGGAAGTCAATTTATTCTTACTTGCTCAACACTTTAACCAATTAATAAATTAAATATTTATTTTATTATTATTCCAAAAGTGAACTTGTACTCATTCAGTACTGAGAATAAATCCTAAACTATTAGTGATAAAAATTGTACAGTAAAAAGACTACAGACTATCATTAGTTATAGAAAGAGACATATGTCGAGATATCATACAAAATTATATACAAAATTATTCTGACCGACCAGCAGAACTTATGAGAGATCAAGTAATGCATGACCCACATTCTCAATGCGCGGCACCATCTTTATCTCATGCCTCGACGTCAAATGATCGCTCAAAGCCCCCTCTTGTGTGTCTCGAACATCTTGTTCTTCGAAGACAGGTTCTATATTAAATGCCCAGAGCATGTGGACCACAGCTAAAAATATCTCTCTTTCGGCAAAGTGTATTCCAGGGCAGATGCGTCGACTATGTGATTTTATCAGATGGGCAGCACACGATGTAAATACGGTATACACACCCAGCGCCAAAAGTCCAGTGGTCACGTTTCCTTGGATCTTGCGCGTTGACGGATTCCGAAGAAGGAATATTGTCTTCAAGATATCGCTCTGGCTGAAAGGCTATGTAACAGCTATTCTTGTATTGCCAGCGCAACAACTTACCCTAAAGGAATGTGGATATGGATACATTTGAGGATCATGGTGCATGGTATACTAAAGGCAAGGAGGTCAGCTTGAGTGCGTCTAACGATGTGGTATTCCATACCGTATTGATAACAACGACAGAATCCTTGGGAATCAAATAACCACGATATTCAAAGTCCTGTGTACTGAAATGTGGTGTCCCCAGCCAAAGCGGGTTGTGGAGCCTCTCCACTTCCTGAAAATGGTCGTGGTCAGTGTGGAACGTATTCACAATGCTCGTTGCTGGCCTACCTTGATGATTGCGCGGATGAAGGGCAATTCTTCTTCGTCCATGACTGTCGGTGGCCGGTCCCTACCCACAATCCTATCGAGTTCCTCGTGCGCCTGTTCTTGCGTCTCGGGATGACATGAAATGGTCATAGCAAATGCTCTCACAACTGATGTAACCTATCATCGAAGCTTTAACACCTCATTTGCATACCACCTCCAAGTTTCAGCACCTACCGAAGCGAATCCAGGCACTATGAAGGCAGCGCAGAGCATAATGATGTCTAGCCAATCGTGGTTCTCTTTGCCTCTGTTCTCAAGCAAGGACTTTGCCAAGCAGTCTGGCAAGAATTCTCCAGCTTGAAGCTGCTCATCCATATCGCTCAAGATGCCACCTATGATTCTCACAACCCTCTCGTGGAGGCTCTGGGCTCTAGCAGTACTTGGGCTCGGTAGATATCGAAGAAATGGGACAAAGTCGACTGCATTCGACATAGGACCCGTGCTGTCTCTGCATCTCAGTCAGTGCCTGACTTTTCGGATGTGGTGAATCACAGTCTGACTTACACAAAATCCCAGATCATCTCGAGTATTTCATTGTACTTGACTGGACCGAGGCTTTCCTCGTCTGCACCGAAAGCCACTTTCAAGATATTGTTTGCAACGTAACGATCTATCACACGGATGGGCTCAGTGGCGACAGAAAGTTGGTTAAGCAGCTTGTTGCATTCTAAAACTAGGTCTTTGGCTCGGTGCTTCACAGGGCCCTTGTCAAGCCACTTCTTTGCAATAGCCCGATGTGCTCTCCTGAATATTTTGGCTGTCAGCTGGCAGGGAAATAAGAAAAAAGATAACACTTGCCATCTTGCATCGTACGGTGTAGCCGTGATCCCACGTCCGGCCAGAATAGTATGGCATTTAATATGGAAGTCTTTGCGGGAAGAAAATATTGCGCTGTGTGAGACAAGCAGATCCTTCACGACATTGGGATCGGAGAGGATGACGAATCGTTGATTTCCAAGCCAGAACGAATATATCGGACCATACTTCCCTGCCCATCTGTCGAGAACGAGTTCGGGTCTCCTCGCAACGAGGAATGGTGCCAGGCAGCCTAACCAGTAGACAAAGGTCAATAAACTCTCTTCAACGTTTGATAGGTCAGGCGTACCGATGATTGGGAGGCCAGCAGGTCCCTGCAATGGAACAAGCTTTTGGGATATGACCTTCGGTATCCTGAGTAGCGGAGAAATGAAGTTGTGTGGGAGGGTTCTGCGTATTAATCGAATGACAATAAGAATAGAGATGGCTTGCAGTAGCTGGTAGAAGCTCATGACCCTGGGTGAGTTGGGAAGGAATGTTGTCCTTCTCGCAACTTTCAGCTCTTAAAAATGCAGCAGATGGTGTGAATCATCAGTATTGCTATGCTGGGCGCTTCTAGTTATATGACTCGATAGCAGAATACATGTACTTGACATATGCTTCCATCAAACTCACAAGGAGGATTATTGAAGAACAGAACTACAGATATTGAATCTTGCGCGCTTATCGCCATTTCGGCATCGCTCCTGGGGTTGGAATTCTATTTTTACATGGCCTTGTAACAAATCAGCCTTGAAATAAATCAAAGCGGGCTATCATACCAAAATAGATATGTATCTCGTACACAACCAAGCGTTTCACTGGACTGACGAAACAATCTATCGCATGTCCAATACTAGTCGAAAGGGCAACCCTCATCAACCAACTACGGTTTATCTCGAGTTAATCTGTCGAATCATACTGAAGTTGTGATTTTATTATGCTGCGTGATAAATTATATCATTCACTTGACATCCAGCGAACGAAACTGTCGATACATGTGGCACAATTGGGGTCAGTAGCGTTTGTCGTTCTAAGGTCAAACACAACAATTCGATCAGTAGAGAAGAGACGCCTAACGGCAATTTTGGCCCATATGTCCGGTTGATACGACTATTATGATCCAACTTCTATTTCCAATGCAATGTTAATAAGCGATCAGCTCTGGATTTACAGTCTTTGTATTGAAGTGAGATATTGGATTTCTCCCACGCTGGCTGTGAGCTCAGCGCTCAGCATCAGATCAAAATAAGTACTTGGAGATGACGTCAGGAGTACGATAATATGATATCGCTATTCATGAAATACCGAATCCCTGTGAACTCCATTCTAGGAGAATCTATGCCATTGATAACGGAGGATGTAAATAATCGTACTTCTAGTCAATTTGATAATCTTCTACACTGATAGACTGCAACTAGTGACATCGGGCAAGTCAGTCTGCCGGGATAGCAGGTGGGCCATGGTAAATAACCAAAAGGAACAATTAAAGAATCCATGTGTGACATGCTGTAAGTAATACAGCCTGCGTGTTTTTGATTTTTCGGCTCATGGAATCCATGACAACGAACGAGCGCCAGAGTTGAAGGAGACAACCGCAGGATCGTATACGCATACGAGATCAACATTTTCTGTTGATGTTCAGACTTGGTTCCATTTGGTACCAACAGATGTCTTATTGGTATTTCAGGGTATGCAAAAAAATTTCTTATCACAGAATGCTAACCAGTGATTTTTTCCGACACATAAGCCGTGGTTGATTCTGGATATAAGTGAACCCCATTTCTACTCTCGAAATTCAGTGCTCCTCGGCACCGAAACAGCTCCTTAACTCCGCGGGGTTCCTCCATCTCGATGTCTGAGCGGTTTTTTCATAGCACCATTGTCCGCTGTCACCTGCTCAGCCAGAGACACGCTCATTGATCACTTGATTACTAAGCCCCTGATGTTCTGCCTGGACCACGATGGTTGAACGCACACACTCCACCATGCTTTTCGCAAATTTCAATCAGGATTTTTCGTACTTGCACTCTCCCCCAATTATTTGAAATATCTCCTTATTTTGTATGACAGATGTATCTCAGTCGGGACGAGGAAAGGCTATAGCATTACTAACTGCGACCCGTTCGGTCGGGTCTACACCATGAGTACGTGTAGTTTCAAAATTTTCTCGTATATCCGTCCTAAATATGCGATATAGACGATGGTGCCCGAGGGATAGTTGAGATGCTATTTTGTACATCGCTCATTGCCCTTGTCGGTGCCGCCGACCAACCACAGTCCAGTCCTCGCAAGCTTCAGATCGTTAACACAAAGGTCTGGAGGTCATTTCTTCCACTTGAATTAGTCATGGCGCTGACTTGATTCCGGTACTGAAGCGCCAGTCCATAATTTGCGAACTCCTATTCCCATCATCAATACTTGCTGTCAAGCTGAACCGCAAGACATTGATTATCGTGTTAGAGAAGGAAATTTATATCTATGACATATCAAATATGAGATTATTGCACGTTATTGGGATGCCGTCGAACCCCGAGGGTGAGTCAGTCATTTTCGTGCTCATGCCCATTTAAGTTCTTGAAGCAATATGTGCTCTGTCTCCATCTGCCTACAATTCGTACCTCGCCTATCCTTCCCTCGTTCCTTCCCCAAGTTCTCCTCTTGCATCATCGTCTACCACTTACGGTGGACCATCTGCTGGAAGTAATTCCTCAGTCGAAAATACAACATATGCATCCTCAAATGGTTCGCCTTATCAGTCCGGAGACGTTCTTCTCTTCTCCACCCGTTCATTGACAGTCGCAAATGTCATTCAGGCACACAAAGCACCCATCTCGTTTCTTGCGATAGATTCCACTGGCACCCTCCTTGCTACATCTTCTGAAAAAGGAACTGTGATTCGCGTATGGAGTATACCAAATGCAGAGAAGCTCTATCAGTTCAGACGAGGAACAAGGGAAGCGAAAATATACTCTATGAACTTTAATCTCGTTGGTACCCTTCTGGCTGTTAGCTCGGCTCACGATACAGTCCATATATTTAAGTTGGGTAATCGAGGTAATGGGACGAGGGAAAAGGATGGCACTTGGTCGCCATCAAGTTATGCTACTAGCTCGTCTGAATCCGTAGACAGTCAACAAAGCGTCCAAGGTCTTGATGGAGGGTATGATACATTTGTGGAAAAAATGAAATCCAATAGTGTTTCGTACGTGGAGAATGCTCGTGAATTGTAATTTTGATAATTTAATGATTTTAGGTCGAGCCTGCGGCGGAAATCCCTCCAAATGACCAAGAGCCTGTCGCATTCTGTGGGAGGATATCTCCCAAATACACTGGCGGAAATGTGGGAACCAGCCCGGGATTTTGCATCCCTGAAGCTTCCAACCTCCGGGGCTCGAACAGTTGTTGCCCTTTCTGGGTTCGTATTGGTCTTGTCTGACACTGGTCTCTTATTCACGCAGCTCGAATACAGGACGATGCCTCAAGTTATGGTTATCTCATCTGAGGGATGTTTCTACTCTTACAGCATTGATTTGGAGAAAGGCGGGGAATGTACACTTCTAAAACAGTACAGCCTTTTTGATTCGGCGGACGAAAGCTCCGGACTTGTGGATTGACATCAGGATCAGGAAGACTGAGATACGTCCAGTTTGATCTTCGTTTTGTTTTCTGGTCCTTTTTTTTTCGCCTTCTCTACTTCTCTGCAAGATACCCACCCATTCACGCACCCTATCTATACTGAAATATACCGCTCAGGTAAAACATTGTCTTTCAGGATACATATAGATGATTCCATAGTATGAAACCGTGTGCCTTACCTATATCTACCTTGCTTGTGGTGGTAGACTCCATTCAGACTTTAATGACATGCCAATTTCCTCCCACAGCCTTGCTGAGTCTGGAAACCTTGCGACATATTTCCTTACATACTCCTTCATCTCCTCTACCCATTCCCATCCGGTCCAAGCTTCCACGGTCCTAATCTGGGTCATATATATATTGACAGCCAGATCCAAAATTTCCCTCACATCAGCTTCAGCCTGCTTTGTTTTCTCTTTCATGCGTGTTCTCCCATCTAGTTGGTGTTCATGCCATGCTTTGACTTTCAACAATAGCAGAACACCCAGCGGAATGAGTGGTATGTCAGGAAAATAGTCTTCGTAGTGTATCTTTTCGGCTGGAATTCGTTTTGGTATACCAATCATGCCAGGGAAGAGTAAATCGATTTTGCATGCATGATGTTGTGGGGATTCCAGGTCTGGATGAGCGGGTGTTAGGATGTAAAAAAGGATTTTGTATGTTGCTGTTGGATTCCTCGAAGGAACGAGATAGAAATCGGAAGAGGAGTTATCAACGATGAGTTGCTTAATCTCTTCTAGCGTTATCTCTCCTGCAACCGGTGATGCGAGTGGTAAAAGAACGACGATGTCAACGTCCTGGGATCAGTGTATTCAACACAATTTCGTCATAGTTGAAGGTGGGGAGAAAGGAAATGGGAATTATATGTATACGAAATCGAAGATTGCCATACCCGGGGATTGCGATTCTCTGCACCATATATAGCAGCTGCAGTACTCCCGAACAAACAACTATTAAACCCATGTTCGGCGAGTACTTGTACTATGGCACGGGATGTCCTCTGAATTTCTTCCGCTTTAGGTCGGTATAGGTTGTTCGAGTTGATCATTGAGTTTACTATTTACTAACATCCACTGTCAAATTCAGAGTCTGAGTTTGAGGAAAAGGGGTTGCTAAGCTAAGCTCCCCTTGCTGATACATAGGATCTCAGATTTCATCTAGGTGAGCTTTGCAACACTGAAAATCATTCACACTAATATCCTGGATTTGCACATTGTTCGTTTGAAGCAAGATGTGGTTCACATTGTTCTAAAAATTTGGCCTTAACACATCCACAAAGACATCTTTTATTTTGAGTACACATTTTCAAAGAGTAACCAGGTTAATATTGTAACAGTTTATGATATATTATACAGTCAAAGAATTAGGAGATATCAGACACAGGTCAAGCTTACCGATTGGAAGAAGACCAGTCTGGATTGGATCAAAATCGAGGCTACGTACCGTGTTTATATGAGATGTTCAGCCTCCTACCCATTGATCTAGAAGGATCGGTCGTGGCAAGTATGGAATGGGCTCGTGTTTTTTTTTTGGTTTCATACAGGAAACAACATAACCAGAGCTGTCTTCCATGGGTCGTGTTGCTGCAGCGAAATGGTGGATGACAGACTCTCAAGTGATGTCGAGGGCCGGGCTGGAATAAATTTAGTTATATGGTCTGAGCTTGGATGAAATTCGTAGGACGGTCGACCTTTGCGTGGACTCCAGCGGCATCACTGCATTCGTTGGCGACTTGTACTGTTGCAGGTGCTTTTGACGAGAGCCAGCTAGAAATATGAACTCTTGATTTTTTTCACGACGATGAACTCCAACTGGAAGCCAGCCAAAAGACCAGAGAGCTTAGTGACCGGTACCTCTAGGTACGATGTATTGAGCATTGTTATTGATATATTATCATGGGCTTAGGCTCAATCGCCTAGCCTGCGGCCATATCGACCCGATGTGGCCTTGCGGTGTCATCGCTGCTGGTCTCGAGAGCGGTGAGCTGGCATTGTGGGATCCCTCAAAAATTATTGCTGGTGATCGGTATGTCCATCTCCATCCACCATCACTCCTTTATCCACCGTAATTCCCTGATTCTTCGCAAGACGACATATGCCAGCCCAGTTGTGGCATAAAATTCCATACTAGACCCCCTGGTTACACCTATCAATTCTATCAAAGTCAGTCACTTCATCTGCTCCCACAGCAATCACAATCTAAATCGTTACAGGACAGATATGCTGTACACCTCGTGACAGACTTCACCTTCACCAAATACAGCTGTGCAACCCAGATTATCGACGGCATTAATTCAATTGGTGAGACAGAATGCATATGTTCAATCCCAGTTTTCGTCTCAACCTACATATTCACTCAAAGCATCATCCTTCTACTTTTACCCTACACAATCATGGTAGATCACCAACACCCTCCTTTTTACGTTCAAATAATCCAAGCCTTTCGCCTCGCTGGAATCAAGAAAATCCCTCTGTCATCTCCCGTCGTGTCCCAGGAATAACCTGTCGCGACCTCCAGTTTGCCATCCTCCTTGAATAGCTCTACGACACTTTTCTACACTGTGGAAGAGTCACTCAAGCAAGAGGCGTTTTGCTTGAACATCACTTTGATCAAACCACTCGGGAGTATCTTCTTACTCGTTTTAGAAAGTCGTCATTGAATAAGGGATTCATCGCCTGAAGGCTCCAACATTTACACCTGACTCGGAACGATTCCAGCAGACCACCCCTGTAGCTTGGATGTAGTCAGTAATGTAACGCACCCACCACCTGTTTGCTTGTTGCGGTACATGAACTCTCTCTCTCATCGCCTGAAGGTGGGAATGAAAGTGAGAAAGACGGGGGCAATAGCACGATTAAAGATAAACTTGCTTGATGCTAGCAGGTCTAGTATAAATCCATAGACCAATTACATTTGTACGTGATTAGCAAAGGATTAGCAAAGGATGCCCTGTGTTTTTTGTGAAGAGTTTTGACCATACAAGTATAATCACATCACACATCACGTGCCATAATAAGCTAGAAAATTTCTCCCTTTGGCCTCACAACGTCTCTACGATGGAAACAAGTGATTCATTGGATTTTGTGAAACATCTATGCAGGACACAGCCTCACCGCGACAATACCATGGACGATTTGCCCCTTCAAAGACGCTGTCCACTCGACAATGGCCGACACGATTGCACACCCATCTCCACCGGTTTCGCCGCCAGTCAGCTCAATAAGCTCTCCGTAGAAGTTATCGTCGAGATCCTGTTGCTGCTGGACATTCCTTCCCTTACTCGCTTCCGCATGCTCAACCGCCGCGCAATGCAGCTTGTCAACTCCATCCACCAGTATGCTGTAATCATTGAGCATTGTCCTAACATCATCCGTGCCATTGTCAGCATCCAAGCGGATGTGTTTGACTGTGCTACACTGTACAGAACGCTCTGTACGACCCGGTGTTCCACTTGCAATCGCTTTGGCAACTATCTTTATCTGATAGACTGTCGCCGCGTCTGCTACATCTGTGTCACTGAGAGGCCGGAGTTCTTCCCCATCACAAGTCGCGAAGCATACAGGTTCTTCGCCTCCAGGGAAGAGGGACAGACCAATCCTAGGAGCTTTTGCGACCTCTTTAAGTTGATGAAACCACCAAGCATCCTGAGCCTCCCCGGGGCATACGGTGGTGGGAGCACGAATATGCGGCAGAGGCGGCAGCGGCTCTACGATCGTCAGGCAGCGGCCCAGATTATGGCGGTCAGGGTTCGTCCACGGTCGGACAAAAGATCCAAGGAAGCTAAGCGATTCATGGCCGTCATCACGGCGCCGGTTCTGCTCAACGGTGGCCAGCAGGTTGACTACGGATTCTTCTGCCGCGGCTGCTGGGATGAGAGGGACAAGGAAACCATGCACTATAAAATTAAATTCACAACAGAAGAGCTCTCGGAGCACATTGCCAGATATGGACGAATAGTGGAGAGAGGTTCAGGTTACCATGATCGATTTGTGCATGTTAAATCAGCTTTGTACAAGGGACCTGTTTCATAAAACCCCTGTAACTGAACTCTTCTTGATAATTCAGCACCAATCATAAGATTTCAATGCACAAGACAATGCAAATGCTCTAGTTCACTGTTCTTAGTATTGAGGAAAGGTATATACTTTCTTTTGCACCATGATCTGAGTAGTGGACCTTTGGTATCTGATAGGAGATACATAGTCCTAGATGTATATTGGAAAGATCAGAAACTCAAAAAAGAGAGAATATTAGACCCTGCAGTTGGACTCTTAGTTTTATTCTAATGTTTCAATTATTTTGTTTTTCTATGCTCCTACCTTGCATCTCTTTTATTTATTCTTTCTATTAGAGATATCAGAGTGTAGTGTGGAGATTTGTACTATAGATTGTAATTAAATAATAAAATATAGAATACTCTGGATAAAGTCTGGAGCTCAGTGACAAGTATGCTACCAAAAAAGTAAGAAACACATAGTCTGGGGTATAATCACTTAAGTTTGGAGTAGTGTTTTGTCAATGACAGAGTGGAACAACTTTGGCTTCAACCTTAAGTGTTGTACCCTGATCTTCTGTCATAAAGTATTATATGAATGGGGGAAGGTACAAACAGATAGCAAATACAAACTATGTACACTACTCATATACTCACTTAGAACAATAGCAATATGAAACAAAAGAGAATCACATACATTGCACAGACTTGCATGAGATCTAAATTCCATTATTTCAAGTAACTATGCCCCTGTAAAATTAGTAGGATTGTGTTGTGATATCAGATGTCAATTTGACAACCTAGAATCCAATCCAACTAGATACATCAATAAACCATACAGAAAACATAATTGTAATAAAGAGCTTAGTCGAGATGACTGGGCTTATCACACTCAACGTTATAAGAGAACAAAGAGAACTTGATAAAGTTCCTCTGTGAATTGCTTTATCTACTTATACACAAATGTTATTTGTCTATGTGTATGCTTAAGTAATTTCCATTATATGACCTGTTATGTTACCCTTATCTTATCTGATCTTATCTCCTGTTCTATTTTTAGCATCATTCATCTAATCCATCAGAGAAGAGTTCCCGTTCTTTCTATCTTTCGAGTCATACAATTTTAGAACTGGGCTAGTTCATGACATTACCTCTCTTTTTAAGGTTCTTCCTCCAGAAGAACTTCGCTTCCTTCCATCTTTTCCAGTTTCTTTCTAACTTTTTCAAGTATTCCCAGTCAAATTTCCCATCATCTCATCTATATAGTAGTTTTGCCATAAACCTTCCTGGTATTTCCTTTCTTTCTTCTTTTATTCTCCTTCCTTCTTTCCCATATTGTAAAGATCTTAGTTGAGGTTAAGTGACCTTAACCTTAATCCTACTCTAAGTCAGAGTTTGACAAAGAGAACTTGTTAGAGTTCCTGTTACTTGCTCTACATGTAAAGACTCAAGTTGTGATTGCAATAACCCTAACCCAAATCTCACTCTATATCAGAGTAGATAAAGAGAACTCGTTAGAGTCCTCGCTAAATTGTGTACACTACTTATACATGTCCAATTGTTTGTCCTTGTTTACTGATCCAAGTATATTACATAATAAAATAAAATAAAATAAATATTGACTTAGAGGGATTTGGACAATTCATAATACTATACTACTTATACAATTTATTTATTTGTACACATTATCCTTCTCTTGCATTTCCCTATTGAGTCACCATTCCCAAGTTGGTAATAAGTTCCCATGCATTCAATAATTAAAAGAAAAAGAAAAAGAAAAAGAAAATAAATATTGCCTTAGAGGAATTGGGCGGTTCATGACACCACCCCCCTCTCAAGGGTCCTTGTCCAAAGGACTTCTTCATAGTTCATCATATGGGTCCCTTAGATCACTTATATCTTGATTTTCATCCTCCAATTCCTCCAAATATTTCCTATCTTCTTCTATCCTTTGTTGATCTTTCTCGTTCTCTTCTTCATTCCACTCTTCTATCCTTTCTCCTTTGTATTCTTCTTTTTCTTCTTCCATTTTCTTCAAGAACAGATTCTTATTATATCTGAAGAATGGATTTTTCTTCCATCATCTCCAATTTTCCTCCATTTGCTTCCAGTACTCTCTGTCGTATCTCTTGTTGCCCCATTCATAGAGCAACTTAGCTGTATATCTTCCCAGTATTTCTCTGCTGAACATCTTCCCATCTTCTTTGGCTTTTTATTGTCTTACTTCTTCTTCTTCTCTATGGTACTTTCTCTCAAAGCCTTCCACTAATTCCATTGCATTTTTCAAGTTCTCTTTACTCTCCCAAGTGTCCTCCTCTGCTGTACATTTCTTCCATCATATCAAGTACTTGTCCCTTTCTTGTATCTTCCTCTTGTTCATGATCTTTTCAACCTCCCATTCTTCCTCCCCTTCAATTACCACTGGTTGTGGTGTTTCCTTCCTTTGTCCTTCCACTTGTGACTTGTACCGTCATACCTGACTGACATTTACCACTAGATGTATTCTAATTGTACTAGGCAAATCCAACTCTATTATGTTACTAAAAATGATTGCTTTCATTTTATAAGGTCCTACAAAGCACTCTGTGAACTTCTCTATATGTCTTCCGGCCATTTGGTACTTTAAATCTTTAGTGCTGAGTAGCACTAAGTTGCCCACTCTATATTTCTCTACCTCCCCTCTTTCTCTGTCCGCATATCAATTCATGTCTTCTTGTGCTTTCTATAGTGCTGCCTTCACTTTCTCCTGTATACTCCTTATCTTTTCTGCAAACCTCTCTGTTCCTTTATATTTTCCCTTCTTCCTTATCTCAAATCCCATTCTTGGATCTTGCCCTTGATTTGCCTTAAAGAGCAACACTTTTGTTCCAGTGTGCACTTTATTATTATAGGCAAATTCAGCTGTACCCAACCACTGTGACCATTGCTCTTGTCAATGATCTATGAACATTTGGAGATATTGTTCCAACTCCTGGTTCATCCTTTCTGTCTGACTGTTAGTTTGAGGGTGGGATGTTGTTGACAACTTTGTCTCGATCCCTAGCATGCAATTTAGCTCCTTCATGATACCTACCACGAACTGTGGTCCCCTATCCAAAATAATACTGTCTGGTAATCCATGTAACTTCCAAATATTATCTCTAAATAGTCATGCTAGTCCTTCTGCGCTCATTCTTTCTGTAGTAGGTACAAAATATGCCATCTTTGTAAATCTATCCACTACTACCAGAATTGAGTTGTATCCTTGGGCCAAAGATAACTTCATGATGAAGTCTGCACTGATGTAAGTCCATGCCTTGTCTGGAATTGAATTTGGCATTAGTTTTCTTGTCAGGAGTTGTGTTCAATTCTTGTTATGTTGGCAAGCATCATATCCTTCAACATACCGCTTCACCTCTCTAGTGACCCCAGGCTACTAGAAATTTCTTGTTACCAACTCTGCTGTCTTCCATTGTCCTCTATGTCCTCCCACAGATATGTCATGGTGCAGCTTGATCACTTCCGCTCTCAGCTGCTCATTTTTTGGGACATACACTTTTCCCTCTTTCAACATTAGGCTGTCCTCCTGATGCCACTCTTCATCTCTCAACATTTTTACACCTGCTCGTTTCATTTCCTCCACTGCCTTTATCACTTCATTGTCTTTTGCTTCACATTTCCTTACTTTGTCTAGTAAGTCCACTCCTTCTATTACTATTTCTATTACTCTGATCCTCTTCGCCTCTAGCTATTCTTTCTTCACCAGCATCTGCTTGTCATGAACCGCCAAATTCCCCTAAGTCAATATTTATATTTCTTTTCTTTTTCTTTTCTTTTAATTATGTAATAACATCGGATCAGTAAATAAGGACAAATAGTTGAACGTGTATAAGTAGTGTACACCAAATTAGCGAGAGCTCTAACGAGTTCTCTTTGTCAACTCTGACTTAGAGTGGAGTTAAGCCTGAGGTCACTCACCAAAGACTAAACTCTTACAGTTCCTGTCCAACCTTACCAATCTTTCCCACCATTCTTCAATTGTTGCTGGAGGCGCTTCTGCCTCTGCCAACCTCCTCCTGATGTTCCCACTTAGTCCCCTTTTGAATTCTTTTATGAGGGGTCGTTCCTCATAGCCGCTTCCTCTTGATATTTTTTTGAAAATCTGGACATATTTGTCGCATGTCCATCCTCCCTGTTCCAATGTTCTCAGCTCGTCCACCTTTCTGGATTCTTCGTCAAACTCCCCAAACTCCTCCCGCATTTTTGTGAACAGTTCCTCTACTGTTTCTACCGTCGACATTTCTTGTCTCCTTTCTTCCAGCACGTTTTCTTTCCATACTTCTGCCACTCCTCCCTGTACGTAGGTTAACACCCACAATATTTTTTCTTCCTCCCCTACTCTCTTCATTCTCATGCCGATGTATAGGCGGCAGGCATTGATAAATCCTACCACCTTTTCCCTTTCTCCATCAAACAATGGAGGTTTGGCGGCCTCCCCCTGGGTTTGCCCCCTTGACAGGAGCTGTTCGATGGCCATGGTGTGTTGGGCCAGGTATTGGAGTATCTGGTCCATGGTCAGGGTGGCCTCGCCCTGTGGTTGTGGTTGTTGTTGTTGTTGTTGGGGTTGTTGGCCCTGGGATAGTTGGTGGTGGGACATATCGTCGTCCCCAACGTCTTCTTCTTCTGTTGTTGTTTCCTTGTAAGAGGAGCGGTCGTCTTCTTCTGAGCTAATTTTTATACCTACTGGGGAGCACGTCTTCTCCCAGCTAGGCTCCTACTTCCTTACTGACTACTGCCCTAGTAATAGGGTTAAACTATTGCCACAGAGATACGAACCCCTAAACTAGACAGCTTCTTAAGAAACGACTGTTACTCCTCTGCATGTAGGAACTACAATGAGCTCCTAGCACAAGGTTTATATTGTGAAGAACAAGTATCTATCAAGCCTGCTCAGTTCAGAGGTCAGGTCTTGATCGCAACACCTGAGCTTGGTGCTGTGTCTCTACCATTAGTCTCTAACTGACTAACAAGTTCCCTGTAAGCCTAGGGCCCGGCTGTAGTTTGTGGTTGCTGGTTGCAGTGACCAGTATACCGAGAGCGATGTAGAGTGATAGGGATGTGCAAGGTTCGTGATGAACAGTGCGGAGAGTAGGCTATCGAGTTCTAATGTAATGACAAGCCTAGTCGAGACGACGGACTTATCACACTCAACATTATGAGAGAACAAAGAGAACTCGATGGAGTCTTTTGATGAATTGTGCTACCTACTTATACACATTTTCTATTTGTCTATGTGTATGCTTAAGTAACTACTAAACCTTCCAGAAGATTCCATCATGTGACCTATCATGTGACCAGGTCATGTGATCCCCTCTTATCTTATTTTATCTCCCTTTTCTATTTTTAGATTCCTTTGTCTAGACCATCCGAGAATAGCTCTCTTTCTTCCCATCCTTCTAACCTTACTATTCTTGGTTCGGGCGGGCGATTTATAACAACAAAGACGGAAGAGAATCAGGGGCAAGGGTTCCTGAGCAAGGGGCAGTTGTGTAACATGTGGTGTGGAAGTTGCAAAGAGGCTTGGAATTAGAGAGAAGAAGAGGCAAAAGGTGGTAGAGCAAAAAGAGTGAAGTGTGGCACATGTGGAGGCAAAGATGCAGTAGTAGGAGAAGAGATGGAAAGGAACAAGAAAGGGGAAGTGTTCTGTCCGCCCTGCAGGACAGGAAAGAAAACGCCATGATGGAACTGGGGTAGAGAGTTGAAATGGTCAGTGTCTAGGGCCCAAGTGGAAGGGGCTGGAATCACTGACCCAGAGAAGAGACAAAGGGAAGTCAGAAGAACCTTGAAGGGTCTATAAGAGGTGTGGATGCAAATAGGAGTAGAGAACATTGATACTCATAAAGGGGTATCGGTGAAAGCATTGCTGGACAGTGGAGCCACAGGGCTTTTCATAAGCAGGAAGTGTGCAGAAAGAGGAGGTTTCAAGTTGATAAAACTGGGAAAACCAATAATAGTGTGAAATGTGGATGGCACAGAAAATAGCGGAGGATCGATCACACATGAAGTAGAAGTAAATCTATACTTTAAAGGACATGTGGAAAGAGTGAGAATGGATGTGTGCAAGCTAGGAAAGACAGAAGTGATACTAGGCATGCCCTGGTTGCAGGCACACAACCCAGAGATAGATTGGGAAAAGGGAGAGGTCAAGATGACGAGGTATCTACCTATTTGTGGACAATATACGGGCAAGAAAGAAATGGGCCCAGAAATAAGGAAAAGGAGGCAAGGGAAAAAGGAGACACAGGGAGATGAAATAGAAAGAATTAGATGGGCGGCGGATGAAAAGGAAGATTGGGGAAGAGAGGAAGAAATGGAGTTGGACCACAAAAAGGTGGAGGCAATGATTCCTCGAAAGTTCCACAAGTGGTTGAAAGTGTTTGGAAAGGTGGAGTCGGAAAGAATGCCAACAAGGAAGATATGGGATCACACCATAGATCTCAAGGAGGAGTTCAAGGCCAGCAAAGCACAAGTGTATCCACTCTCTAGGAACGAGAGGGAAGAGGTCCAATAGTTCATTCAGGACCATCTACGAAAAGGGTACATAAGGCCTTCGAAGTCACCACAAACTTCTCCAGTTTTCTTTGTGGGAAAGAAGGATGGTGGAAAGCATATAGTTATGGACTCAATAAACAAATGGTGAAAAATAACTACCCATTGCCATTGATTACCGACTTAGTAGACTCAATGGGAAACAAGAAACTGTTTACTAAGATGGATTTACGAAAGGGCTACAATAATGTACACATTAAGGAGGGAGACGAGTGGAAGGCGGCCTTCACTACACATGTGGGGTCATTTGAACCAGTGGTGATGTTCTTTGGGATGACGAACT
>Ga0153966_100363_pt1 | contig 19463 bp, 29 predicted proteins | sample TSFL050MetaG_FD_104738 | JGI IMG/M metagenome (GOLD analysis project Ga0153966, IMG submission 104738) | Attine ant fungus gardens microbial communities from Florida, USA - TSFL050 MetaG | ecosystem: Host-associated > Fungi > Mycelium > Unclassified | place: USA: Florida, Paynes | collected... | reverse complement strand
CTAGAGAGGTCGTGACGTTTGTGGAATGTAGAGGATGCAACTATAAGGGGACAAAGACAGAGGAGAATCGGGGACAGGGGTTCCTGGGGAAGGTGCAGCTATGCAACATGTGGTGTGGAAGCTGCAAGGAAGCATGGAACTGGAGAGACAGCAAAGCAGAGAGTGGAAGAGCAGAAAGAGTAAAGTGCAGCACATGTAGAGGCAAAGACGCAGTAGTAGGGGAGAGAGTGGAAAGAAACGAGAAAGGGGAAATTTTCTGTCCACCTTATAGGACAGGAAAGAAAGTGCCATGGTAGAATTGGGGGGGAGAAATGGAACAGACAGTGCCTAGGGCCCAGAAGGGGAGGGCTGGAATCACTGATCCGAGGAGGGTGGCAGGAACTGTCAATCAAAAGGCAGTGCAGAAGGTAGAAGCAAGAGAAGTGAGGCAAACATTTAAGCCTCTAAGAGAAGTGTGGATGAATGTGGGTATCGAAAAGGTAGATACGCATGAAGGAAGAACAGTGAAAGCATTGCTAGATAGTGGAGCAACAGGGTTGTTCATGAGCAAGAGCTTAGCACAAAAGGGAGGATACAGGTTGATTAAATTGGATCGACCTTTACAAGTAAGGAATGTAGATGGCACCGGTAACAGTAGAGGTGCAATAACGCATGAAGTAGAAGTGAACATGTTCTACAAGGGGCATGTAGAGAGAGTGCGAATGGATGTCTGTGAACTAGGGAAGACAGACATAATTTTGGGTATGCTATGGTTGGCAGCTCATAATCCAGAGATAGATTGGGAAAAAGGAGAAGTGAAAATGACGAGATGTCCACCATTGTGTGGAAAAGTAGTGAGGATAAAGGGGAAGAAAGAAACAAGAGAAAATTGTAAGATGGGCAGTAGATGAAAAGAAAAACTGGGGAAGAGAGGAGGAAATGGAGGCAGATCATAGGAAGGTGGAGGAAATGGTACCCAAGAGGTTCTACAAGTGGTTAAAGGTGTTCAAAAAGGTGGAGTCAGAAAGAATGCCAGTTAGAAAGGCATGGGACCATGCGATAGACCTTAACGACGATTTCAAAGCAAGCAAAGCGAGAGTGTACCCTCTCTCAAGAAATGAAAAGGAAGAAGTACAGAAATTCGTCAATGAGCACTTAAAAAAGGGTTACATTAGACCTTCTAAATTGCCCTAGATATCACCGGTGTTCTTTGTGGGTAAGAAAGATGGGGGAAAGCACATGGTTATGGACTACAGGAGACTCAATAAGCAGATGGTTAAGAACAATTACCCTCTGCCATTAATTACAGACTTAGTAGATTCTATGGGGAACAAAAGAGTATTTACTAAGATGGATCTCCGGTGGGGCTACAACAATGTGAGGATTAAGGAAGGAGATGAGTGGAAAGCAGCCTTCACTACTCATGTAGGGTCATACGAACCAGTGGTGATGTTTTTCAGAATGACAAATTCACCTGCCACATTCCAAGGAATGATGAATGAAATTCTGAGAGATATGATCAATGAGGGAAAGGTAGCGGCATTTGTAGATGATGTGTTGATAGGAACAGAGATGGAGGAGGGACATGATGAGTTGGTAGAAGAAGTGCTGAGGAGGTTAGAAGAGAACGACCTATACGTGAAACCAGAGAAATGTGCCTGGAAGGTACAGAAGGTGAATTTCCTGGGAGTAGTAATGGGTCAGGGGAAGATTGAGATGGAGGAGAACAAAGTGGTAGGGGTGTTAAACCGGCCTACACCCAAAATGGTTAGAGACGTTAGGAAGTTCCTGGGTCTGGCAAACTACTATAGAAGATTTGTGAAGGACTTCGCAAAACTGGCTAGACCCTTGAACAATCTGACAAGAAAGGAAGAGAAATGGAGGTGGGGAGATGAACAGCAGAAAGCTTTCGAGCAGTTAAAAACGGTCTTCACAAATCAACCTCTATTAGTTGCACCAGACCTAGATAAAGAGTTTAGAGTGGAGGTGGATGCCTCTAACTTTGCAACAGAAGGAGTATTGTCAATCAAATGCAAAGATAACAAGTGGAGACCAGTAGCATATATTTCCAAATCATTAAATGAAACAGAAAGGAACTACAAAATACACGATAAGGAGATGTTGGCAATAATATGCTGCTTGGAAGCTTAGAGGCACTTTGTCATAAATCGCCCGCCCAAACCAAGAATAGTAAAGTTAGAGGGATGGGAAGAAAGAGAGCTATTCTCGGATGGACTAGACGAAGGGTTCTAAATATAGAAGAGAGGAATAAAATAAGATGGGATCACATGACCTAGTCACATGATAGGTCACATGATGGAATCTTCTAGAAGGATGGAGTAGTTACTTAAGCATACACATAGACAAATAGAAAATATGTATGTGTAGGTAGCACAATTCACCAAGAGACTCCATCGAGTTCTCTTCGTTCTCTCATAACGTTGAGTGTGATAAGTCTGTCGTCACGACTAGGCTTGTCATTACATTAGAACTCGATACCCCACACTCCGCACTGTTCATCACGAACCTTGCATACCTCTCTCACTTTACATCGCTCTCGGTATACTGGTCATCGCGACCAGCAACCACAAACTACAGCCGGGCCCTAGGCTTACAGGGGACTTGTTAGTCAGTTAGGGACTAACAGTAGAGACACAGCACCAAGCTCAGGTGTTGCACTCGAGACCTGACCTCTGGATTGAGCGGGCTTGATACATACTTGTTTTCTTCACATTATAAACCTTGTGCTGGGAACTCATTGTAGTTCTTACACGCAGAGGAGTGACAGCTGTTCCTTAGGAAGCTGTCTAGTTTAGGGGTTCGCATCTTTGCGGCAGTAGTCTAACCCTATTACTAGGGCAGTAGTTGGTAAGGAAGTAGAAGCCTAGCTGGGAGAAGACGCGCTCCCCAGTAGGTATAAAAATTAGTTTAGAAGAAGACGACTACTCCTCTTACGAGGAAACCACTACCGAAGAAGAAGACGCAGAGGACGGCGACATGTCCCACCAATCATCCCGGGGTCAACAACCCCAACAACAACCACAGGGCGAGGCCACCCTAACCATGGACCAGATACTCCAATACCTGGCCCAGCATACCATGGCCATCGAACAGCTCCTATCGAGGGGGCAAACCCAGGGGGAGGCCGCCAAGCCCCCACTGTTTGACAGAGAAAGGGAGAAGGTGGTAGGATTTATCAATGCCTGCCACCTATATATCAGCATGAGGATGAAGGGAGTTGGGGAAGAAGAAAAAATATTGTGGGTATTAACCTACGTACAAGGAGGAGTGGCAGAGGTATGGAAGGAGAACGTACTGGAAGAAAGAAGGCAGGGAGTGTTGGCGGTGGAAACAGTGGAGGAACTCTTCACAAAAATGCGGGAGGAATTCGGGGAGTTTGATGAGGAATCGAGGAAGGTGGACGAACTGAGAACGCTGGAACAAGGGGGACGGACATGCAACGAGTATGTCCAAATTTTCAAAAAAATATCAAGGGGAAGTGGCTATGAGGGACGACCCTTCATAGAAGAATTCAAAAGAGGGTTAAATGGGCACATCAGGAGGAGGTTGGCGGAGACAGAAGCGCCTCCAGCAACAATTGAAGAATGATGGGAAAGGTCGGTAAGGTTGGATAGGAACCTGAGGCAGAGTAGGGCAGAAGAAAAAGTGTTGGGGAACAAGGGAGCAGCGCGGGGGGCAAGACCACCAGAAGCACAGCTGTCCAGAGGGTTCAGACCCTCCTGGAGCAACGGAAATCAAGGGGGCTTCCATGGAGGACCCAGGGGAGGACTTGGTGGAGATTTGAGGAAAAGAGAAGCACAAGGGACACGAGACCCCAATACCATGGAAGTAGACAGGGGTTGGGAAGGAGATTGAAGATGCTTCAACTGCGGAATGTTCGGGCACATGGCCCGACACTGCAGAAATCGGAAAGAAGTCAGAGGAGGGACACAGGAGGCGTCAAAAGATCAGGGAGACCAGTAAGCCCTTGGCCGGCCTCCCACAATAAATACAGTGTATTGTACGGACAGAATAGAATGAACTCTGATTGTCACACTGAGAGGGAAGTGAGACGGACACTCAAACCATTGAGAGAAGTCTGGCTCAATATCGGGCTAGAGAAAGTAGACACCCATGAAGGAGTGTCAGTAAAAGCGCTGCTAGACAGTGGGGCAACAGGACTGTTCATAAGCAAAAGGCTAGCAGAAAGACAAGGCTTCAAGTTAGAAAAATTGGACAAACCAATAAAAGTGAGGAACGTGGATGGAAGTGACAATAAGGGAGGATCCATAACTCATGAGGTGGAAGTAAACCTGTACTACAGGGGACACCTAGAGCGAGTAAGAATGGATGTATGCAAATTAGGAAAGACAGAAGTAATTCTGGGAATGCCATGGCTCGCGGCACACAACCCAGAAATAAATTGGGAAACAGGGGAAGTGAGGATGACCAGGTGCCCACCGTTGTGGGGACGAACATCTGAGAAAAAATTAGCAAAAAGGAAGCGGACAACAGAAGAAGACAAGAAAGACCTAAGATGGACTATGGAGAAAAGGGAAAGAGAGGAGGAAATCGAAGAAGACCACAGAACTAGTGCCTCGACGCTTCCACAAGTGGAAAAAGGTGTTTGGAAAAGTCGAGTCCAAACGAATGCCAACCCGAAAGCCCTGGGACCACACCATCGATCTCAGAGAAGACTTTGTACCAAGAAAGGGATGAATCTACCCCCTATCCAGGACAGAAAAGGAGGAAGTACAGGCGTTTGTAGAAAGCCAACTGAAGAAGGGTTACATTAGGCCTTCCAAATCCCCACAAACATCGCCAGTACTATTCGTACCAAAAAAGGATAGAAAGAGGAGAATGGTACAAGACTACCGATATGTGAACAAAGAGACAATAAAGAACAGCTACCCTCTACCCCTAATATCAGAACTGATAGATAACATGGGTACCAAGAAAGTGTTCACAAAGATGGACCTATGGTGGGGTTATAACAACGTCCGAATCAAAGAAGGAGATGAATGGAAGGCGGCATTTACGACGCACCTCGGCTCATTCGAACCCACAGTGATGTATTTCGGACTCACAAACTCACCAGCAACCTTCCAAGCAATGATGAACGACCTCTTTAGGGATATGATCAACAAGGGGGACGTAGCAACCTTCATTGACGACGTACTAGTGGCAACCGAGACAGAAGAAGGACACGACAAAATAGTAGAAGAAGTATTGAGACGACTAGAGGAGAATAACCTTTATGTCAAACCGGAAAAGTGCGTGTGGAAAGTAAGAGAGATAGGATTTTTAGGGGTAATAATGGGACCAGAGGGGTTCTGAATGGAGCCAGAAAAGGTGGAAGAAGTAACGGGATGGCCAACTCCGCAGTGCATCAAAGATGTACAAAAATTCCTGGGGTTAGCAAACTATTACCGGCAATTCGTAAAAGACTTCGCTAAAATTGCCAAACCCCTGCACCAGTTGGTTAGAAAGGACGAGAAGTGGAGGTGGGAAAAGGAGCAGGAAGAAGCATTCACCAAACTAAAAGAAATCTTCACAACGAAACCAGTGTTAGCCGCGCCGGACCTGGATAAGGAAATGAGGGTTGAAGCAGATGCATCGGACTATGCAACGGGGGGAGTATTGTCAGTAAAAGGAGAAGATGGGAAATGGAGACCAGTAGCCTTCATCTCAAAATCGTTAAACGATGTGGAAAGAAATTACGAAATCCACGATAAAGAAATGTTGGCAGTAATCAGGTGCTTGGAGGCATGGAGACACTTTTTGGAAGGAGCAAGGACCAAGTTCGAAATATGGACAGACCACAAAAACCTGGAGTACTTCATGACAAACCAAAAGTTGAATAGACGACAAGCAAGATGGGCCTTGTTCCTATCAAGATTCGACTTCACCCTAAAACATGTCCCAGGAGCCAAGATGGGAAAAGCCGACGGACTTAGCAGAAGGCCAGACTGGAGGAAGGGAATAGAAAAGGATAATGAGGATAGAACGCTGGTAAAAGTAGAATGGCTGAGAATAGCAGGAACAGAAGAGGTACTGATCGAAGGAGTAGACCTGCTGAAAAAAGTAAGAGAATCAAAGGCAAAAGACGATGAGGTCATCCAGGCAGTAGAAGAAATGAAGCGGGCAGGGGTGAAAATGCTAAGAAACGAGGAGTGGAGAGAGGAGGAGGGGCTTATGCTAAAGGAAGGAAAGGTGTATGTACCAAAAGATGAAGAACTGAGAACAGAAATAATCCGGTTACATCACGATACACTGGTGGGTGGACATGGGGGGCAGTGGAAGATGGTAGAATTAGTCACCAGGAACTTCTGGTGGCCAGGAGTAACTAAGGAAGTAAAGAGATACGTGGAAGGATACGACTCTTGCCAAAGAAACAAGAACCGAACAACAGCACCAGCAGGGAAACTAATGCCAAATGAAGCCCCTGAAAAGCCATGGACACATATAACAGCAGACTTCATAACTAAGTTACCGTTGGCCCAAGGATACAACGCAATATTGGTGGTGTGCGATCGACTCACGAAAATGGCACACTTCATACCAACGACAGACAAGATATCGGCGGAAGGACTCGCAAGGCTGTTCAGGGACCATGTATGGAAACTACATGGGTTGCCTGAAAGCGTCATCTCAGATAGGGGGGCACAGTTTGTGGTAAACCTAATGAAGGAGTTAAACCAGATGCTGGGAATCGAGACAAGGTTGTCAACGGCGTTCCATCCACAAACAGATGGACAAACAGAGAAAATCAATCAGGAACTCGAACAGTACCTGAGGATGTTCATCGATCACTGACAAGAGCAATGGCCGGAATGGTTAGGAATGGCAGAGTTTGTGTATAACAACAAAGTAAACACCTTCACAAAAGTATCATCCTTCAGAGCAAACAGCGGAAGAGACCTGAGAATGGGCTTCGAAATGAGGAAACAGGGAAAATCGGAAGGGGCAAAAGAGTTTGCAGAAAGAATGAAAAGGACACAAGAAGAAGCACAAGCGGCACTAAAACGAGCACAGGAAGAAATGAAGAAGCAAGCAGATAGGCAAAGAGGAGAAGCAGAAGAATACCAAGTGGGAGACTTAGTACTACTAAGCACTAAAGACTTAAAGTGGCAAATGGAAGAAAGAAGGACGGAAAAGTTGACGGAGAGATTCGTAGGACCCTACAAGATAAAGAAGGTCATATCAACCAATGCAGTGGAACTAGAACTACCAAGAACAATCAGAATCCACCCAGTAGTAAATGTAAGCAGAGTAAGGAAATATAAAGAGCAAGTTCGTGGACAGAGGAAACAACCGACCCCCCCAGTAATAATAGAAGGAGAAGAAGAATATGAGGGAGAAAAAGTGATAAATAAGAGAAAGAAATATGGCAGGTGGGAATACTTGGTAAGATGGAAGGGGTACACGGCCGAAGAAGATTCATGGGAAAGAAAAGAGAACCTAAAAAATACAAAAGAGGCGGTAGAGGACTATGAAAGGGAATACAGAAGAGAAGGAAGAAGGATGGAAGGAGTACACAAAGGGTTGCCGGGAAGATTCACAGCAAAAACACTATATGGATGGGACGATGGAAAGTTCGATCGGGAGTACTTGAAAAAACTAGAAAGAAACTGGAGAAAATGGAAAGGAGCTAAGTTCTCCCGGAGGAAGAACCTTAAAAAGGGGGGTAATGTCATAAATCGCCCACCCAAACCAAGCATAGTAAAGTTAGAGGGATGGGAAGAAAGAGAGCTATTCTCGGATGGACTAGATGAAGGGTTCTAAATATAGAAGAGAGGGATAAAATAAGATGGGATCACATGACCTAGTCACATGATAGGTCACATGATGGAATCTTCCAGAAGGATGGAGTAGTTACTTAAGCATACACATAGACAAATAGAAAATGTGTATAAGTAGATAGCACAATTCACCAAGAGACTCCATCAAGTTCTCTTCGTTCTCTCATAACATTGAGTGTGATAAGTCCGTCGTCACGACTAGGCTTGTCATTACACACTTCCTGGAAGGATCCAGAAGTAAGTTTGAAGTTTGGACCGACCATAAAAACCTGGAGTATTTCATGAGCAACCAAAAACTAAATCGCCGACAAGCGCGATGGGCTCTGTATTTGTCTAGATTTGACTTCACATTGAAACACATTTCAGGAAGTAAGATGGGAAAGGCAGACGGGTTAAGCAGGAGGCCAGATTGGGAGGTCAGAGTGGAAAAGGATAATGAAGAACAAACACTAGTGAAGAAAGAGTGGATAGAAGTGTGAAGGGCGAGAATAACAGAAGTAATCATAGAAGGAGTAGACTTACTGGATAAAGTAAGGAAGAGTGAGGCAAAAGATGACGAGGTAGTGAAAGCAGTGGAAGAGATAAAGCGAGCAGGAGTGAGAATGCTGAGAGACAAAGAATGGCGTCAAGAAAATGGCCTAATGTTGAAGGAAGGGAAGGTATATGTCCCCAAAGATGAAAAACTAAGAGCAGAAGTGATCAGGCTACATCATGATATACCTATGGGAGGACATGGAGGACAGTGGAAGACGGCAGAACTGGTGACGAGGAATTTCTGGTGGCCAGGGATCACTAGAGAGGTGAAGCGGTATGTGGAGGGGTGTGATGCCTGTCAGCGAAATAAGAATCGAACACAACCACCGGCAGGAAAGTTAATGCCGAATTTGATTCTAGAGAAAGCTTGGTCGCACATTAGTGCAGACTTCATTACAAAGTTACCTTTAGCGCAGGGATATGATGCCATTTTGGCCGTAGTAGATAGATTCACAAAAATGGGACATTTTATACCTACTACAGAAAGAACTAGCACAGAAGGGTTGGCACGACTATTTAGAGATAATGTCTGAAAACTACATGGACTACCGGATAGCATAATCTCAGATAGAGGACCACAGTTCACAGCAGGAGTTATGAAGGAGCTAAATCGCATATTAGGGATCGAGACAAAACTGTCAATGGCGTTCCACCCACAAACAGACAGCCAAACAGAAAGGATGAACCAGGAGCTGGAACAATATCTCCGAATGTTCATAGACCATCGACAAGAGCAATGGCCAGAGTGGCTAGGAATGGCAGAATTTGCCTATAACAATAAAGTGCATACAGGGACCAAGGTTTCCTCCTTTAAGGCAAATAGTGGACAGGATCCTAGGATGGGATTCGAGATGAGAAAAAAGGGGAAACAGGAAGGAGCAGAGAAGTTTGCGGAAAGAATGAAGAACGTGCAAGAGGAGGCAAAGGCAGCACTACAGAAAGCGCAGGAAGAGATGAAGCGGTATGCTGATAGAGAAAGAGGGGAGGTGGAAGAGTATAGAGTAGACGACTTGATGCTGCTTAGCACTAAGGATCTAAAGTACCAAATGGTCGGGAGACGTATGGATAAGTTTACGGAACGCTTTGTAGGACCTTACAAAGTAAAGGCAATCATTTCCAATAACGCAATAGAATTGGAGTTGCCTAATACAATTAGAATATATCCAGTAGTTAATGTTAGCCAAGTACAATGGTACAAATCGCAAGTGGAAGGACAGAGAAAAGAAACACCACAACCAGTGGTAATTGAAGGAGAAGAAGAGTGGGAAGTGGAGAAAATTATAAACAAGAGAAAGGTACGAGGCAGGGATAAATACTTGGTATAATGGAAGGGATGCACGGCAGAAGAGGACACATGGGAAAGTAAGGAGAACCTGAGGAATGCGATGGAATTAGTAAAAGAATTTGAAAGAGAATATCTTAGAGAAGAAGAGGAAGAAGTGAGACAGCAAGAAGCAGATGAAGAAAAGGGGGTGTTTAACAGGGAATTGCCAGGAAGATATATGGCAAAATTGCTCTATGGATAGGGCAACAAGAAGTACGACAGGGAATACTAGAGACAAATGGAGGAAAATTGGAGACAGTGGAAGAAAAATCCGTTCTCGAGGTATAGTAGAAATCCATTCTTGAAAAGAATGGAAGAAAAGAAGGAATATAAGGGAGGGAAGATAGAGGAATAGGACGAAGAAGTAGACGAGGAAGATTGACGGAGGCTTGAAGAAGATAAAAGATATTTAGAGGAGCTGGGAGATGAAAATCAGGACATGGGAGACCTAAGGGACCCATACAACAAACTATGAAAAAGTCCTCGGGACGAGGACCCTTAAGAGGGGGGTGGTGTCATGAATCGCCTTCTGTCTCTAAGTCAATATTTATTTTCTTTTCTTTTTCTTTTCTTTTAATTATGTAATATAGTCAGATCAGTAAACAAGGACAAATAATCAGACATGTATAAGTAGTGTACACAATCTAGCGAGGACTCTAACAAGTTCTCTTTGTCAATCTCCAATAAAGAGAGGGTTAAGGGTTAGGGTTACTCAACCTCGATCCAAGGCCCTACAGAAGGAGCAGAGAGATTTGCGAAAAAGATAAAGAATGTGCAGGAAGAAGCAAAAGTAGTGCTATAGAAGGCGTAAGAGGACATGAAGCAATATGCAAATAGAGAGAGAGGAGAGATAGAGGAGTATCAAGTAGGTGACTTGGTGTTACTCAGCACCAAGGACCTGAAATATTAAATGGTTGGAAGGTGCACAAAGAAACTTACAGAGCGCTTTGTAGGACCCTACTGTAATGAAATAACAGGCGAGCTGGGGCATTCATAGTAGCAGATTATTTTATTTCTTTTTCATTTTCATTTATTATGTAATAGTTTGAAGTGTGCAGGACACTAGGAGTCCATGGGATAATTGGAGTAGACAAATACTAGTAAATACCAATTCGTATATAAGTAGCTAGATCAATTAGCGAGGACTCTAATAAGTTCTCTTTGTCAATTCTGACTTAGGGTGTGGACTTAAGTTATCACAACTGACGTTCACTACACCTACTAGGTGAAAGCAATAATTTCAAGTAATGCAGTAGAATTAGACTTTCCAAGTACAATAAAAATACATCCAGTAGTTAATGTGAGCAGAGTACGATGGTATAAGTCGCAAATAGAAGGTCAGAGAAAGAAGGCACCACAACCAGTGGTAATCGAAGAAGAGGAAGAATAGGAGGTAGAGAAAATTATGAACAAAAAGGAGGGTGCGGGGGAGGGATAAATACTTGGTACGATGGAAAGGATGCATGGTGGAAGAAGATACATAGGAGAGCAAGGAGAATTTAAAGAATACAATGGAGTTAGTCGAAGAATTTGAGAGGGAATATTGCAAGGGAGAAGAAGAGAAAGTAAGGTGACAAGAGGATGAAGAAGATAATAAGATGTTTAGAAGAGAGTTACCAGGAAGGTACACAGCCAAGATGTTGTATGGATGAGAAAACAGGAAGTACGATCAGGAATACTGGAAGCAGATGGAAGAAAATTGGAGATGATGGAAGAAGAATCTGTTCTCTAGGTATAGTAAGAACCCATTCTTGAAAAGGATGGAAGAAGAAAAAGACAAATACAAGAGAGGAAAGATAGAAGAGTGGAATGAAGAGAAAGATAAGGAAGATCGATGGAGAATCGAGAAAGACAGGAAGTATCTAGAGAAATTAGGGGATGAAAATCAAGATATGGGTGACCTAAGGGACCCATACAATGTGTAACGACTCTTAGTTTTGGTTGTGTAACCCTAACCCGAATCATACTCTATGTTAGAGTAGACAAAGAGAACTCATTAGAGTCCTCACTAACTCGTTATATGCTACTTATACATGTTCCACTGTTTGTCCATATTTCCTGATCCAAACATATTACATAATTAAAATAAAATAAAATAAATATAAATATTGACTTAGAGGAATTCAGCAGTTAATGACACCATCCCCCTCTCAAAGATCCTCATCCTGAGGACTTCTCTTATAGTTCATTGTATGGGTCCCTTAGGTTGCCCATGTCAAAATTTTCATCCCCTAGTTCTTCCAAATATTTTCTATCTTCCATGATCCTTCATTAATCTTCCTTGTCTTCTTCTTCATTCTATTCTTCTATCTTCCCTCCCTTATATTCATCTTTCTCTTTTTCCATCTTCTTTAAGAATGGATTCTTGTTATATCTGGAGAATGGGTTTTTCTTCCATTGTCTCCAATTTTCCTCTATTCGCTTCCAATATTCCCTATCGTATTTCTTATTGCCCTATTCATAGAGCAATTTGGTGGTATATCTTCTCAGTATTTCTCTGCTAAACATCTTCCTGTTTTTCTCTCCTTCTTGCTATCTCACTTCTTCTTCTTCTTTTCTGCAATATTTTTTCTCAAATTCCTTGACTAACTCCATCGCATTCTTCAAGTTCTCCCTGCTTTCCCAAGTGTCCTCCTCAGCTGTACAACTCTTCTATCTTACCAAGTACTTATTCCTTCCTTGTACTTTCCTTTGTTCATAATCTTTTCTACCTCCTATTCTTCTTCTCCTTTGATTACCACTAGTTGTGGTATTTCCTTCTTTTGCCCTTCTACTTGCAACTTGTACCATCGTACTCGACTAACATTTACTACCGGATGTATTCTTATTGTACTAGGCAGATCCAATTCTATCGTGTTACTGAAAATTATAGCCTTTACTTTGTAAGGTCCTACAAAGCGTTCTGTGAATTTATCTGTATGTCTTCCAACCATTTGGTACTTTAGATCCTTAGTGCTGAGTAGCACTAAGTTGCCTACTCAGTATTCTTCTACCTCCCCTCTTTCTCTATCTGCATATTGCTTTATCTCTTCTTGCGCCTTCTGTAGCGCTGCTTTAGCTTCCTCTTGTACACTTTTCATCCTTTTAGCAAACTTTTCTGCTTCTTTGTATTTCCCCTTTTTCCTCATCTCAAATCCCATCCTTGGATCTTGTCTGTTATTTGCTTTAAAGGGCGATACTTTAGTTCCTGTATGCACTTTGTTGTTGTAAGCAAATTCTGCCATACCTAACCATTCTGGCCACTGCTCTTGTTGATGATCTATGAACATCTGGAGATACTATTCTAACTTCTGGTTCATTCTTTCTATCTGGCTGTTTGTCTGTGGATGAAATGCTGTAGACAGTTTTGTTTTGATCCTCAACATGTGATTGAGTTCTTTCATGATACCTGCCACAAACTGTAGTCCTCTATTAGAAATAATACTATCTGGTAGTCCATGTAACTTCTAAATATTATCTCTAAAAAATCTTGCTAATCCTTCTGTGCTTGTTTTCTCTGTAGTAGGTATGAAGTATGCCATTTTTGTAAACCTATATACTACTACTAAGATTGAATTGTAACCTTGTGCCAAAGGCAACTTTGTAATGAAGTCTGCACTAATATGAGTCCATGCTTTCTTTAGAACCAAATTTGGCATTAATTTTCCTGCCAGTGGTTGTGTTTGATTCTTGTTGCATTGGCAAGCATCACACCCTTCTACATACCACTTCACTTCTCTAGTGACCCCTGGCCACCAGAAATTTCTCGTTACCAATTCTGCCGTCTTCTACTGTCCTTCGTGTCCTCCCACAGGCATATCATAATGTAGCCTGATTACTTCCGCTCTCAACTTATCATCTTTAGAGACATGCACTTTTCCCTCTTTTAACATTAGGCCGTCTTCTTGACGCCATTCCTCATCTCTCAACATTTTCACACCTACTCACTTCATCTCTTCTATTGTCTTAATCACTTCATCATCTCTCACTTCACACTTCCTTACTTTATCCAGTAAATCTACTCCTTCTATAATCACCTCCACTATCCTAATTCTCTTCACATCCAGCCACTCTTTTTTTACCAGCATTTGTTCTTCATTATCCTTCTCCACTCTAATCTCCCAATCCGGTCTCCTACTTAACCTGTTGTAAGAGTTTAGTCTTTGATGAGCAATCTCAGACTTAATTCCACTCTAAGTCAGAGTTGACAAAGAGAACTCGTTAGAGTCCTTACTAGATTGTGTATGCTACTTATACATGTCCAATTATTTGTCCTTGTTTACTGATCCAACTATATTACATAATTAAATAAAAGAAAAAGAAAATAAATATTGACTTAGAGAGAAATGTTTCAAGACAAAGTCAAATCTTGATAAGTATAGTGCCCATCTTACTTGTCTACAATTGAGCTTCTGGTTGCTCATAAAGTACTCAAAATTCTTATGATCTGTCCAAACTTCAAATTTACTCTTTGCTCCTTCTAGAAAATACCTCCATGCTTCCGGACATCATATTACAGCTAACATCTCCTTATCGTGTATTTCATAATTTCTTTCAGTCTCATTTAATGACTTAGAGACATATGCTACTGGTCTCCATTTACTGTCTTCACATTTAATGGACAGTACTCCTCCTGTTGCAAAGTTAGAGGCATCCGCCTCCACTCTGAGTTCTCTGTCTAGATCTGGTGTGACTAGTAATGGTCTGCTCGTAAAGACCTTCTTAAGCTGGTCAAACACTGTCTGTTGCTCGTCTCCCCATCTTCACTTCTCCTTCTTTCTCATCAAGTTATTTAATAGCCAAGCTAATTTGGCAAAGTCCTTCACAAATTGCCTATAATAATTTGCAAGGCCCAAGAACTTCCTAACATCTCTAACCATCTTAGGTATGGACCAGTTAAATACTCCCACCACCTTTTCTTCCTCCATTTCAATCTTTCCCTGACCCATTACCACTCCCAGGAAATTCACCTTCTGCACCTTCCAAGCACATTTCTCTGGTTTCACATATAGGTTGTTTTTCTCCAACCTTCTCAATACTTCCTTCACAATTTTATCATGTCCCTTCTCTGTCTCTGTTCCTATCAACACATCATCTACAAACACTGCTACCTTTTCCTCATTGATCATATCTCTCAGAATTTCATTCATCATGCCTTGGAATGTAGTAGATGAATTTGTCATTCCGAAAAACATTACCACTGGTTCGTATGACCTTACATGTATGGTAAAGGCTGCCTTTCACTCATCTCCTTCCTTAATTCATATGTTATTGTAGCCCCACTGGAGGTCCATCTTAGTAAATACTCTCTTATTTCCCATAGAGTCTACTAGATCTGTAATTAACAGCAGCGGATAATTGTTTTTGACCGTCTGCTTGTTGAGCCTCCTGTAATCCATAACCATGCGCTTGCTTCCATCCTTCTTTCCTACAAAGAACACCGGCGATGTCTGAGGCAACTTTGAGGGTCTAATATATCCTTTCTTCAAATGTTCATTGACAAACTTCTGTACTTCCTCCTTTTCATTTCTTGAAAGAGGATAAACTCTTGCCTTGCTCACTTTGAAGTCATCATTGAGATCTATCACATGATCTCACACTTTTCTAACCAGTATTCTTTCAGACTCCACCTTCCCAAATACTTTCAGCCACTTATGAAACCTTTGAGATACCATTTCCTTCACCTTCCTATAATTTGCCTCTATTTCTTCCTCCCTTTCCCAGTCTTCCTTTTCATCCACTGCCCATCTAACAATTTTCTTCTCATCTTCTTTTATCTTTTTCTTCTCTTTTATCTTCACTACTTTTCTATATAACGGTGGACATCTCGTCATTCTTATTTCTCCTTTTTACCAGTCTATCTCTGGATTATGCACTGCCAACCATGGCATGCCCAAAATTATATCTGTCTTCCCCAATTCACAAATGTCTATTCAGACTCTTTCTATATGTCCTTTGTAGAACATGTTTACTTCCACTTCATGTGTTATTGCACCTCCACTGTTACCAGTGTCATCTACATTTCTCACTTGCAAAGGTCAATCCAGTTTAATCAACCTATATCCTCCTTTCTAAGCCAGACTTTTGCTCATGAATAACCCTGTTGCTCCACTATCGAGCAAGGCTTTCACTGTTCTTCCTTCATGAGTGTCTATCTTTTCTATTCCTACATTCATCCACACTTCTCTTAGAGGCTTAAACGTTCGCCTCACTTCTCTCCCTTCTTCCCTTTTCTCCACTGCCTTTTGATTGACAGTTCCTGCTACTCTCCTCGAATCAATGATTCCAGCCTTCCCCTTCTGGGCCCTAGGCACTGTCTATTCCAATTTTCCTCCCCAATTCCACCATGATGTTTTTTTTCCTGTTCTACAGGGTGAACAGAAAACTTTCTCTTTCTCATTCCTTTCTACTTCTTCCCCTATTACTGTATCTTTTCCTCCACAAGTGCTACACTTCACTTTCTCTGCTCTTCCCTCTTCTACTTCTCTGTTTCTCTAGTTCTATGCTTCTTTACAGCTCCCACACCACATATTACACAACTGCACCTTCTCCAGGAACTTCTGTCCTTTGTTCTTCTCTGTCTTTGTCCCCTTATAATCGCATCCTCTGCACTCCATAAACATTACCACTTCTCTGGGTATAGTCCACCCTTCCATGCACATTGCCGCTCCCCTTGAAGGCAGCCCCCTCTCTCCACTGTGCTTCCTCACCTTCTCCCATACCTCTTGTGGCAGTGCCGCTTCCTCTCTTCTCTTTTGTTTCTTTTGTGGGCATTCCCACTTCCTGTGCCCTTTTTCCCCACATCCAAAACACTTCACCACATCTCTAACTACCTCTTACCTTCTCACTTCCCTAACTCCACACTGCATTACATGACTTTTCAACACTTCAAACCTATTTCCTACTGTCATTTTCTTCTCTTCCTCTTTGCCACTTCTACACTTTCAGGCAAGATGCCCAAACCTCCCACATTGTCTGCACAACCTCCCTTCTCTCCCTTCTAACTCTGCTCTTAATTTGGTGAGAGCTTGCCTTTGATTGAGCATGTCACTCATAAGTTGGTTGTACACTTCTAAAGACATTGTATATTGTATTTAGAGGGGCAAGCTGTTTATTGTAAAAGAAAGTTTTATGTATTTAAGGAGCTCATCGTGTTCTTCACCTATCTCAGTTATACGTCTGCTGGGGCGCAAAATCTTCACCCAGCCAGGTGCCTACTGCCATACTGACTACTGCCCTAATATTAGGGTGGACTATCACTTCATGGAGAAGATCCCTACTCTAAGTAGCCTCCTAAAGAGTAACTACTACTCTTCTGCATAGACTGATCACAATGGACCAGTAACACAAAGTTAATATGACAAAAAATGTACAAGTATACTATTGAGCCCACTTAATTGTAAGGTCTGGTCTGGGCTAGTACCTGAGTTTGGTTCTAACCGTCCACCTCTGGGGTCTAAACTTCCCAGTCAGTCCACTTAAGCCTGTGGTCTGGCTATAAGGAAGTTGGGATTGGTCTGAGATGACTGCACACCGAGAGAGTGATGAGAGTAAGATTGATAAGGATTGAGGCAATCAGTGTCTGGAATATGAAAACGAGTTCTAGTGTAATAACTCTTAGTTTTGGTTGTGTAACCCTAATCTGAATCGCACTCTATGTCAGAGTAGACAAAGAGAACTCGTTAGAGTCCTCGCTAATTCATTGTATACTACTTATACATGTTCCACTGTTTGTCCATATTTACTGATCCAAACATATTACATAATTAAAAGAAAAGAAATATAAATATTAACTTAGGGGAATTCAGTGGTTCATGACACAATGAACTATAAAAGAAGTCCTTAGAACGAGGACCTTTGAGAGAGGGATGATGTCATGAATCGCCCAATTCCCTCTAAGTCAATATTTATTTTCTTTTTCTTTTCTTTTTTTATTTAATTATGTAATATAGTTGGATCAGTAAACAAGGACAAACAATTGGACATGTATAAGTAGTGTACACAATTCAGCAAGGACTCTAACAAGTCCTCTTTGTCAAACTCTGACTTAGAGTGTGAGTGAGGTTAGGGTTACTCAACCAGATCCTCAATTGTTACAATAGGCAATTTATTAAGAACTTTGCAGTACTTGCAAAGCCCTTGAACATGTTGACAAGGAAGGATAAGAAGTGGAGATGGAAGGAAGCCCAGCAAAAAGTATTTGAGCAACTAAAAGGAATCTTTACTATAAGACCATTACCAGTAGTATCCGACTTGGATAAGGAATTTAGAGTTGAGGCAGACATATCCAATTTTGCAACGGGAGATGTCTTGTCTATTAAATGTAAAGACAATACGTGGAGGCCAGTAGCTTACATCTCAAAGTCTCTAAATGAAACATAACATAACTATGAGATTCATGATAAAAAAATATTGGCAGCAATTAAATGCTTGGAGGCCTGGAGACACTTCTTGGAAGGTGTAAAAGAAAAGTTTGAAATTTGGTCTGACCATAAAAACTTGGAGTACTTCATAAGCAATCAGAAATTAAATAGACAACAAGCTAGATGGGCTCTGTATCTCTCAAGGTTCAATTTTATTTTGAAACATGTACCCGGAGGAAGAATAGGGAAGGCAGATGGATTAAGTAAGAGACCAAATTGGGAAGTAGGCATTGATGGGGGATAGGTAAAGGGGGATTTGTTTGTAATATGTGTGTGGATAGAAATATCAATGTGCTTTACTGTCTTTACAAAAGTGGGTACTACTGAGTCAGAGAGTCAAAATCTTCAAGTTGTTCCACAATTGTGTGCAATTGAGTAGGCACTGGGGAGGTGATCAAATATAAAAGGGAGGGACTCACAAGATAGTAAAAGTTTGTTATTAGATACTAGAATAAAAGAAATGTTTTTAGTTTCCGCTCGAGAGCACTCTCACCAGTCAGATCTCAAAGGTGTGCATTCCTCTTACACTGTAGCACTACTGTCCAAAGTACTAGTCTAGTAGGCTGGCTCGCTGTTGATACAGCAGTCCTACCTAGATCTCACATTGCCCTCATGCAAGCTCATTCTCAACTGACCATACAGTTGGCAACTTGCTCCGAAAACATGTAGCGAGCAGTTCAGCTCCTAGTCCAAGTGAATGCCCAAGTCCTCCTTTAGAGTAGGTATCCCTTGAGGGAAGTTTTATAAAGTTTTATAAAAGAAAAAGACTGAAAAAGAGCTCTTAATCACTCAAGTTGAGTTTCAGCTCTAGAGCAACAAAGGGCAAAGATGGGGGTTCTTCTTCTTTTTGTCTCTCCGTGCTACTAGAGTATTATATTAGTATTACAAAGCCCAGAATGCAACAAACAAGATAAGAAAGAAATCCTCCAGATTACTTGAAAAGGCAGGTAAAATGAGTCAAGTCCATATCCGATCATGCAACAGCCACTCTCTGTATTCCCTGTTCATTTCCTACCAACTTTCTTTATCTCATTGGCTAACCTTGAGCCTGTTCTAAGTGTTCTAGGATGCTCGAGAGGTTCTTCGGACATTGGTCCAACTGCTCTCGAGTGCATCTTCATTGTCAATATCACTCCTCTCCATTTCCAACTCTCCTGATTCCTCTCCTAAACCTTCATCTACTCTCTCTACTATTTCCTGTTCACATCCCTCAGGTCCTTCTTCTTTCTATCCCTTCCCGACGATGTTCAGCATATCCTTGTCTTGTTCTTCTATATTTGGACTGCCAATCAGAACTGATGCACGATCTCTGATGGTGCTCCTATTATAAACCAGGGATTAGCTATCGGATGACATCATTATCAAGGGAAATGCTTCTAAGGTCAAGTTTGCTCTCAAGAGCACTTCTAGGGGGGAGTCTGT
>Ga0153966_100362_pt1 | contig 19575 bp, 20 predicted proteins | sample TSFL050MetaG_FD_104738 | JGI IMG/M metagenome (GOLD analysis project Ga0153966, IMG submission 104738) | Attine ant fungus gardens microbial communities from Florida, USA - TSFL050 MetaG | ecosystem: Host-associated > Fungi > Mycelium > Unclassified | place: USA: Florida, Paynes | collected... | reverse complement strand
ATTATGTAATAACATCGGATCAGTAAATAAGGACAAATAGTCGAACGTGTATAAGTAGTGTACGCCAAATTAGCGAGAGCTCTAACGAGTTCTCTTTGTCAAACTCCGATAAAGAGTGGGATTGAGGTTAAGGTTATCCAACCGCAACTGAGATCCTTACACTGGCTCGCCGTTGATACAGCAGTTCTATCTAGATCTCATGTTGCCCTCATGCAAGCTCGCTCTCAACTGACCATACAATTGGTAACTTACTCTGAAAATATGTAGCAAGCGGTTTAGCTCCTAGTCTAAGCAGATGCCCAAGTCCTCCTTTAGAGTGGGTATTCCTTGAGAAAAGTTTTATAGAGTTTTATATAAAAAGAAAAGAAAAAAAAGAGCTCTGAGTCACTCAAGTCGAGTTTCAGCTCTAAAGCAATGAAGGGCAAAGATAAGAGTTCTTCTTCTTATGCCTCTTTATATGTTATAAACCTGCCCAGACCAAAAATAATATGCCTAGAAGGATGGAAAGAATGAGAACTATTCTCAGACAGATTAGATAAAGTGTGCTAAAAATAGAATAAGAGATTAAATAAGATAATAATCATATAACCTGGTCATATGATGGAACATTCTGGAAGGATTGTGGGAAGTTACTTAAGCATACACATAAACAAATAGAAATTGTATATAAGTAGGTAGAGCAATCCACAAAGAAACTCCATCAAGTTCTCTTTGTTCTCTCATAAACATTGAGTATGATAAGATGGTTGTTTTGACTTGTTTGTCATCACACTGTGCTACTAGAGTATTATACTAGTATTACAAAGCCCAGAATGCAACAAACAAGATAAGAAAGAAATCCTCCAGATTACTCAAAAAGACAGGTAGAATAAGTCGAGTCCACATCCCATCATGCAATAGCCACTCTCCATACTCCTTGTCCATTTCCTACCAACTTTCTTTATCCCATCAGCTGACCTTGAGCCTGTTCTAAGTGTTCTAGAGTGCTCGAGAGGTTCTTCAGACATTAGTCCAACTGCTCTCAAGCGTGTCTTTGTTGTTGATATCACTCTTCTCTGCATTCAACTTTCCTGATTCTTCTCCTAAACCTTCCTTTACTCTCTCTACTATTTTCTGTTCACATCTCTCAGGTCCTTCTTCTTTATATCCCTTCCCGATGATGTTTGGTATATCCTTGTTCTGTTCTTCTATATTTGGACTGCCGATTAGGACTGATGCACGACCTCTAATGGTGTTCCTATTATAAACCAGGGGTCAGCTATCAGGTGACATCATCATCAAGGAAAATGCTTCTAAGATTGAGTTCGCTCTCAAGAGCACTTCTAGAGGGAAATCCGTCTTATAGATATGATATGAGACCATCCAAAAAGCGTTATAAGGTACTGATAGTGGTAATCACAGCCACTACTCCGCTACTCGGATAGTGTTCTCAAGTACATGACCAAACTTCTAGTGGTTATGCCTAGGAAGCTGATTCTTTCTCAAGAGCCATTTATTATGATTATTAGGTTCCAAATATCACTTATATTGTCAAAATTAATTGTCCAGTGTGACAGCAGACTTTATTACTAAGCTATCACTAGCCTAGGGATATAATGCAATTCTAATAGTGTGTGATAGATTAACCAAAATGGCACACTTTGTACCAACAATAGAAAAAACATTAGCAGAAGGGTTGGGTAGACTGTTCAGAGATCATATGTGGAAATTACATGGATTACCTGAAAACATTATCTCAGACAGGGAAGCCCAGTTTGCAACAAACCTAATGAAGAAGTTGAACCAGATGTTAGGGATCGAGACAAAACTTTCAACAGCTTTTCACCCACAGATAGATGGATAGACAGAATGAGTCAATCAGGGACTAGAACAGTACCTAAGAATGTTCATTGACCACCAGCAAAAACAGTAGCCAAAATAGCTGGGAACAGCAGAGTTTTGTCATAAATCACCCAAATCCCTCTAAGTCAATATTTATTTTATTTCTATTTAATTATGTAATATAGTCGGATCAGTAAACAAGGACAAACAATTGGACATATATATAAGTAGTGTATGCAATTTAGCAAGGACTCTAATGAGTTCTCTTTGTCAACTCTGACTTAGAGTGGAGTTAAGCCTGAGATTGCTCACCAAAGACTAAACTCTTACAAGTTTGCCTACAACAACAAGGTGAACACCTCAACACAAGTATCACCCTTCAGAGCAAACAACAAAAGAGATCCAAGGATGGAATTCAAGATGAGGAAAAAAAGGAAGTTGGAAGGAGCAAGAGAATTCATGGAAAGAATGAAGAAGACACAAAAGGAAGCCCAAGCAGTGCTGAAAAGAGCACAAGAAGAGATGAAAAGGCAAGTGGATAGGAAAAAGAGAGAGGTGAAGGAATACTGGGAAAGGGACTTAGTATTACTAAGCACCAAGGACTTGAAGTGGCAGATAAAAAGAAGATGAACAAAGAAGTTGACAGAGAGATTCATGGGACCTTACAAAGTAAAAAGGATCATATCAACCAATGCAGTGGAACTAGAATTACCAAAGATGGTCAAGATCTACCCAGTAGTAAATGTAAGCAGGATCAGGAGGTATAGAAAGTAAGTCCCAGGGCAAAAGAAGCAACTGGCCCCTCTGGTTATAATAGAGGAAGAAGAAGAATACAAAGTGGAGAAAATAATAAACAAGAGAAAAAGATATGAAAAGTAGGAATATCTGGTAAAATAGAAGGGATATATAGCCAAAGAAGATTCATGGGAAAAGGAAACAAACCTGAAGAATGCAAAAGAAGTGGTAGAAGAATACAAGAAGGAATATGGGCAAGAAGAAAAAAGAATAGAAAAAGAACAGAAGGAAATGCCAGAAAGATTCATAGCAAAATTACTATATAAATAGGATGACAGAAAGTTTGACTGGGAATATTTGAAAAAGTTAGAAAAAAACTGGAAAAGGTAAAAAGAAGCAAAGTTCTTCCAGAGCAAGAATCTTAAAAGAGGGGGTAATGTCATGAACCAGCCCGGTTCAAAGATTGTATAATTAGAGGGATAGGAAGAATGGGAACTCTTCTTTAATAGATTAAACAAAGGATTCTAAAAATAGAATAAGAGATAAAGATCAGATAAGATAAAGATCACATGACAGATCACATGATAGATCACATGATAGAATCTTTTAAAAGGATTGTGGGAAATTACTTAAGCATGTACATAGACAAATAGCAATTGTATATAAGTAAGTAGAACAATCTACAAAAGAACTCTATTGAGTTCTCTTCATTCTCTTATAATGTTAAGTATGATAAGCCCAGTCATCTTGACTAAGCTCTTCATTACACTATTCCTTATCTCTCAACATCTTCACTCCTGCTTACTTTATTTCTTCCACTACTTTTACCACTTTATTATCTCTCACTTCACATTCTCTTACTTTATCCAATAAGTCCACCCTTTCTATTATTACTTCCACTACTTTAATTCTTTTTGTCTTCAACTATTTCTTCTTCACTAATATCTGCTCCTTATTATTCTTTTCTACTTTCATCTCCCAGTCTGGCCTTCTACTTAGTTCATCTACCTTTCTTATTTTACTTTTTGCTATGTGTTTCAATATGAAGTCAAACTTAAATAAGTACAAAGCTCATCTTGCTTGTCTATGATTAAGCTTCTGATTATTCATAAAGTACTCTAGGTTCTTATGATTTGTCCAGACTTTGAATTTACTCCTTGTGCCTTCTAGAAAGTATCTCCAAGCTTTCGAACAGTATATAACCACTAGTATTTCTTTATCATGTATTTCATAATTTCTTTCTGTTTCATTTCATGACTTAAAAATATAAGCTATTAGTCTTCATTTGTTATCTTTACATTTAATAAATACCACTTCTTCTGTTACAAAGTTTGAGGTGTTAGTGTTTACTCTGAATTCCTTATCCAAGTCTAGTACAACTAGTAAAGGTCAACTGGTGAATGCTTTCTTCAGCTGTTTGAATGCTTCTTGGTGCTTTACTTCCCAATTCTATCTCTCTTCTTTTCTTATTAGGTTATTTAAGAGTTTTGCAATTTTAGCAAAGTCCTTTATGAATTATCTATAATAATTGACTAACCCTAAAAACTTTCTGATATCTTTGACTATTTTAAGTATCAACCAATTCAATATTTTAGTTACTTTATCTTTCTCCAGTTCGATTTTTCCCTGACCCATTACTACTTTTAGAAAGTTCATCTTCTATACCTTTCAGATACACTTCTCTGGTTTCATGTATAGGTTATTTTCTTCTAACTTCCTCAGCACTTTTTCCACAATCTCATTATATCCTTTCTTTGTCTCTGTTCTTTCTAATATATTATCCACAAATACTGCTACCTTCTCTCTGTTAATCATATCCCTCAGAATTTTATTTATCATATCTTGAAATGTGGCAGGTGTAAGGAACGGTCACCCAAGCAAGTCAGGTAGGCGGATCCCAACTCTAAGTCAGAGTAGACAAAGAGAACTTGTTAGAGTTCCCGCTGGATTTGAGTACACTACTTATACCTATTCTACTTGGTCTGTGCACTACCTTCCCACGGTAATCATGTGACTTCCCATGTGACTTCCCCAATTATGTAAGTCCATTCTAAAAATAGAAAAGTAAAAATAGAAACTACAGAGAAAAGAAAAGTTCTCATGTCACGATTCATGACAGCAGGTGAATTTATCATTCCAAAGAACATTACCATAGATTCATACAACCCTACATGAGTAGTGAAGGCCACTTTTTACTTATTTCCTTTCTTAATCCTTATATTGTTATAATCCATCTTAATGAATACCTTTTTATTACCCATAGAGTCTACTAAGTTCATAAGTTTGAGGTGATTTAGAAGGTTTAATATAGCTCTTCTTTAAATGCTTATCAACAAACTTCTGTACCTCTACCTTCTCATTCTTAGAGAGAGAGTACACTCTTGCTTTACTTGCTTTAAAGTCATTTCTGAGGTCAATCCTATGCTTTCCTAACTGGTATTTTTTCTGACTCCACCTTCTCAAACATCTTTAACCACTTATAAAACCTTTTAGGTATTATCTCCTCCATCTTTCTATGATCTGCTTTCATTTTCTTTTCTCTTCTCCAACTTTTTTTTTAATTTGCTATCCATCTCACAATTTTCTTTTTATCCTCTCTAATTTCTTTCTTCCCCTTCTTCTGTATCTTCACTGACTTCCTATACAAGGGTGGACATCTTGTCATTCTCACTTCTTTCTTTTCTCAATCTATATCTGGATTATGGGCAGCTAACCAAAGCATATCCAAAATGATATCTGTCTTTCCCAATTCACAAAAATTCATTCAAACGCTCTTTACATGTTCTTTGTAGAACATGTTAACTTCTACTTTATAAGTAATAGCACCTCTACTATTACCAGTACCATTTACATTCCTCACTTGTAAAGGTCAATCCAACTTGATTAATCTATAATCTCCTTTTTGTACCAAACTTTTATTCATGAACATCCCTGTTGCTTCACTATTAAGCAATGCCTTCACTATTCTCCCTTTATAAGTATCTATCTTCTCTATCCTCATATTTATCCACACCTCCTTTAGAGACTTAAACATTCACCTCACTTCTCTTGCTTCCCTTCTCTGCATTGTCTTTTGATTAACAGTTCCTGCCACTCTCTCTGGATTAGAGATTTCAGCCTCTCCCTTCTGGACCCTAGGTACTGATCTTTTTAAATTTCCTTCCTAATTCCACCAATGTATCTTCTTTCCTGTTCTATATGGTGAATAGAATACTTTTTTTTTTCATTCCATTTGACTGCTCCTTCTTCTATTATATCTCTTCCTCCACAAGCATTACATTTCATTCTTTCTGCTTTACCCTTCTCTATCTCTGCCTCTCTCCAATTCCATGCCTTTTTACAACTCCCACACCACATGTTGCACAACTGCCCTTTATTTAGGAAACTCTGTTCCCTATTCTCCTGAGTCTTTATTCTCTTGTAATCACATCCTCTACACTCTACAAAGGTTACTACCTCCTTTTATATCATCCATTCTTCCATACTCATTACTATTTCTTTTAGAGGCAGTCCCCTCACTCTGTAATATTCCTTTATCTTCTTTTACACCTTTGGTGGTAGTGCTTTCTCCTGCTTTTTTCTTCTTTCCTCTTCTATCTTTGGACACTTCCACTTCTTATATAACTCCTTCTCACATTTGAAGTACTGTACTTCCCTTTCCACTACCTCTTGTCTTCTTACCTTCCTTACTCCACACTATATTATTTGACTTCTCAAAATCTCAAACCAGTTCTGAGGATCTGTCTTCTTTGTCTCCTCTCATCCACTTCTATACCTTCAGGCTAAGTGTTCAAACTTTCCACATTGTCTACACAACCTCCCTTCTCTTCCTTCTGATTTTGCTCTTAGTTTGGCAAAGGTACATCTTTTGTTGACCATATTGCTCATGAGTTTGTTGTATTGGTCTAGAGATATAGTATTATGTTCTGGATGAGTTGTGTATATAAAAGAAAGTATATTTCTTGAGAGGTTTGTGATCTTCACTAGCTCAAACTATGTCTGCTGAGGTGTACAAGTGTTCTCCTAGCTAGGTGTCTACTACCTTACTTGTTACTGCCCTAATACTAAGGTAGACTATCATCTTACAGGGAAGATCCCTACTCTAAGTAGCCTCCTAAAGAGTGACTACTATTCCTTTGCATAAACTAATCACAATAGACCAGTAACATGAAGTAGATAATATAAAAAATAATCTAATATGCTTACTCAATTGTAAGGTCTGGTTTGGGCTAGTACTTGAGTTTGGTCCTAACTGTCCACCTCTAGTATAGTAAATGTCAGTTGAGATAACTTAAGTTCACACTCTAAGTCAGAGTTAACAAAGAGAACTCGTTAGAGTCCTCTGTCACAGTTGTGCTATGGACCAGTAGTCACATACTGTATGGTTTACCATTCCACCAAAAGAGCAACGTTAGCAAGGCTACTTGCTAATGTGGGTCCAGCTATTTAGTTAGCAAGGCTACTTGCTAACAAGGTTCCAGCTATTTATGTAGTTTATTGAACAAGTATTTTGTTATACTTCCATGGCACTATTTAGTAGTCACTTTTTTGTGACATCCTCGCTAATTGTCCTAGCTACTTATACATGAATACATGTTTACTAGTATTTGTTTACTTAAATTATCTCATGAACTCCTTTTGAGTCATAGTGTTTTGTGTACTTTAAACTATTACATAATAAATGAAAAAGAAAAAGAAATCAAATATTCTGTTGTCACTAATTCTCTAGCTCATCTGCCATTTCATTACATCTAGGGTCTAAACTTCCTAGTTAGTCCACTTAAGCCTATGGTTTGGCTATGAGGAAGTTGGAAGTAATGAAAGTAAGTTAAACAAGGATCAAGGCAATCGGTGTTCTAGATGTAAAAACAAGTTCTAGTGTAATAATCTTTGCTTAGGTTGAGCAACCCTAACCTCAATTACACTCTAAATCAGAGTTTGACTAAAAGAACTCATTAGAGTTCTTACTAATTTGTGTACACTACTTATACAAGTCTAAACATTTGTTCTTATTTACTGATGTAATGATATTACCTAATTAAAAGACAGAAAAATAAAAAATAAAAATAAATATTGACTTAGAGAAAAAGGCAATTCATGACAACTACAATGTAATTCTATAGGAGATTCAGAAATTAGGAGTTCTACTAAAAATGAGGATAATTAAATAATTAAAATTAAAAAAAGAAAAGAAAAGAAATCTAAAAATCATGTATATGACAGTCTGTTATAGCCTTAGTTTATCTTAACTACAATCTTACAGAGCCTTAGTGCTTGAGATACCTTGAAAAATGCTCTCACTCAAGCTCTAGAATCCATTGTTTCAACCCAATTCTTCTCCCTTCTGCCCCTGACCCCATTGATATATTTGGTACACTCTCTATTGTAAGAGTTCAGTCTTTGATCAAGCAACCTTGGGCTTAACTCTACTCTAAGTCAGAGTTCTGACTTAGAGTAGAGTTAACAAAGAGAACTTGTTAGAGTCCCCAGTCATTTTGTTCTACTGCTTATACATCTCTACCTATTTGTACAATTTATGATATCCTGCACATTCCTTCTGAGTTACATTTCCCAATATGGAAGTATATTCCCATGTGTCCAAAAATAAAATAAAATAAATATTGACTTAGTGAAAATGGCAATTCATGACAACTCTTGAGTTGTAGACACTCTATCTAATAGGTTAAAGCAAAGGTTATTCTGAACTTTTTTAGTAGCATGCTTGCCTCCACTCTTTAAGCATTTTCCATAACTCCAGACTCTGCAGTATTTCTTTTATCTTGTTTTATTATCAGATCATCACACCCTTTTTTTTTAAATCATCGATTTATTACACGGAGCGCGTAGGCAGGCCGTGATCATCACCCTATGATGTTCCATGACAAGCTATATCAATACCACCAGGTGGAAACATAAGGATATGACCAGGGTTTCTTGTTTTTACTAGATCAATACATATCATTCAGACATTACTAAAAAATACTGAAATACTATTTTGAGGCAACACTATGAACAGACATTGACATCACTTTGTACCTGTGCTTTTGGAGCCCAGGATTATTTTCCAATGCAAAATGTTTTGAAAATAGCATCAAGAATTTCCTCAGTGTCCACGGAACCTGATATCTTCCCAAGAGCGCGAGAAGCATAACGAAGTTCTTCGGCAGCTAGGACAATATCTTCAGGAGCTATCGGATGGAATCAACGGCCGCAAGTCAAAGTCATCAAAGGGTAACGTACGACACCCTAGGAAGGCCTGAAGAAATGTAGAGGCACTCTCAAGATGAATGCGATGTCGAGCACGAGTAATAATCGGCAAGGGGACATTGGATCGCTTTGTCTCTTCCACTAGACCATGCATCAGGGGACTAACGGAGAAGAGACGATGCAATTCTTGTCCGAAGCCTTCTAAGAACTGTGATGTTCCTTGCTGCTGTGAAAGGCTCAAAATCCAAGTCCGGTTTCTAAGAGTGGAATTCAGGTGTGGGTTGTTGGATTGAGGAGAGATTTCACCAAGGAGGCCAAGATTCGGATCCAGTAAGTCTGCTTTATTGAGGATGTAATACGTATTTGAAGCAGAGGCTAGTTCCCGAATAGTTTCCGGCAATTGAATCGTAAACTTGGAAACATCACGGTCCGGTGCCAATACGTCAGGAAGAGATAGGACACAGATAGAAATATCAGCGGCCTTGATGCTATGTGCAGATAAGCATCAAAATTCGAAAATTCAGCATATCAAGCACCTACGCATCTATTCCTTTCTCAATCCCGATTGTTTCCACTAGATCGTCTGTTTTTCGCAAACCCGCTGTGTCCGTTACAACGACAGGCATTCCACCAATATCCAGGGTTAATTGTAGAACATCGCGTGTCGTTCCAGGTATAGGTGTTACAATCGCAGCCTCACGTTGCGCTTATAAGTCAAGATCTCAACCGAGCAGTAAACTCTGGTAAGCTAGCTACTCACCAAGATAGTTCAGTAAACTGCTTTTACCTGCATTCGGCGACCCATAAATGGCGAGATTGATGCCAGAGCGAACAATCTCTCCTCGACGGTTGTCGGCCAGATGGTTCTGAATTTGAGTGAGCAAATTCTCGACCTCTTTTCTCGCTGCAAGACTCCAGTGTAAGATGAGAATTCCCCGTAGAGATATATCCCACCTTGGCTATAGACGCCTTCTTCTAAGTCCTCGCCCTCGCCAAAATCAATGAGAGCTTCAACCAGAGCCAAACATTTGATGACACGGACCCGGAGGTCATCGAGAACTCCCCGGACTTGCCCCTGAGTATTGGATTCATTAGATATTGACACAGTGTAGACTGTCTCACTTACCCATGCTCCTCTACCCGCAATCTTCCGCTGTTCTTCCGTTTCTGCATCAATTAAATCCGCCAGTCCCTCCACCTGAGTTAAATCTAACTTGCCGCTCAAGAACGCGCGTCTCGTAAACTCCCCAGGTTCTGCAGGACGTAGAAACGGCAGTCTAGACAGCGCGTTAAGCAGAGCCGCAAGAAGTGCTTTTCCAGAGTGGGTATGAAGTTCGAGTGTTGGTTCTGTAGTGAACGAACGAGGAGCTGATGACATCTCAATAAATTCAGACACGATGATTTGGAGTAAACGCTCACCTTGAAAGAAGACAGACATACCGTCATCAACAATTTCGTTTGGATTTTCGGGATGAACTATCTGACATCGTTCCAGTTTCCATGGAGTTGGTCGTAGTCTTGATTTATGGGGTCGTACCATCCTTTTCCAGACCTCGAGAGCCTTCGGACCAGAGACACGTATCACGGCAACTCCACCTTTACCGGGAGGTGTTGATAAAGCATAGATTGTCCGCTTTTGGGCATCAGAATGCACGAGAGAAGAATGGTACCCTGGATCCGAGCAGCTTTGCAGGACAGCTGGACATGCAAGGGAATGAGTAGTATTGAAACGTCTAGAATATTGCAATACATGGCGAGTCGACAATGTAAAGCAGCTTGTAAACCTGCTGAATGTCGCCAGCATTGACGAGCGTAGCGTAACCAGCGCGGACTTCGAATTCAAAAGGGTGTATATATTCCATTAGATACTTTACGAAGAAAACAATAAAGGTGCAAACATCATCCATTATGCGTCCATATCCATTGTTCCTCTCTCTTGCACACACAATTTTTGGTATAATGCCTCGCAGTTAGTCAAAAGGACCTCCCCTGTCACACGATTTTCTTCCCACCGTTTCACTGGCGACAGGCCGACATATTCTTTGCCCCACCGGTCTGTCTCAGATCCGTAGCGAACGGGCTTAGAAGAAAGAGCAAAGAACCATAGTGGAGCGAGGATGAGATGAACAGCAGAAACAGCAGCTTTGTAGGGTTCGATAGTATGATGTGCAGAGCCCAAAAAGCGGACCTACGATCATGGACGTCAAAAAAGAGAGCAAGTGATAATACCTAGCTCACAATGTAAATTAGACAGATTTCGATGAGCTTCGACCCAGGAGCGGCCAGTGCTGCACCAATGTTCGTTGAACAGATGCCTGGTTCCGAAATGAAATGTCTAACGGGATGCGATGCTGGGTTTTCATTGAGCACCTTTCGTGCCCTGAAGTCGAGATGTGTCGCCATAAGATCGATCTGGTATTTTGAGCCTCCGTATGACTGTTCGGTCTTGATCAACTGCCAATCTTCACTCTCATATGATGAAGCCGCAAGCGAAGAGGTCCAAACAACACGGCCGCCCATTGGTGATGCCTTCAGCAATGATTGTAGAGCACGAAACTGAAAGATAGCAACATATGAGATCCAAGAATATAGTTCGAACAGAGTCCTCACAATGCAATAATGAGCAAATACGTTGCATTGCCAAACCCAACCCAAACCATCCACACTCAGTTCTCCCTGATTTTCCCGATGAAATCTGGGCTTTGTGAGAGCGACTATGGGTTCTGTAACCAACTGAATGATGAAAGAAGGCCAATGAATGTGACTGAAGCTTGCAAGACCAGCGTTACAAATCAGATCCGTAACATATGGGTATCTATAAGCAGGATTTGAGTAGGACGAGGAGAAAACAATGATTACGCACTGTTTCAGAATCTCCTCCACAAATTGAAATACACTGCTCATAACAGCCAAGTCGAGTGCATGTATTCTGATATCCACAATCTCCCGATATTTCTTTGCATGGATGTACTCATCAGGATTTGCTTTCAAACCTTCAATGTAAGCGTCCAGGAGAGAGTATAACCTTTCTTTGGCGCTCTCTGCCCGCTTTACACTCCTACACGCCATTATAAGGATGATTCCCTCGTACTCAGAAGGAGGATCATCTGAAGGCTTCGAAAAGTCTTGCAAAGAGAATTTCTGGGGTTGAGCGTCCCTGGGTTTTGAATGGCAGAGATTACTCAGAAGACGCTGGCAGATGCCAAATCCTACTCCGCTAGTAGAATGAGGAAGGTAATTTCACTAAACAACGAAAGCTCACCTGTTCGCTCCAGTGACAATGGTGATCCGCCTCATTGTCATGGATAGAGCAATGGAAACTCATACGATCTCATTACACATCACGTGTATCTGTGGGGGTAAGTTTCCAACCTAAAATTCAACAAAATCTTAATAATTGAACCAAAATCAATTGTAGGGCAGTATTTACTATAGTCTACCAAAAAACTCACAGCCTAAGTAGTTGAAAGCACAACATTATGATAAGGAGAGTTATATTAAAGTAGTATCGCGGAAAGACATCATTGTCATGGAATGACACCGAAATGTCATGGAAACATCATTTCTTGGAGCAATTTCTAGGATATAAAATGGGGAATGTATGTAGAATTATCTAAGTCTTTCTTCCTTTCCCTCCTTCCCCTGCACGCATATTTTATTGTGCTGCGTCAAGTAATGAGATAAATGTATGCATCAAATGCCCCAGCTGGTTGCACAAACCAAGAATTTTATTAGCTTAGTGTTTCCATAGTCTTAGAGTTATTCTCTATATGTGTATCATACAAATTCTGACATAAGGACAGCCAGTTACTCGGAAATCTGGATATTAAATAAGACTAGGTTTATGGTTGAGCCGAATATTAGATACAGTATGTAAGCGTCGAAATGTCTTGAGAGAGGAAATACTGGAACGGTTTTTTTGTATATCTCTAAGTTTTTGGTTTAAAAGTTTTTCTCATGTTTATTTTGATTCTGATAGCATAATGCTCGAGGGGAATGACTTCCATCATGCACACTTGATGCAGCCATGCTTGCCCAATAACGAGTAAAAAAATGGGCAAGAATAGACCAAAGTGTATGTTCCATTCCTAGATGTGGAAGTTATCAGATCAATTTTGATCACAGCATCGCAACAGGAGAAGTCATGAAGCATCATATGGATTTGTCCTAAATCGACACGCGAGTCCCCTTGCCTACTGCTGAATCCCCAGTGGAAGGTTAATAGTGACCTATGTAGTCGTACCTGTGCTTATCAAGGATTTGTCACTGAGATGATAAACGATTTCAATCCTTCATCGCATCGAAACCCACCAGGCCCGTACATCCAATTGTGTGATGGTTACAGGATGATTACAAGAGTTTATGTTTTGATCACATCCTCCGATAAGAAAGCAGGGGATTCTACATGTCACTGTTCACAATGCTTGCCAAGGACGCTATCGATTTCAAGCGTCTTTCTGCGCCGCGGATTTTTCCTGAGGCTGCTGGTTCTAATTCGTCTCCGTGTATCTCAGCGACATTAATAGAGACGACTGTGATGGCTAAGCGGTCCGAGGAATTACTTGTGAGTTCCACGGGTTTGATGTATAATCCGAGAAGATTTGGGTGTGGTGGCATTTCGAAGAACCACATTCCAATGGGCCGATTCCCTCAGGAGATTGTTTTGGTTGTGGAGCTCCTGGTAATGAGTCTATGCACAATAGGGGGTTCTAGGAGTTTTATGATAATTTATGATAATACATGCAAACAATCGTGGTCGACAGAATTTGAGCGCGGCCAGCATTCCAAAGAGTTACTCCTCTAAAGACAATAATAGCTCAGGAGTAAGAGGGGGAAGGATTGTAGGTCACGTGTTATCAGTATCTACGGCATCTGCCGTTCATCGTAATTGGAAGCACGTGGGGAGGCGGCTGAACCAGCAATACCTTCAATCTGCCGATTTCTACTCTGCCTTGTATTCGCATCTTCTTGTCCGCCTTCTCTATTTTTTGGGCTCTCTTTCAAAATTATGTGTCCTTTGAGTTGTCAATGCTCTCGATTTTTGGATCGCTATTGAATGTCATCGGAGCTCAATCGTCCTGTCTCGAGACGGAGCCAGCTCGTGGATACAAAGAGCTGGGAACAACAATTGACTTCCACCAAGCATTTTCTCGCTTGTGTTTGTACATAGATTTAGTTGTCTTTGGTCACCCCAGTTTACTATCATTGGAAATCGTAGTATTCCCTGAACTGAATGCTATCTCACTTTGATGCAGTTCAGGATGTACTCATCTCCTTTTTTCCTATCCTCTTTCGTGTCATGACTGGGGGCTTGCCTTCTTCTGCTAGGACTCGTGTTGGTGAGTTATGCATGTCCCAGTGTCTCAGATAACAGATTGACTGCTTCATTCCAGGAAGCGGCGGTATCTGATGTACACAGGATAAATGCGCTACAACTCAGAGTTTCGGTTGCGCCTGGCTATCACTGTTGAACAGCGGGTACCACTGTAGCTACCTCAGGTGAGCGCACTGACTCTGAACGTCTGTTGTGGCATAAACTGATCAGATTATAATATTTGAAGCTTGCCTACGGTGCGAGCATTACTCACCAACAATGGTGCCTATGCCGTCTCTGAATCATTGAATCAGTGGTGCATGCATCGGTGTATATTTCATTCGAGTGCAGCTAGCAAGTTCACAAATGGGTTTATCAATCTGGGCCCAAAATTATGCCTATCGCAGCCATTTTTAATTCGTACGGCCCTTCTCTTAAGTCAAGGAAAGAGTACAGTAAGTCGCATTCGCATGTCGGCTCTGTCTAAGTTCACTCCAGCTAATGTGATTGCCATAAGGGGCAGCGAGGCTATTAGACATTGTTTGCGAGTGTATTTTAACTCGCCGGTGGTCGATGCAAAAATCCTTCTCAATGCTAAAGCAGTTCACTCACACTGCACGGTGTAAGTGAATTGCCTTACCACCTATGGTATTCGGTGTGTAGACAAAGCCTGCACATATTGGTGGCTCAATTCTAGCCGTTGATATATGCAGGGTTTGTTTACGTACCAAATACTGCCGTTTTTTGATCTGTCGCATATTCATTTACCGGGCCGAAACCACTTATCCGACGCACTGGCCAGTTGCCGACGACATCGAGGTGCCACTAAATCTACTTCTAAATTATTCGTTTTCTCTTAGTCTTTCTGCCTCCGCGCTCTCCATGATATGCCCCGAAATCACCTTCCGGGTGCTTCGACCCTCAGGAATCGCAACCGGGTTACCAACAAAACTCGCCTTAAGATCCACCATGGCAATTTCGAGGCTGAAACCATTTTTATTCCCGATGAGGATGAGGAAAAGCACCGTCTCACCAATCTCGTTGCGGGTGTCGACGCTGAAGACGCCAATGTAAGTCTTGCTTGCCCCCCTTTATTCTACCCACATTCCACGTCACCAATTTTCGTGGCTGTGTGTTCCGTGGCTCAGATGACTAATGGATTAGATGACTAATTTTAAATCACGTGTGTTTCATAGGAGCACCACCTTCAAGAGGTCCTTACACATCGGTCCAGGGTCGTTGTCCGCGCCGCTGCTATCAAAGGCCTCGCCGACAGCACGGCGCCTGCAGCATATATCCCCACACCGGACTCCGCTGGTATCGTCGACAATTATAATGAGTTCTATCCTCTCAACCGGTGGCGAGACCCTTCTACCTATGTGTGTACATCATTATCCGTTGAGGAGCAAATCGTCGACGGCCTGGCCGGCGGGTTTACCTATCACATGGACGAGCGGGATAAAGAATGGCTCGATAAAAACAACGAGGAGGCTCGAGGCGAGGGGACCAGCATACAAGGTGCTGTCTCTGCATCCGGTACTCGGACATCGGCACGCAGTGCTAAGGCTAAAGGAAAAGAACCTGATGTTTCTCATCCGGTAGCTGTTTCGGAGGATGAGTTTGAGCTCGTCATGGGCATTTATGAAAAACTTACGAACGAGAAGTACGAGTATCTTCATCATGTAGGTACTGGCGTATAATCAGATTATCCTCTGCTCAACATCGATCAGGGCTGGGAGGATGGGATGTTTCCAGCATTTACGGATTACCAAGACACGTTTTCAAATGAACTGCCTGCTTCGTTATTCGCTTGTTTTGCCACGCCTTCTTGGATTCCGAAGCCCCATCACCTTCTCCGCATTGCTCGAATAATCTACTCCTATTGGAAGGAACGGCGTGTTGAGCGAGGTGGGCATCGCATCATACCGATCCTCAATGGTGACGAGTCCGATACACTCAACGAATCCTACATTTGTTTCCGACGACGTGAAATCAAGGCTGTACGGAAGACACGTGCATCGCAAGTAACATCGTCCGATAAGCTTACCCGCCTTCAAGCTGAGCTCTCGTACCCACTTGAACTTGCTAAACTCATCCTTAGTCGGGAAACAACAAAAAAGGATTGTACACAGCAAACTCAGCGCGTTTGGGAGCAACGACAGGGTCTGGTGGATCTAAAACGTTTGTATCCTGCCACATTTAGTGACAAGGCAGATGATGAACTACTTGTGGATAAGGAGCGACCCGTCAAGAAATCTGAACCCGCCACGTGAGCCCATCCCCCAATTCTTGTGATATTGTTGCTCAATCTAGGAACTAGGCGTATACCTGGCTTGCGAGTTCGCCCTCAAGATTCAGTAGCCTCCACACCGAGACAGGAAATGCTTTTGCGACCCAGGGAACGTATCAATGCGATTCGGGAACAGATTGAAACCGCCCTTTCTCGTCAAAAGGATCAAGATCATCATTGGGAAGACCAGATAGACGTAGGTGTCGTTCGGTTTGAGCTATGCATCTGTCCTAACTTATATTGACTAGAACTCATATCAACAACAACCTGCCTCATATGCCTCGCGACTCTTTAAATACATCCTTCCTCCTGAAGCACCTCTTTACGCGACATCCACAGACAACGAGGATGAGCTACCTGCCAGAATCATACGATCAGTGCGGTTACGTGTGGGTCGTGGAGGCCGCCGAATGCTCGACCGTCGGGACATTGGATTGCGTACGATGTTCATCAAGCGACCGAAACTTGATCCGCCTTCTGATGTCTTGAATCCTATGGATAGGAATGACGAAGACAAAGGAGAGGAGGAAGAGGAGGAGGAATCCGAGAGACGACGACGAATTGAAGAACAATGGAAGTATGACCAGGATGATATGCCTGCCGTTGGTCCGCAGGGACAAGATGAACAGGATCGTGTGCTCGTGGACGAGTATCAAACGAAGTACGTAGGATTCCTACCAGTCTTAGTTTATCCATTAACTGGTGCTATTACCAAGGTACTTGCGACATACCATGACTCTCTTAGCCGACAGCGACCAGGTGGCATTAGTAACAGATAACACAGTTCCCGTTGTGACAAATGATGGTCGTCAAGTCGTATATGTTCCCTTCCGTCTAGGTGTCCCTCCATCCATCCACCGTCGTGATGCTCTTGGTTCCTTCCGACCTGTTTATCCAGCACTCGCAAACTTTATCTCTCAACAACCTCCTGCCACGAATCCCTCTCAACAGGTATCTGGGATCAATGGTACGCCCGTTGCTACTCAGCAACCGATCGTGAAGATGTCTTTGCCAACTGCTGCCCCGCAGATGAGGATATCGTCAAATGGGGGCATGCGTCCCACAGTTCCTGCCGTTGTGAACGGTGTCAACGGAACTCAATCAACCGTGTCGATTGCTGTACACAACTCCCCACCTCAACCTGTCCCCGTCCCTCGACATACTTCGCCAAATGGCATTAATGGAATTGCCAGTCGTCCCGCTATTGCCATGCCACACGTCGATGTTGTTAAAACCGAGGTTCATCAGCCATCTGTACTGACAAAAGGTCCTCTCTCAATACAACAGACCGATTCTACGCAGAGTACGGAGTCAACTTCGGCAAACAACTCTCCTGCTCGGCAGAAGGTTTCATTCCCTTCTACATTACACGGTCATTTACCTCCAGGTCCGTCGCAAATGAACAATACTTTCACACCCAGCACGTATGCACACCTGGGCCCCGCTGCTCTGCAGAATATAAAATCGACCTTTGCTAATCTTCCAAATTTGCAGAATCAGTTGCAGCGAATGCCGTACATGTCCGCACTTGCCCTCAACTCCAGTACCAGCTTGAAGGCAGCTGCAATGCGACAGATACAATGGACAAACTCACCTCTCCAGCGGCCAACGTCAACAGGGACTGGCTTGGATGCTGTAAACGGCGTCAACGGGGTACAATCGACTCCAACGACTAACCCTATTTCTGCCACGGCGTCAACGACAAACGGATCACGACCAGCCATGCGCATTCCATCAAACGGCCAAATGTCTATGTCACCCATGCCACCACATACTCCTCCTCATCAGTCCCCTCCTCGCCTACCTATGACCCCAACCATGACAATGGCCTCTCCGTCATTGCAACAGCAGCAGGTTGTTGGTAGTTCACAGGTCGGGTTTTAATATGCATCAACCCCTCCTCCCTCTCATGTTTTCATATGCCCTATGTATGCTTGCGTGGCCTGTTTTTGTCCTTCAGTCCATCATCTCATTGATGCATCCACTTGATCGTCTGCTATTTAACCTCCCTTGTCAATTTTTCCTTTGGTTGTTTGTGTCTCGTTGATAGCTACATTCACCGTATGGCTTCAAATTGTATTCTATATAATCTTACAAAGCAATTTCAGTTCCTCATCCTTCTCCTTTTTGTTTTAGCCTTTCTTTAAGGCGATGATATAGTTCTCTGCCCATAGAACACTTAATCTTTTCAAAAATAAAATTTCATTGTAGCTGATACTCTGTACTTTGAAGATGTATCCTCATGCTGCGGCAATTGGGGCTGATCTACGAGATATATGCTACGTCCTTTCGCTGGAACATAAGTTCTATCGCCAGACGTGGATCATTTGTATCTGACACAAGTCCAATAGTGTCTCAGGATATGATAGCCTAAGCAACTTCCCAATATGAAATTGGCCGAGGGGAAAAAAAGAAGATAATCAGAACTTCTGTGAGCATACCTACTGACCATGCTTATTTTGTCTTTCCAACGTCAAGTTGGGAGCATGTTCATCACTGGACATCGTTTCCCTCGCGCACTATAGTAGACATCTTGTTAGACACCAAAAGCGCAATTTGACGATGTCAAATTCGATGAGATCAGAAACACTGAATCCTGGCGAGACAATTATCTGAAACGCTCATTAGATAGCCGTTCTTGTGGAACATTAGAGTGCAACAGTAAGAAGAAGCAAGGCCATTTCGTCCAATCGCTGAATGAATGAAAATGAATGAAATGTTAAAAAGTTAGCTGTCAAGATCGAACATCAACGAAAGGTTTGAAAAAACTTCCAATCATTACGATAGGATGTAGTATCAAGCTAATCAGCACATGCAGCGAACGAGATGATTATTCTCATTGTGCACTAGCAGTTAACGGTTGGTCCCCAAAGGTAGATCATACTAGTACACATCACCGCCCTTGATCAAAACATACATCTTGTGAAATCATTTGTACTGCAGTTACAGCAAATCAAGATGTGGTAGTAACTGCAGCCGCGGCTAGTAGTAAGGGATATTTAGATAGGTGTGCGCGAGTCAGCACGATCAAAGGTCCCCGGCCTTAACCCCAGTCATCGTTAGCGCGGCCATTGCTGGCGGGAACATTTAGATGATGATATCCTCAGTATTGAGACATGCTAGTTTACGACGAACGTTAGGTTTGTATTTGACTACAAGGCGGGTGGATCTCAGCGTTGAACCTGTTAATTCCGGGGGGGGGGGGGGT
>Ga0153966_100359_pt1 | contig 20032 bp, 33 predicted proteins | sample TSFL050MetaG_FD_104738 | JGI IMG/M metagenome (GOLD analysis project Ga0153966, IMG submission 104738) | Attine ant fungus gardens microbial communities from Florida, USA - TSFL050 MetaG | ecosystem: Host-associated > Fungi > Mycelium > Unclassified | place: USA: Florida, Paynes | collected... | reverse complement strand
TCTCTTGCAAAAATAATGTGCTTACTAATCATGACAGAAAATGAAAAATAGAAATATGTGCAAAATGACGAAGGCAAAGCATTAGAACCAAATAGAGATAAACAAAAGAATGAGGCTCGAGATACACTTATAACAAAAGATGGTCTTTATAAGTAGACCTCTATTAGTGGCACCCAGCCTAGATAAGGAATTTAGAGTGGAAGCTGACACTTCTAACTTTACCACAGGAGGAGTGTTATCCATTAAGTGCGAAGATAACAAGTGGAGACCAGTCGCCTACATTTCTAAGTCATTAAATGAAACTGAGCGAAACTACGAAATACATGACAAAGAAATGTTGGCAATAACACGTTGTTTAGAGGCATGGAGGCACTTCCTGGAAGGAACAAGAAGTAAATTCGAAGTATGAACAGATCACAAGAATCTGGAGTATTTCATGAGCAACCAAAAATTAAATTGACGACAGGCATGATGGGCTCTATACTTGTCCAGATTTGATTTCGTATTAAAACACATTTCAGGAAACAAGATAGGAAAGGCAGACAGATTGAGTAGAAGGTCAGATTAGGAGATTGGGGTGGAAAAGGATAACAAGAAGCAGATTTTGGTAAAGAAGGAGTGGTTAGAAATGAAAAGAATTAGAGTAACAGAAGTGGTTATAGAAGGGGTGGACTTGTTGGATAAAGTACGGAAATGTGAGGCAAAAGATAATGAGGTGGTGAAAGCAGTGAAAGAAATGAAGCGAGCAGGAGTAAAAATATTAAGAGATGAAGAATGGCATCAAGAAGACGGGCTAATGCTGAAAGAAGAAAAGGTGTATGTCCCGAAGGATGAGAGACTGAGAGCGGAAGTGATCAGGCTACACCATGATATACCTGTAGGGGGACATGGAGGACAGTGGAAGACGGCAGAGTTGGTGACAAGGAATTTCTGGTGGCCAGGGGTCACTAGGAAAGTGAAGAGATATGTGGAGGGGTGCGATGCCTGTCAGCACAACAAGAATTGAACACAACCACCAGCGGGGAAACTGATGCCAAACTCGATTCCAGAGAAAGTGTGGACCCATATCAGTGCAAACTTTATTACGAAGTTGCCTTTGGCTCAAGGATATGATGCAATCTTAGTAGTAGTGGACAGACTTACAAAAATGGCATACTTTATACCTACTACAGAGAGAACGAGTGCAGAAGGGCTAGCATGACTATTCAGAGATAATATTTGGAAGTTACACGGATTACCAGATAGTATTATCTCGGATAGGGGACCACAATTTGCGGCAGGGATTATGAAGGAGTTGAATCAAATGCTGGGGATCGACACCAAACTGTCGACAGCTTTCCATCCACAAACAAATGGACAGACTGAGAGAATGAACCAGGAGTTAGAACAATACCTCAGGATGTTTATCGATCATAGACAAGAACAGTGGCCAGAATGGCTAGGAACAGCAGAATTCGCATATAATAATAAGGTATACACAGGAACCAAAGTGTCATCTTTTCAAGCAAATCATGGGCAAAACCCCAGAATGGGATTCAAGATGAGAAAGAAGGAGAGGTACGAAGGAGCCAAGAAATTTGCTGAAAGGATGAAAAGAGTACAAGAGGAGGCCAAAGCAGTGCTGCAGAAGGCACAGGAAGACATGAAGCGATATGCAGATAGAGAAAGAGGGGAAATGGATGAGTATAAAGTGGGCGACTTGGTGCTATTCAGCACTAAGGATCTAAAGTACCAAATGGTCGGAAGATGCACGGATAAATTCACAGAATGCTTTATAGGACCTTACAAAGTAAAGGCAATCATTTTTAGTAACGCGATTGAATTGGATCTGCCTAGTACAGTTAGAATACATCCAGTAGTTAATGTCAGCCGAGTACAACGGTACAAATCGCAAGTAGAGGGACAGAGAAAAGAAATGCCACAACCAGTGGTAATTGAGGGAGAAGAAGAGTGGGAAGTGGAGAAAATTATGAACAAAAGAAAGGTGCGGGGAAGGGATAAGTACTTGGTATAATGGAAGGGATGCACGGCAGAAGAAGACACATGGGAGAGTAGAGAGAATCTGAAGAATGCGATGGAATTAGTAGAAGAATTTGAAAGGGAATATCGTAGAAAAGAAGAAGAAGAAGTGAGGCGGCAAGAAGCAGAAGAAAATAAGAAAGTGTTTAGCAGAGAATTACCAGGAAGGTATATGGCTAAGTTACTCTACGGATGGGGTAACAAGAAGTATGACAGAGAGTATTGGAAATGTATGGAGGAAAACTGGAGACGGTGGAAGAAAAACCCGTTCTCCAGATATAGTAGAAATCCGTTCTTGAAAAGAAGGGAAGAGAAGGGACATGAGTACAAGGGAGAAACAATAAAAGAGTGGAACGAAGAGGAAGATGAGAAAGATCGACGAAAGATAGAAAAGAATAGAAAGTATCTAAAAAAACTAAGAGATGAAGACCTTAATATGGGTGACCTAAGGGACCCATACAATGAACTATGAAGAAGTCCTCAGGACGAGGACCCTTAAGAGGGGGATGGTGTTATAAAACGGCAGGCGAGCCAGACGATCCACGATGATGGATTATTTTATTTCTTTTTCTTTTCTAATAATTATGTAATAATAAATGCACATGGGACATCATGACTCAAAAAAGATGCGCGGGATAAAATAGTTAGACAAATACTTATAAACACATATTTGTGTATAAGTAGCCGAGCCAATTAGCGGAAACTCTAACGAGTTCTCTTTGTCAAACTCTGACTTAGAGTGCAAGTGAGGTTAAGGTTACCCAACTGAGACCCCAATCATTACAGATCTGGTGCTGCCAGTACCAGTTCTGTTGTGAAAATCTCCTTTAGTTTTGCAAACACTTTTCCCTGCTCCTTTTCTCACTTCTATTTCTTATCTTTTCTGACTAACTGATGTAGTGGTTTGGCAATTTTGGCAAAGTCCTTAACAAATTGCTGGTAGTAGTTTGCCAGACCTAAAAACTTTTGTATGTTCTTAACGCACTAAGGTATTGGCTAGTTTGTGACTCCTTTTACTTTCTCCTTCTTTATATGAAAACCTTCTGGCCTCATTATTACCTCTAGGAATTGTTAAGACCCATGAGACAATCCTAGATCCCCCTCAGAGAATATGAGGTTAAAGACGAGGAGAACTCGATAGAGTTCCCTTTATGAATTGACTAGTTATTTATACTTGTACATGTGGCTGTAACTAGTCTATTCTAAGAGAGATCAAGGTATCTATCAACTACCATCTGTTAAGTCCTAAGTAATTCCCTATGTCAGACAGCTTCTGCTCATATGTTCTCCTATACATAGCAGCTATCTGATTATTGTGTGATCTATTCCAGATCATCACTTGATCTTCCCATACTTGTTTCTTTTTATAGATCATGATGTTCCCATGTCATGTTTGTTAAGTTGTATTGTTGTTAATTAAATAATTTAATAAAGAAAAAGATAAATGTCAGAGTAAATCATAATATAGACATTATCTCTAAATAGTTATACCAGTCATTTTGCACTTGTTTTCTTTGTAGTAGGTATAAAATATGCCATTTTCGTGAATCTATCTACTACTACTAAGATTGAGTCATATCCTTGAGCTAAGGGCAACTTTGTAATAAAGTCTGCACTAATATGGGTCTATACTTTCTCTGGAATCAAATTTGGTATTAGTTTCCCTGTCAGTGGTTGTGTTCGATTCTTATTGTACTGACAGGCATCACACCCCTCCACATATTGTTTCACCTCTCTAGTGACCCCTGGCCACCAGAAATTCCTTGTTACTAACTCCGCTGTCTTCCACTATTCTCCATGTCCTTCTACAGGTGTATCATGATATAGCCTGGTCACTTCTGCTCTTAACCTTTCATTTCTAGGGACATATACCTTTCCCTCTTTCAGTATCAGACCATCTTCTTGACACCACTCTTCATCTCTTAGCATTTTCACTCCTATTTGTTTCATTTCTTCCACTGCTTTGATGACCTCATCATCTCTTGCCTCACATTTTCTCACTTTGTCTAACAAATTTACTCCTTTTATGATTACTTCTGCCACTCTTATCCTTTTCGCTTTTAGCCACTCTTTCTTCACCAATGTCTGCTTCTCTTTATCTTTCTCTACTCTGACTTTCCAATCTGGCCTTCTACTTAACCCATCTACCTTTCTTATTTTGCTTTCTAAAATGTACTTCAATACGAAGTCAAACCTTGATAAGTACAAAGGCCATCTTGCTTGTCTACAATTAAGCTTTTGGTTATCCATAAAGTACTTTAGGTTCTTATAATCTGTCCAGACTTTGAATTTACTTTAGGATCCTTCCAGGAAGTGTCTTCAAGCTTCCAAACAGCATATTATGACTAATATCTCCTTATTGTGTATTTCATAGTTCCTGAACATTTAAGTCCCTAAGAGAAGTGTGGATGACTGTAGACATCGAGAAGATAGACAATCACGAAGGAAGAACAGTGAGAGCATTGCTTGATAGTGGAGCAACAGGATTATTCATGAGCAAAGGTTTGGCTTAGAAAGGAGGATATCAGTTGATAAAGTTAAATCAACCTCTGCAAGTGAGAAATGTAGATGGCACTAGGAATAGTGGAGGTGTAATCACGCATGAGGTAAAAGTAAACATGTTTTATAAAGGACATGTGGAGAGAGTTAGAATGGATGTATGCGAATTAGGGAAGACAGACATGATATTGGGTATGCCATGGTTAGCAGCCCATAATCCAGAGATTGACTGGGAAAAGGGGGAAGTTAGGATGACGAGATGTCCACCACTGTGTGGAAAAGCAGTGAAAATCAAAGGGAAGAAAGAAGCAAGGGAGGATGAAAGAAAGATTGTAAGATGGGCTGTGGATGAGAAAGAAGACTGGGGAAGAGAAAAAGAGATGGAGGCGGACCATAGGAAGATAGAGGAAATGGTACCCAAGAGGTTCTATAAGTGGTTGAAAGTGTTCGGGAAGGTGAAGTCAGAAAGAATGCCAGTTAGAAAGGCATGGGATCATACGATAGATCTCAATGATGATTTCAAAGCAAGCAAAGCAAGAGTGTATCCTCTCTCCAGAAATGAAAAGGAAGAGATACAGAAATTTGTCGACGAGCATTTGAAAAAGAGTTACATCAGACCTTCTAAATTACCCTAGATATTGCCGGTGTTCTTTGTGGGCAAGAAGAATGGGGGGAAGCGCATGGTTATGGACTACAGAAGACTCAATAGGCAGACGGTTAAGAACAACTATCCTCTGCCATTAATCATAGATCTAGTAGATTCTATGGGCAACAAAAGAGTGTTTACTAAGATGGATCTCCAGTGGGGCTACAACAATGTGAGGATTAAAGAAGGAGATGAGTGGAAGGCGGCCTTCACTACTCATGTAGGGTCGTATGAGCCAGTGGTAATGTTTTTCGGAATGAAAAATTCACCTGCCACTTTCCAAGGCATGATGAACAAAATTCTGAGAGACATGATCAATGAAGGGAAAGTGGCGGCATTTGTGGATATCATGTTGATAGGAACGGAGACGGAGGAGGGGCACGATGAACTGGTGAAAGAAGTGCTGAAAAGATTAGAAGAGAATGACCTATACATGAAACCAGAGAAATGTGCTTGGAAGGTGCAGAAAGTGAATTTCCTGGGAGTAGTAATGGGTGAGGAGAAGATTGAAATGGAGGAGGACAAAGCGGCAGGAGTGTTAAACTGGCCTACACCCAAAACGGTCAGAGATGTTAGGAAATTCCTGGGTCTAGCCAATTATTACAGGCGCTTTGTGAAGGACTTTGCCAAGCTAGTCCAACCCTTGAACAATCTAACAAGGAAGGAAGAAAAATGGAGGTAGGGAGATGAACAGCAGAAGGCTTTTGAATAGTTAAAAATGGTTTTCATGAGTAGACCTCTATTAGTGGCACCCGACTTAGATAAGGAGTTTAGAGTAGAATCCAATGCTTCTAACTTTGCCACAGGAGGAGTGTTATCTATCAAGTGCAAAGATAACAAGTGGAGACCAGTCGCCTACATTTCTAAGTCATTAAATGAAACTGAGCAAAACTACGAAATACATGACAAAGAAATGTTGGCAATAATATGTTGTTTGGAGACATGGAGGCACTTCCTGGAAGGAACAAGAAGTAAATTCGAAGTATGGACAGATCACAAGAATCTGGAGTATTTTATGAGCAACCAAAAATTAAATCAGCGACAAGCACGATGGGCTCTATACTTATCTAGATTCGACTTCGTATTGAAGCACATTTTAGGAAGCAAGATGGGAAAGGCAGATGGATTAAGTAGGAGGCTAGATTGGGAGATTGGGGTGGAAAAGGATAACAAGGAGCAGATGTTGGTAAAGAAAGAGTGGTTAGAAATGAAAAGAATTAGAATAACAGAAGTAATTATAGAAGGGATGGACTTGCTGGATAAAGTGAGAAAATATGAAGCAAAGGATGATGAGGTGGTGAAAGCAGTGAAAGAAATGAAGCAAGCAGGGGTAAAGATGTTGAGAGATGAAGAGTAGCGTCAGAAAGACAGGTTGATGTTGAAAGAAGGGAAAGTGTATGTCCCCAAAGACGAGAAGTTAAGAGCAGAAGAAATCAGGCTACACCATGATATGCCTATAGGAGAACATGGAAGATAGTGGAAAATGGCAGAATTGGTGACAAGGAATTTCTGGTGGCCAGGGGTCACTAAAGAAGTGAAGCAGTATATGGAGGGGTGCGATGCCTGTCAGCAAAATAAGAATCGAACACAACTACTGGTAGGAAAGTTAATGCCAAATTCGATTCCAGAGAAAGCTTGGTCGTATATTAGTGCAGACTTCATCACGAAGTTACCTTTAGCGCAGAGATATGATGCCATTTTAGTCGTAGTAGATAGATTCACAAAAATGGGACATTTTATACCTACTATAGAAAGAACTAGTGCAGAAGGGTTGGCACGACTATTTAGAGATAATGTTTGGAAACTACATGGACTACCGGATAGCATAATCTCAGATAGAGGACCACAGTTCACAGCAGGAGTTATGAAGGAGCTAAATCGCATGTTAGGGATCGAGACAAAACTGTTAACGGCATTCTACCCACAAATAGACGGTCAAACAGAAAGGATGAACCAGGAGCTGGAACAATACCTCCAAATGTTTATAGACCATCAACAAGAGCAATGACCAGAGTGGCTAAGAATAGCAGAATTTGCCTATAACAACAAAGTGCATGCAGGGACCAAGGTTTCACCCTTTAAGGCAAATAGTGAACAGGATCCTAGGATGGGATTCGAGATGAGGAAGAAGGGGAGATATAAAGGAGCAGAGAAGTTTGCAGAAAGGATGAAGAACGTGCAAGAGAAGGCAAAGACAGCACTATAGAAAGTGCAGGAGAGGATGAGGCAGTATGCTGATAGAGAAAGAGGGGAAGTGGAAGAGTATAGAGTAGGCGACTTGGTGCTACTCAGCACTAAGGATCTAAAGTATCAAATGGTCGGAAGACGTACAGATTAGTTCACAGAACACTTTGTAGGACCTTACAAAGTAAAGGCAATTATTTCCAGTAACGCAATAGAATTGGATCTGCCTAGTACGATTAGAATACATCCAGTAGTTAACATTAGCTGAGTACAATGGTACAAATCACAAGTGGAGGGACAGAGAAAAGAAACGCCACAACCAGTGGTAATTGAAGGAGAAGAAGAGTGGGAAGTGGAGAAAATAATAAACAAGAGAAAGGTATGGGGCAGGGATAAATACTTGGTATGATGGAAGGGATGCATGGCAGAAGAGAACACATGGGAAAGTAAGGAGAATCTGAGGAATGCGATAGAATTAGTAGAAGAATTTGAAAGAGAATATCGCAGAGAAGAAGAGGAAGAAGTGAGATGGTAAGAGGCAGATGAAAAAAAGGGGGTGTTCAGCAGGGAATTGCCAGGAAGATATACGGCAAAATTGCTCTATGGATGAGGCAACAAGAAGTACGATAGGGAATATTGGAGACGAATGGAGGAAAATTGGAGACAGTGGAAGAAAAATCCATTCTCTAGGTATAGCAGGAACCCATTCTTGAAAAGGATGGAAGAAAAGGAAGAAGATAAGGGAGGGAAGATAAAGGAATGGGATGAAGAAGTGGACAAGGAAGATCGACAGAGGCTTGAAGAAGATAGAAAATATTTGGAGGAACTGGGAGATGAAAATCAGGATATGGGAGACCTAAGGGACCCATATGATGAGCTATGAGAAAGTCCTCAGAACAAGGACCCTTGAGAAGAGGGTGGTGTTATAAAATGGCAGGTGAGCTAGACGATCCACAGCGGCAGATTATTTTATTTCTTTTTCTTTTCCATTAATTATGTAATATTAAATGCGCATGGGACATCATGACTTAAAAAGGATGTGCGGGATAAAATAGTTAGGCAAATACTTGTAAACACATATTCATGTATAAGTAGCTGAGCCAATTAGCGGGAACTCTAACAAGTTCTCTTTGTCAAACTCTGACTTAGAGTGCAAGTGAGGTTAGGGTTACTCAACTACAACTTCAATTGTTACAACTAGCTGTTTATAGGTGGAATACTGTAGACAATTTTGTCTCAATCCCCAGCATGTAATTCAACTCTTTCATTATTCCTGCTGCAAATTGTGGTCCTCTATCCGAAATTATACTATCTGGTAGCCCATGTAACTTCCAGATGTTATCTCTAAATAGTCGTGCTAACCCTTCTGCACTCATTTTCTCTGTAGTAGATACAAAATGTACTATCTTCATAAATCTATCTATTACTACTAAGATTGAGTCGTATCCTTGAGCTAAGGGTAACTTCATAATAAAGTCTGCACTGATGTGGGTCCATGCCTTTTCTGGAATCAAATTTGGCATTAGCTTTCCTGCCAGTGGTTGTATTCAATTTTTATTACGCTGATAAGCATCATACCCTTCCATGTACTGCTTCACCTCTCTAGTGACCCCTGGCCACCAGAAGTTCCTTGTCACTAACTCTGCCATCTTCCACTGTTTGCTATGTCCCCTCACAGGTGTATTATGATGGAGCCTGATCACTTCTGCTCTCAACTTCTTGTCTTTGGAGACATATACCTTTTCTTCTTTTAATATTAGGCTGTCCTCTTGATGCCACTCTTTGTCTCTTAACATCTTTACCCTTGCTTGCTTCATTTTTTCTACTGCTTTTACTACTTCATTACATTTACTTTTTTTAAATTAATAACTTTTAAAAATTTAAAGTTTTTTGTGCAAATCAGTCTATTAGTTTAAAATTTAAACCCCGGTTGGTGGGTTACATCCGTTTTCATCTTTTGCTTCACACTTTCTCACTTTATTCAACAAATCTACTCCCTCTATTATGACTTCCGCTACTTTAACTGTTCTCTCCTCCAACTACTCCTTCTTCACCAATATCTGCTCCTCATTATCCCTTTCTACTCCAATCTCCCAGTCTGGTCTCCTGCTCAATCCATCTGCCTTCCCCATTTTACTTCCCAAAATATGTTTCAAAACAAAGTCAAACCTGAATAAGTACAAAGCTCATCTTGCTTGTCTACGATTAAGCTTCTGATTACTTATAAAGTACTCTAGGTTTTTATGGTCTGTCCAGACTTTGAATTTACTCTTAGTTCCTTCTAGGAAGTGTCTCCAAGCCTCTAAACAGTGTATTACAGCTAACATTTCTTTATCATGTATTTCATAGTTTCATTCAGTTTCATTTAATGATTTAGAAATATAAGTCACTGGTCTCCATTTACTATTTTCACATTTAATTAACAGAACTCCTCCTGTTGTGAAGTTAGAAGTATCTGCTTCAACTCTGAACTCTTTGTCTATGTCTGGTGCAACTAGTAAAGGTCTGCTAGTGAAAACCTACTTTAGCTGTTCAAATGCTCCCTGCTACTCACTTCCCCATTTCCACTTTTCTTTCTTCTTTGTTAAATTATTCAAGGGTTGGGCTATTTTGGCAAAATCCTTTACAAATTGCCTATAGTAATTGGCAAGACCTAGGAATTTTCTAATATCTCTGACCGTTTTAGGCACAGACCAGTTTAGTACTCCTGCCACCTTATCCTCCTTTATTTCGATCTTCCTCTGACCCATTACTACTCCCAGAAAATTTACTTTCTCTACCTTCCATGTGCATTTCTCTGGTTTTACATATAGGTTGTTTTCTTCTAACCTCCTCAGCACTTCTTCCACCAGTTTGTCATATCTCTCCTCTGTCACAAAAAAGTGACTACTAAATAGTGCCATGGAAGTATAACAAAATACTTGTTCAATGAACTGCATAAATAGCTGGACTCTTGTTAGCAAGTAGCCTTGCTAACATCGCCTTTTTGGTAGAATGGTAAACCATACAGTATGTGACTACTGGTCCATAGCACAACTGTGACATCCTCCATCTCTGTTCCTACCAACATATCATCCACAAATGCTGCTACCTTCCTCTTATTGATCATATTTTGCAGAATTTCATTCATCATGCCTTGGAAAGTGGCAGGCAAATTTGTCATTCTGAAAAACATCACTACCAGCTTGTACAACCCTACATGTGTAGTGAAGGCTGCTTTCTACTTGTCTCCCTCCTTGATTCGCATGTTATTATAGCCCTACTGGAGATCTATCTTAGCAAATACTCTCTTATTTCCCATAGAGTCTACCAGGTCTGTAATTAGTGGCAGAGGGTAATTGTTCTTAACCATCTGCTTGTTAAGTCTCCTGTAGTCCATAACCATGTACTTTCCCCCATCTTTCTTGTCTACAAAGAATACTGGCAAGGTTTGAGGTGATTTTGAAGGTCTGATATATCCTTTCTTCAGATGCTTGTTAACAAAATTTTGTACTTCTTCCTTTTCATTTCTGGAGAGAGGGTACACTCTTGCTTTGCTAGCTTTAAAATCGCCATTGAAATCTATTGCATGATCTCATACCTTTCTAACTAGTATCTTTTCTGACTCCACCTTCCCAAATACTTTCAGCTACTTATGGAACCTTTTAGGCACTATTTCTTCTACCTTTCTATGATCTGCCTCTGTCACGCTCTAGTGACACCTTGTGACAAGTTGCCACTACCGACACGCAACTGGTTGCTTACCTTAGCATGACTTTTACTAATTCTAACCCTAGCTAGGTAGTTCAACCGAATTCCCATCACTGTGACTCATCCTCCACATTATAAGTAGCTAGCCAATGTAATCATCCCTTAGCTTCATTATTCACTAAGTCTATTCCTCTCTGTCTGACTTCCTCCACTTTTCCCTTCTTGAAAATAAACTCTTGTCCTCTGTTGAATCTGAGTGGGTAAGCATAGAAGGAAACATAATCCTGAAGGTTAAGGTCATATCCACCCTAACCCAAGAGACAACTTGACAGCTTCTATCTCTTCCTCTCTTCCCCAATCCTTCTTTTTGTTTACTGCTTATCTAATGATTTTCTTCTTGTCTTCTCTTATCTCTTTCTTCCTCTTTATTCTTACTGCTTTTCCACACAATGATGAACACCTCGTCATTCTCACTTCTTTCTTTTCCTAATCTATTTCTAGGTTATGGGCCGCTAGCCATGGTATGCCCAGGATTACATCTGTCTTTTCTAGCTAGCATACATCCATTCTAACTCTCTCTATATGCCCCTTGTAGAACATATTCACTTCTACCTCATGTGTAATTGCACCTCTACTGTTTCTGGTGCCATTTACATTCCTTATTTGTAAAGGTTGATCCAGCTTAATCAACCTATATTCTTTTTTTTGAGCTAGGCATTTGCTTATAAACATTCCTGTTGCTCCACTGTCTAGTAATACTCTCACTGTTCTTCTTTCATGAGTGTCTATTTTCTTAATACCCATGGTCATTCATACTTCTCTGAAAGGTTTAAATGTTTGTCTCACTTCTCTCACTTCTCCTTTCTGCACTGTTTTCTGATTGACAATTTCTGCCATCCTCCTCGGATCAGTAATTCCAGCCCTCCTCTTCTGGGCCCTAGACACTGTCCATTCTAATCTTCTACCCCAATTCCACCATGGCATTTTCTTGCCTGTCCTGCAAGGCGGACAAAACACTTCTCCTTCTTCATTCCTTTCTATCTTCTCTCCTACCACCACATCTTTTCCTCCACATGTACTACACTTTACTCTCTTTGCTCTTCCACTCTCTACTTCTCTGTTCCTCCAGTTCCATGCCTCCTTACAGCTTCTGCACTATATATTACTCAACTGTTCCTTTTGCAGGAACCTCTGCCCTCTATTCTCCTCAGTCTTCATTCCTTTGTAGTCATACCCCCAACACTTCACAAAGATTACCACCTCCCTCCTTGTTATCCATCTTTCTATACATATTGCCGCTCCTCTTGGAGACAGCCCCCTTGCTCTACTGTGCTCTTTTACCTTCTCCTATACTTTCCACAGTAGTGCTGTTTCCTCTTGCTTTCTTTTCCTTATATTTAGACACTCCCACTTTTTGTGTCCCTTCTTTTTACATCCAAAGCACTTCACCTCTTCTTTGACTATTTCCTGCCTCCTCACCTCTCTCACTCCACATTGCATTATGCAACTTCCCAATACTTCAAACTTATTTCCCATTACTATTTTCTTCTTTTGTTCTTCCTCACTCCTGCATTTTCGGGTGAGGTGCCCAAACCTCCCATAACACCTGCACAACCTTCCTTCTCTCCCTTCTAGTTCTACCCTTAGTTTGACAAGGGTATGCCTTTCATTAAGCATGTCACTCATGAGACTATTGTATTGGTCTAGAGACATAATGTTATATTCTGGACAGAATTTGGGTATATATAAAAAAAAGATTTGATTTGTTGAGGGTAACTTGTTGTTTTCTTCAAAGGGCTCACAGTATGTCTATTGGGATGTACAAGTCTTCTTCCAGCCAGATGCCTACTGCCTTACTGACTACTGTCCTAATAACACTTTGGTTATTACTCCAAGGAGGAGATCTCTACACTAATTGCCTTCTTAAGGGTGTGGCAATATTCCTCTGCATAGACTGATCACAATGGACCAGTAGCATAAAGTATATAATAAGAAAAGAATACAAGTATTTAATGAGCACTGCTTAGTTGTAAGGTCTGGTCTGAGCTAGTACTTGAGCTTGGTCCTAGCTGTCCACCTCTGAGGTCTAAACTTCCCAGTCAGTTCACTTAAGCCTATAGTCCGGCTATGAGGAAGTTAGGATTGGTCTGGGATGACTGCACATTGAGAGAGTAATGAGAGTAAGATTGGACAGTGTAATGATTAAAGTCTCAGTTGGGTAACCTTAACCTCACTCGCACTCTAAGTCAGAGTTTGACAAAGAGAACTCATTAGAGTCCTTGCTAATTGGTCTAGCTACTTATACACAAATCGGTATTTGCTAGTATTTGTCTATTCAAATTATCCTGCGGACTCCTTTTGAGTCATAGTGTCCCATGCACTTCAAATTATTACATAATAAAAGAAAATGAAAAAGAAATAAAATAATCCGCCACTGTAGATCATCTAGTTCATCTGTCATTTTATAACAGACAGGGATCAAGGTGATCAGTGTCCTAGATGTGGAAACAAAATCTAGTGTAACAAATGAGGTCTTAGTTGCATAACCTTAACCTTACTCATACTCTAAGTCAGAGTTGACAAAGAGAACTCATTAGAGTCCTCACTAATTGTTCTAGCTATTTAAACGTAAATTGGTATTTACTAGTATTTGTCTACTTGAATTATTCCATGGACTCCTTTTGAGTTATAATATCCTATGCACTTCAAACTATTACATAATAAAAGAAAATAATAAAGAAATAAAATAATCTGCCACTATAGATGCCCCAGTTTATCTGCCATTTTATTATACTACTCCTCTCTCAAGCTTCCTCGTCCTGAGAATCTTTTTACAGCTTGTTGTCCCAATCACCAATGTTCCTCATCTCATCCTCTTCTTGTTGTTTCATCTGTAAGAACAGATTGTGGCTTATTTTTACAAATGGGTTTCTTTTCTATCGCCGTCAATTTTCTTCTAACTTCTTCCAATATTCCTGCTCATATCTTTTTCCCCCACCCATACAATAATTTTGCCATGTATTTCCCCAGCAACTCTCTGTTGAACACCTTTCTATTTTCCTCTGTTTTTTGTCATCTTACCTCTTCTTCTTCTTCTCTTTCATATTCCTTTTCAAACTCCTTTACTAACTCACTTGTGTTTTTGAGATTTTCCTTACTCTTCCAAGTGTCTTCTTCTGCCATGCACCCCTTCCACCATACTAGATACTTATCCCTTTCCTGTACTCGTCTTTTATTTATTATCTTTTCTACTTCCCATTCTTCTTCTCCCTTTATTACTACAGGTTGTGGTATTTCTTTCCTTTGTCCTTTCACTTGTCCTATGTATTTTTGTACTCTACTTACGTTAACTACTGGATGTATCTTTACTATGCTAGGTAGTTCTAACTCTATTGCATTTGTTGAAACCATTGCTTTAACTTTGTAAGGTCTAATAAATCTCTCTATAAGTTTTTCTATCCTCCTCCCCACCATCTGGTACTTGAGATCCTTGGTACTGAGTAGTACTAGGTCTTCCACTCGATACTCTTCCACTTCTCCCCTATGTCTATTCGCATACTTCTTCATGTCTTCTTGTACTTTTCCTAATACCGCTTTTGCCTTCTTTTATATCTCCTACATCCTTTTCACAAACTTATTTGCTTCTTCAAACTTCCCTTTCTTCCTGAGTTCAAATCCCATATAAGAATCTTGTCTGCTATTTGCTTTAAAGGGTAACACTTTTGTACTCATTTACACCTTATTATTATAAGCAAATTCTGCTGTCCCTAACCATTCTGGCCATTGCTCCTGACAATAATCTATGAACATTCTCAAGTACTGTTCCAGTTCTTGATTCATCCTTTCAGTTTGTCCATTGGTTTGTGGATGAAATGCTGTTGACAATTTACTCTTGATCTCCAGCATTGCATTGAGTTCTCTTATTACTCCTGCTGCAAACTGCGGCCCTCTATTGGAAATAATGCTTTCTGGCAAGCCATGTAGCTTCCAGACATTATCCCTGAACAATCTAGCTAGTCCTCCTGTTGTTGTCTTTTCTATAGTAGGTATAAAATGCACTATTTTTATCAACCTATCTACTACTACCAAAATTGAATCATATCCTTGAGCCAAGGGTAATTTTGTAATGAAATCCACTGATATATGACTCTATGGTCTTTCTAGTATTGAATTTGGCATTAGCTTTTCTGCAGGTACCTGCATACAATTCTTATTCTGTTGACACACATCATATCCCTTCATATATCACTTCACTTCTCTGCTTACTCCTGGCCACCAAAAGTTTCTAGTCACCAACTCCATTGTCTTTCACTGTCCTCCATGTCCTCCTACAGGCATATCATGGTACAACCTGATCACTTCTGCTCTTAACTTCTCATCTTTAGGTATGTATACCTTTCTTTCCTTCAGTATTAACTCTTCATGTTCTTGCCACTCTTCATCCCTTAGAACTTTAATCCCTGCCCTCTTCATTTTCTCTACTGCTTTGATGACCTCATCATCTTTTGCTTTACTCCTTCTGATCTTGTTCAGAATGTCTACCCCATCTATTACTACTTTTGATATTTCTGCTGCTTTTGCTTCTAACTATTTCTTCTTTACCAACGTTTACTCTTTGTTATCTCTTTCCATGCTTACTTCCCAATCTGATCTTCTACTCAATCCATCTATTTTTCCCATTCTTCCTCTAGGTATGTGCTTTAAAATAAAGTTGAACCTTGAGAGATACAGAGCCCACCTTGCTTGTCATCTGTTTAATTTCTGATTGCTCATGAAATACTCCAAGTTCTTGTGGTCCGACCAAATTTCAAACTTTCCCTTTGTACCTTCTAAAAAGTGCCTCCAGGCCTCTAGGTATCTAATCACCACCAACATCTCTTTATTGTGAATCTCATAATTATGTTCTGTTTTATTTAGAGATTTAGAGATATAAGCTACTGGTCTTCACCTATTGTCTTCGCATTTAATAGACAATACACCTTCTGTTGCAAAATTGGAAATGTCTGCCTCAACTCTAAATTCTTTATCCAAGTTGGGTGCTACTAGCAATGGTTTTGTGGTGAAGATCCCTTTTAGTTGTTTGAATGCCTTCTGCTGGTCTTCCTTCCATCTCTATTTCTCATCTTTCCTTGTCAACATATTCAAGGGCTTTGTGAGTGCTGCAAAGTTCTTACTAAATCACCTATAGTAGTTGGCAAGTTCTAAGAATTTTCTGATGTCTCTGACTATCTTTGGTACTGACCAGTTCAATACTCCTTCTACTTTCTCTTCCTTCATCTCAATCTTCCCCTAATCCATCACTACTCCCAGAAAGTTTACTTTATTGACTTTCTATGAACACTTTTTTAGTTTCACATATAAGTCATTCTCTTCCAACCTCTTTAGTACTTCTATCATAATCTCATCATGCTCCTCTTCACCATTGGTGTCTACTAGCATATCATCCACAAAAACCACCACCTTTCCTTCATTAATAAGATCTTTCATGATTTCATTCATCATCTCCTGAAATGTTGTTGGTGAGTTCATCATCCCAAAGAACATTACTACCGGTTCAAATAATCTTACATGTGTAGTGAAGGCCGTCTTCCACTTGTCTCCTTCCTTAATGCATATATTGTTGTAGCCCTATCGTAAATCCATCTTAGTAAATAACTTCTTGTTTCCCATTGTATTTACTAAGTCTATAATCAATGGTAATGGATAGTTATTTTTCACCGTCTGCTTATTAAGTCTACAATAGTCCATGACCATATGCTTTCCACCATTTTTCTTTTCCACAAAGAAAACTGGAGAAGTCTGTAATGACTTTGAAGGTCTTATGTACCCTTTTTGTAAGTGGTCCTGGATAAATTGTTGAACCTCTTTTCTCTCATTCTTAGAGAGTGGATACACTCGTGCTTTACTGGCCTTGAGCTTCTCCTTGAGATCTATAACGTGATTCCATATTTTTTTTATTGGCATTCTTTCCAACTTCACCTTCCCAAACACTTTCAGCCACTTGTGAAACTTTTGAGGTACTATTGCTTCTATCTTTCTATGGTCCAGTTCTATCTCCTCCTCTCTTCCCCAATTCTTCTTCTCATCTACTGTCTATCTAATTCTTTCAATTTCATCCCTTTGAACTTCTTTTTTTCCTTTTCTTCTCTTTTTAATTTCTGGGCCCATTTCCCTTTTGCCCACATAGCGTCCACATATAAGTGGGCATCTCATCATCTTTACCTTCCCTTTCTCCCAATCTATTTCTGGGTTGTGCGCCTGTAGCCAAGGCATTTCTAGTATTACTTCCATCTTTCCTAGATCACATACATTCATTCTTACTTTTTCTACATGCCCTTTGAAGTACACATTTACTTCTACTTTATACAGAATTGCACCTCCGCTATTTCCTGTGCTATCCACATTTCTTACTAGTATTGGCTTCTTAAGTTTTATCAACTTGAAGCCCCCTATTTCTGTGTACTTCTTGCTCATGAAGAGGCCCGTGGCCCCACTATCTAATAATGCTTTCACCAAAATTCCTTCATGCATATCGATCTTCTCCACTCCTATTTGTATCTACACTTCCTATAGACCTCTCAAGGTCCTTCTGACTTCTCTTTGCTTCTTCTTTGAATCAGTGATTCCAGCCCTCTCCTTCTGATTCCTAGGCACTGACCAATCTTTCCTTCTCAGTTCCACCATGGCATCTTTTTTTCTATTCTACAAGGTAGACAGAAAATCTCCCCTTTCGCATTTCTCTCCACCTTCCATATCACTATGTCCTTTCCTCCACATGTGCTATACTTTACCTTCTCTGCTCTTCCACTTTCTGTTTTTTTATCTCTCCAGTTCCATGCCTCTTTGTAACTTTCACACTACATATTGCACAACTGTGCTTTATCCAGGAAACCCTGCCCTTTGTTTTCCTGGGTTTTTATCCCCTTGTAGTTATATCCCTTACATTCTACAAGTGTCACCACCTCCCACCTCATTGTTCATCCTTTCATGCTCATAACTGCTCTTCTAGGCAGCAATCTTTTTACCTCACAATGCTCCTTTATCTTTCTCCATACTTTCCGCTAGGGTGCTACCTTTTTTCCTTTGAAAGATGTAAAGCTAGATATCTTTAATAGTTTTTCTTTAGCTAAGTTTTATTTTAAGTGATTCTTTAGGCCATATAAATTTCTTTTATTTTTACAAGTACCTTTTTTTTTGTTAAAGGCGCAGCCAAAAAAGTTTTTGAATTTTACCATTAGATCCTGAAATAATTATTTAAATTTAGACATTTTATATCCATAATGTACTATAAACATAGCATGTGAGACGAAAGCAGTCTTTGAAAGTAATTAAAACAATAATTTTAAGAAAAATTGTAATTAATGCCATACTTAAACTATATAATATTCTAAATCCAACAAATTAGGAATAATATGAATGATAAATGAACAAAAGTAAAAATTATAAAAATTTGTTAAAATGCTTCAATAAAAATTTTATCTTCTCCTTTCTTTTTGGATACTCCCACTTCTTGTGCCTTTCCTCTCCACATCTAAAGCATTGCCTCCTTTCTTCCACTACTTCCTGTCATCTCACCTCCTTCACTCCACATTGCATTACCCTGCTTGTTAATGCTTTGAACCTATTTGTCTTCTTCTTTTCCTCTATCCTTTCTCTCTTGTTCCTGCAGTTTTTGGCCAGGTGGCTAAACTGCTTACATCTCCAACATTTCTTCCCCTTTCTTTCTTCCAACTCTGATTTTATTTTGGTGAGTGCTCGCTGGGTGTTGAGCATTTTGCTCAGTAGATTGTTGTATACTTCTAAGAACATGGTGTTTTTGTACTTAAAAGGGCAATTTTATTGTGTGGTGAAAAGAATGTATATGTCGTGGGTTTTACTGACCAATGTTCTTCAGCTGACTTATTTTACTGACTACTTATGTTTGCTAGGGCATAAATCTTTACCCAACCAGGTTTCTACTGCCCTACTAGCTACTGCCCTAATACTAGGGTTACACTATCACTTCTCGGGGAAGATCCCTACTCTAATTGTTTTCTTAAGGATACAATGATGTTTCTCTGCATGTACTAATCACAATGGATCAGTAGCACAAGGCTGATAAAGCAAAGTTTTTATAAGTAACTACTGAGTCTACTTGGTTATAAGGTCTGGTCTACACTGGGGCCCAGGTATGGTCCCAATCATCCACCTCTGGGATCTAAACTTCCTGGTCAGTCTATTTAAGCCTGTGGCCCAGCTATGTATGAAGGTGACTAGTGATTGGAGTTGATCACCAGTTAAGGGTCAAATGTGTGAGAGTAAGAGTTGAGCAGAGATCAAGGCAATCAGTGCTTGAGATGTGTAAATGAGTTCTAGTGTAGTAAACATTGATCGAGGTGATCTTAGCTTATACTCTAAGTCAGAGTTGACAAAGAGAACTTATTAGAGTCCTCACTAATTGTTTTAACTACTTATATGCAAATTCGTATTTACTAGTATTTGTCTACTTGAATTATCCCATGGACTCCTTTTGAGTCATGATGTCTTGCACACTTCAAACTATTACATAATAAAAGAAAATGATAAAGAAATAAAATAATCTGCTACTACAGATGTTCCAGCTCACCTGTTATTTTATTATATCTCCCTTGTATTCATCTTTTTCTTCTTCTATTCTCTTCAAGAACAGATTCTTATTATATCTTGAAAACAGATTTTTTTTCTATTTTCTCCAATTCTCCCCCATTTTCTTCCAATACTCTTACTTGTATCTTTTATTACCCCATCCATAGAGCAATTTAGCCGTATACTATCACAAAAGGTCACTTACTGAGTTTGTGATTGAAGAGTTTTTGGATTCTCAAGCAAGGTAGAATAAGCAACAAAAGATGGTGTTAAGTCTGAGGTCTAATCCTCAGACTATGCAGCCTTATATACAGGAAATGATGGTCTGTGCACCTGGACAGAGCATCACATGTTCTACTGCCTATTGTTCTACATATGGCAGTCCTTTTG
>Ga0153966_100355_pt1 | contig 20200 bp, 23 predicted proteins | sample TSFL050MetaG_FD_104738 | JGI IMG/M metagenome (GOLD analysis project Ga0153966, IMG submission 104738) | Attine ant fungus gardens microbial communities from Florida, USA - TSFL050 MetaG | ecosystem: Host-associated > Fungi > Mycelium > Unclassified | place: USA: Florida, Paynes | collected... | reverse complement strand
TCCATCGAAATATTTATTTATTCTAAATGGTTGGTTAAAAGCAGGTTTTATAGGTTTTAATGAGACTAAAGTTTATCCTATCAGTGAAGGTATTCCTCAAGGAGGAATTATTAGTCCTTTACTAAAATATAATAGAATATCCAAAGTATAAAAATTATTTCGCAGGTACTCGTATCACTTGTTTTACTCGATCCGATTGTATCCGATTTTATTCGATTGTATTCAATTGTAGGTTGAGGAGTGACTCGCTACGATTGTGTTATTTTGGTTATTCGTGTTAATCTGGTCTGGTTATTTGGATGTAAAAGGAACTTGTTTTAGAAGTAGATATTATAGAATAAATTGATTCAAAATTAGTTAATCCTGTATAAGAATAAATTAATCCACATCCTAATAATATAATGCTTGAGGATAAAGCACCTAATAAGAAGTATTTTAAACCTGCTTTAGTTGAAGTTTTATACTTATGATACCTAAAGCTGGAGTTGTAATAAATATCGTAGTTGAGTAGTTTTACCCATATTTTACCCTCTACTAATTGATAACCTAGTTAGAACAATAAGAATCTGAAACAAAAGGAAATCACATGCATCGCACAGGCTCGCATGAGGTCTAGATTCCAACAGATACTCGCTCTATCATCAAAGCGCTCAGTCATCCTTCCGGGGTATACCAAAGTTTCAGCAAATTGATTTGTCATCAGGGCTGTAATGCAGTGGTCTTCTGTCACTCTGTCACATGAGATGCTAAATACCTAAATTCGGGAGACAAGACTGGTTACCATTTAAAACATCAAACTCTCAGGGAACAAGCTATTTCGCGAGCTTTTTCCTGCATACAAGCCTAGGCTATGGGTTTAAATAGGTATGAATTATGAAAGAGGTTTGGGTGCATGAAAATAGGTTGTGTTTTATCTCTTGGTGTTCAGCCTAGTTCGGGTTTCACCTTACGTTGGAGTCGACTGCGTTATATCCGATCAGATTTCAAGGTTCTGACCTATGACCATTGCTGGGTCATGTATTCATAAAAGCCCCGACTGTTTTGCATAGGACCTCGTCCGGTACCATAATCAACCTTCAGAGGACTGTCACAGGTTAGTTGGTGCGAAAAGGAGTGCACAATGAATTCCACTCTATCCATATGTAGCGATTCAAACTTAATTGATTATGTCTGGTGGAAGGCTACATCCACTTGTAGATAAAAATTTAGGAAGCAAAATTATTCGACCTTCTGTGAACTTGGATAAACATAGACGCAAATATAAAAACGGCCTTGAAGCGAGCAGCAGCATGGAAAGCAAAACGAAGAGACACTCAGGAGAGGGAAGAATAATGTACATACGAACTGGTCAAATAAAGTCAAAATATGTGTCGGTATCAATGACATTAACTGTAAATGTCTTCACCATCTGACATCTCCCAATCCTCAGATTGTAAATTCATGCTGAAATCGTCTTCGTAGTCCATGAGATAATCTTCCTGCATAGGGTGATCTTCGTCCACAACGATTCTATCCGAGACCTGGGTTGCCGCAAGTACGGCGGGCGCTGGCCGAGGTCTCATCTGCAAAAACCTCTGACCCCTGGGAGAATATCGCAGACACTTCTTGAGAACGAGACGATAAAGGTCTGGATCGGGTATAGATTTTGGAAATATCGGTCGACCAGGTAATAGGCGTCGCTGAGGTGAAAGAGGGGATGATGCCCGGCAAAATGCTGGAACGCGAAAAGGAATTGGCTCGACGTCACTGGCATTCACGTCTAATAGAGAGGATGTTCGGGCGAGTGAGCGAGTGCTTGTTGGAGCGGGCTGAGAATATTTGCGTTCGAGACGAGTCTTGAATGTGATGGGCTCCATATTCTGGGTGGCACAGGAGGCAGGTTTTTGCCGGAGCCGCTGTTGCTCGTAGAATTGGAGAGACTTCTTGTATGTAATAGAGGAGCAGCAAGATCCATGGACACTAACGATAGACAGAGAGGGCGAGGCAGCTGTGGCCAGGCAGAGATATGACTCGGTGCGACGAAGCGACATTTGCGCAAGCTGATAGAACAAAGCAATTAGAAACGTGACAAATACAACTTGTGACAAATATCCCACGGAAATCCAAAAGTCGTAGGGGTTTCATGAGCAGCCGGTATCCGCAGCATGTCCCCAGCAAACACATCCAGGTGGTCTGTCATTCTAGGATAAAAAGCGCAAAAAAGGTCACCAGAGATAGCACTGGGTTCACTATCTGCAACTCTGGCCCTTCTTATTCAGGAGCAGCTCGTAGTTCTCTCCAGGTACGGAGAGGATCTGCAAGTCCCTTTCCGGATTGATCGTAAATAGATTAAATGAATCCAAGTAGATTTCACAGGACACCTTGTCCGTTCACTGTGCATTGACTAATTTCCACTTGACTTTGAATTTGGTATCCACCGACTGATCACGAGATGGGCACGTCCATACCAACAGGAGCATCACCGGACACATGGATATTTAAATCTCCTGTAATCTTTCCGAAGCCTGCAGTTCTTCTATCCCCAACACAGAAGATGCAGATTCGTCTCACGACAGAATCACTAATCTGGGAAAGGGACTAACTGTAGTCCATGATCCATATCACTATGATAAGCCATGTGGTGTTCCGCGGAAGGCTGAAATTGAGACCGACTACTCACGGTCAAATTTATCCCTCTGAGCTATTTATTCACACCCTCAATTTTGTTATCTTATCTTTCGTTGCTTCGGAAGTCCACCCGAACGGCATTACAGGAGTAACCATGCGCGTCTTTTCTCATTGCCCACCATACATAATAACCCACCTGGCACTTGTGCTTCCCAGTCATCCTCTCAACTATGCATATCCTACCTCGTGAACAAGACAAAATTCTCCTCCACCAGGTTTGTCCTAAAGACGTAATTGTCTGACTTTTTTTGTTCATTTTCATTTTTTCCCTCCTTTCACTCGCGCCCGACTTTTTTTTCACCAGGTCGGTGCGCTTGCACAGAAACGACTAGCCAGAGGCGTCAAACTGAATTCCACAGAAGCCATTGCTCTTATCGCCTCCGTTCTTCAAGAACGGATTCGTGACGGACATCATTCTGTCGCAGAGTTGATGCAACATGGAAAGACTTTACTCGGTCGAAGACATGTACTACCTGACGTGCCCAACTCTGTAGAACAAATTCATGTCGAAGGTACTTTCCCGGACGGGTAAGCTCCTTTTCCTTTTTTCTACGTGGCCACATAACTGTCGTGCATCAAGTTAACGATATTCCCCCTCAAGTGTTTTTCTGGTAACAGTCCATGATCCCATTTGCACCCAAGATGGGAACCTCAAAGCCGCATTATATGGTTCCTTCCTTCCTATACCTTCGCAAAATCTTTTTCCTGTTCCATTTGAGTCCGAGTATCTTCCACAAAAGCTTGCGGGTGCGATCATCGCCAAGAACGAAGAAATATTTCTCAACAGAGGGAGGAAAAGAATTCAGCTTCGAGTCACAAATACTGGTGATCGACCTATTCAAGTCGGCTCGCACTACCATTTTATAGAAACGAACGGTGCCCTGTCTTTTGATAGACTGAAATCTTGTGGGAAACGATTAGATATTGCCTCCGGGACGGCTGTACGGTTCGAACCCGGAGACATAAAAACCGTAACCCTCGTATCCATCGCTGGAAACAGATTTATTTCTGGTGGAAATGGTCTGGCGACAGGTTATGTTAACAGCTTGAATGAAGAAACAGTGCTGGAAAATATCATGAAAGGAGGATTTGCTCATATACCGCAGCCGGGTGCTTGGGAGATTACAATGGACACCAAGATGGGGAGAGAGACTTACATTTCGATGTTTGGTCCCACAGTCGGCGATCGGGTGAGGTTAGGTGACACTGAGCTTTGGATTGAGGTGGAACATGATGAGGTGAATCTGGCCTTTCAATAGGTGTTTATCATAAGTGCTGATACTTTGTAGACGATGTATGGGGATGAAGTCAAATTCGGTGGTGGTATGGAGCTCCTTCGCTCTTAATATTCATCATTGATCTGTTACACAGGTAAAACCATTCGAGAAGGAATGGGTCAAGCTACTGATAGATCCTCGGAGGAGACGGTAGACCTGGTCATCACAAACGCCCTCATCATCGACTGGTCGGGCATTTATAAGGTATGTACACAGCCTCAAGGAAAGCAATTTTCTCTCCCGTTCTTAGCTACCTCGGTAGGCAGATATAGGTATCAAAAATGGTCTTATCTGCGGTATCGGCAAAGCAGGAAACCCAGATATCATGGCCAACGTTCACCCAGCTCTTGTCATTGGTTCCTCAACTGAGGTCATCGCTGGAGAGAAACTTATTATTACAGCTGGAGCACTTGATGTCCATGTTCATTACATTTGCCCTCAGCAGGTTGAAGAAGCTCTCGCATCAGGTACTACAACTATGATTGGAGGCGGAACTGGTCCTAGTGACGGAACGAATGCGACTACGTGTACGCCCAGTCCATTTTACATGCAGCACATGTTACTCGCTACAGATGGTCTACCAATGAATTTCGGGTTCACTGGAAAAGGAAATGATTCTGGACCAAGGGCGATGGAGGAGATTGTGTGTGCTGGTGCGGCTGGTTTGAAGTTGCATGAGGATTGGGGATCAACGCCGGCTACTATCAGAACTTGTTTGGATGTGGCTGAAAAGTATGATGTGCAGGTTGGGTTTTTTAATTTATCAATCCATTCTTACTCGAGTTCCATTGAAATTTGATCATTAGGTGAACATTCATACTGATACCTTGAATGAGAGTGGATTCGTTGAAAGTGGGTTCTTTTGATTAATTAAATTCTTTTGAATTCCTTTTATCGTGATTTGATAGGCACGATTGCTGCTTTTAGTGGAAGGACAATTCATACTTACCACTCTGAAGGTGCTGGTGGAGGGCATGCCCCTGACATCATCGTCGTCTGTGGTCAAGACAATGTATTGCCATCATCAACCAATCCCACTCGACCTTATGCCAAGAATACACTAGACGAGCATCTTGACGTGAGCTCTTTCGTTTGCAATTTCAAGCTATAAATATAACTCTGCTGACTGGATGTATAAAAAAAAAAGATGTTGATGGTTTGTCACCACCTTGATAAATCGATCCCTGAAGATCTTGCATTCGCAGAGTCTAGAATTAGAGCTGAAACTGTCGCAGCTGAAGATGTCCTTCATGACATGGGTGCTATATCTATGATTAGCTCAGATTCACAGGCTATGGGGCGCGTAGGAGAGGTCATCACTAGGACATGGCGGACAGCGAGCAAGATGAGAGAGATTCGAGGACCTTTGGCCAGTCTTGGTGATCGCAAAGGTAAAGATAATGCCCGCGTCAAACGTTACATTGCAAAGTACACGATCAATCCGTGCGTTGTCTCGATAAGAAAACGACCAATCTTGGAAACTGATTTCGTTTATCGTTCATCTACAGTGCTATTACACATGGCATTAGCCATCTCGTAGGCCACATCTCAGTAGGCACACTTGCTGATCTCGTCCTCTGGAAACCCGAAAACTTTGGCTCTCGACCTGAAATGGTACTAAAATCGGGTGTAATTGTCTTCTCTCAAATGGGTGATGCCAATGCTTCTATCCCAACTGTCCAACCGTTCTATTCTCGACCCATGTGGGGTGCGGAACCTGGTTCAGCAGCATTGAACTCTGTCGTGTTCGTCTCCCAGATTTCAATCACTTCAGGAACAATATCATCGTATGGATTATCAAAGAGAGCTGAACCTGTCAAAGGGTGTAGGAATATCGGCAAGAAACATATGAAGTGGAATGATATGACACCCTTGATGAGGGTGGATCCGGAAAGCTATGAAGTCCGTGCAGATGGTAAGCTGATGGATGTGCAGCCTGCGGAGAAGATACCGTTAACAAGGGCGTATAATCTGTTCTGACGATTCTAGTTTAGCATTTGTTGGCTTCTTGTATGTATATATAATATATATATGTTATTCAGTTGTAGCCTTTTTAAATGTGAAGACGTGAGCGGCGGTCGTCTAAACATATTAGAATTGCTTATTTGTACACGGCAGGCATTACCTGAAGCCAGACCATGAGCATTTTATCTTGCTGGTGCTGATTTTGGGGGAGATTACACGAGCAATTCAAAGAGCATGGTAGAATGTGAAAGTCACTGGACTGACAGCCAATGTTTCCCCAATCATTGGGAAATTGTGTCGTCATGAGAGCAGAAAACTTGGTTAAATCAAGAAAGTTCCCATCGCTGGTCTTTTTTTTCAAGGATCATGGTATATTTTAGTTCAAACCTAGGTTCGGAACTGAACTTGTGTATCATATGGCTCTTGACATCATGGCTGTGCTGATGATGTGAAGCGGCTATATATAGAACATACCATAAAAATAAAAGTCACAGGAATTAATCATGTGTCGGCAATAGTATATATCTGAATTACAAGTCCGGGTTGAGCAGGACTGTAACATCTGGAATGCTGACATCATCCGGATGTACCATCATTCCAAAGTCTCAGATCAAAACACTAGTTCGTCTCAGGCCCTTTTTCGATTTCCTTTTTCTCTACAATAATGCAGACTATTTCTTTTCATATAAACCAACTAGTGTACCCTCATACCCTCAGTCGTCTACCTTGAAAGGTGACTCCTGAGGTGAGGACTATATCTACATTGCTCTCCGCTGTATATTAACCACAACCTGTAGACTCATATTTCTACGTGGAGGTGTGTAATGATGGCCCCTTCCTGTATATATATCGTGCTATAATAAAAGCTGTTGGAGTACAAACCTGCATCGAGATATGCATACTGTTATTGTTAAAGCGAGTTCCTTGTTGTATTTGTTTTTTTACATTGTCTTTTTATCAATTATTGTTCTCCTACTCTATTGTTCTCCTAAGCATAAATATTGCAGCATTAGCACCATGTAGGAGATGGTTCTTGCACATCTTTGACAATCGAAATCTCACTTATCTTATATTGTTTCAACCATGTCGGTGTTTCCTTACCTACAACCTAAAGCAGAACACAATTTTTCCCTGGCTTGGGAAAATTTGGGTTTTTTGGATAATAAATCTGATGCTGTGGTAAGCACCTAAAACTTAAGAGTCTATGAGATTTGATCCTCAATACAAAAGCGGAAAATCCACGAACTGGTGCTCCTGTGCTTTGACAAGGATAGAAGCTGGTCTGCACAATCTCAAGGCCAGAAAGAGGCCTGGAACGAGGTTTGTAGTCTCTATTGGCTTACAAAATTTCTAACTCCGTTCGAGTTTTGCACGTTCTTCCCTGAAGTTGTGCCGTTGAGTCCAATCATCCAGACATCCACAATGATGTATATGCGGGCGCTATTTTCTCGCAGCCATATAAAATACAGAGCTCGAGGGAATAGAGCGATACTTCCTGCTATTCTAAAGATGAGTCGAAAAGACAACAAATGTGACTATCTATTGTATCCAGGCGGGAAAGTGTTGGAACGCTCTCAGCTCATCTTTTCTGGCAGCGGTTCCATCAACGAAAATTTACCAGAAAAATTAGATTGGCTCGAGACGTCGTCCAGTGAAGAAGCTATGATTTTTTCTGTTTCAAACCACCTTCGACGTATTCGTCAGAAAATTGCCACTCTTGAAAGCGGTACTCAGTAGAATCACGTCTTATGGTAAGCTAATTTTATATATATCTTGGCCAGTTTATCTGAGACTCTTTACTAGTAGCTTTAAACTCCAGATTCATATGATACAATTGATGGTGTTACCTACTTTGGACAATAATAGATCCAAACATGAGAATTGCGCTTCAGTACTTGCCAAGTCTTTACAGTGGAATTCAATGGGATCCAAGGAACTTTCGCGACACCAACTCTCTTCCAAACTTAGTTACCAAGCTCATGTCCCTACTTTTCTTCAGAAACTTCAGAACCGTATGGCTGGTGTACCTGATTTACCGTCAGACGAAAACGAGTCCCAGTTTGAGGATGAAGAGCTAGAATATGTTGGAGGCGGGCGACCGCCCATTCCTCGGCGTCCTCCAATCCCGAAGAGGCCTGTATCTCAGCCTGGGAGTAATGATGAACGAGGAGATGATGATAGTGATGAGGAAGGCGACGAAAAGCCCCAGGTTATTGTCTTGAGAGAAGGAAAACATCTTAGTGAGAGGGAAGTAGAGATTATCAAGCGGAAAGGTGACTCTTGTCTTTGTACTCCCGGCAGTATCACTGAACTTGGTCAAATCACAGAAAAGGGGCTATCTCCTCTTCCCGAAACTATAGACACAGCACAAAGGATTCATGATGTCCATGTATCTGAAAAAGATGCTACAAAACCAGTGTCTTCCAAGTCTAAAGGACTTTCCTTCTCTTCCGGGAAAACGACGACGAAACCTTCCAGTAAACGAAAGGCGATTTCCCAGCTGGATTCCGACGACGATAACGATTCTTCAGTCCAGATGAGTAATGAGAAACTGAAATCAAAATTTGAAAAAGGAAAGGAAAAGGAAAAGAATAAGGTTCAACTGAAAAAGAGACCCAAAAAAGAGAGTAAGAAGCTGCTCTCGTTTGGTGACGATGCCTAAGACCATCCGGCGTCACAAATCAAATTTGAGACTTAAGACATGCAATATTATGTGAGTAACATGATGGTGCCTTCTTCTCTAGAGAATTCATATCTTCAAGCGACACACGGACTATGCCGACCCCTTAAGAAACTATCGGGAATAGATGGCCGCCTTCTATGGGCAGTGTTTGCTTGGTTGACGTTAGAGTCGGTGATGTCCATCTTTGAGACTTGGTCGTGTACGCTTCCATTAGGGTGCAATATACACCATGTCAAAGGATGTCTGACGGGATTCATTAGGACGGACGAGAATAACGACAAATGGAGTAGTAAAACTTGTTAATCATATAGATGTCAGGTATAGTTCATTTGACTGCTGTTATGAAAGTATATTCAGTACGAACCCAGTGGTAAGCAACGAAATCCGCCATCACACGCATTGTGATCTGGTTGGCCACGATAATTGGGAGGTGAACCATTCGGCCCTATCTCATATCCGAGGGAACATACACTATGACATCAAACAAAACCTGAAATAAATCTTTTTACTGATGATGGATACGGTTTTTGTGTCCCCAGGTCTATAGAAAGAGCACCACTCCTTTCGTTTCCATATGGTAGTGCAAGCCGACTCCAATGGCTAACTCACCAGGTTGGTGATTGGAGCTGAATTCACTTCCTCCTTCTGTTGAGGAATATCTCTCATTCTTGGCGATAATCGCTCCTGCAAGATTTGCCCTTCCTCAATTGGATCTCAGAGCAAGTCTCAGCTTATTGATCTGCTTCAATTGATGACGTCACCGGTCTTGTGTTTCATCTGTTATGATGTATCACGACCGATAATGCGGACTACAAGCTTCAACGAAGAACATCAGTTTATTCTCAAACGTGATGGAACAATTCTTCTCAGACATCAACCGAGGAACAAGGGGGTTGATGAACAAATTGCAACGCGTGTAAGGTGCAGGATTCAGACAGTTTTTTCATTGGAGTATGCGAGCTTCAAAGCATGAAGACGACAAGAGAAATAAACAAGTCAAATACATGAAGACTGGGCGTACAACGTGATCAACTTTACGATCAACATGATGCACTTATCTTGTACGTACTGCGGTGATTGAACCAAAGCGGATATTCATCTGGTCCGTTCTATCAGAAAGGTATTATTCCTAGATCACGGGTGTCTCACGCCTCATGTGGACTTGATCGTTCTACATGGCGACTTCACAAAAGCCATCTGGTCAGAAGAAAGATATGTAATACAATCCTCAAACCCAGTACTTGGAATAAAAGGATATATCAACCATTAGGCTTCTTACACTAGCGACAATATACAGGTGACCAACCTTTTTTTTTGGATTCTGCATTTCTATTCCACCACAAGCTAGTATCAGGACGTGGAGGGCTTAAAATATGGCCCGTTGACTAGGGTGTGTCCACAGGAGGCCTGGTACCAAGGGAGTATGGTGTGGGCGAAGTTTCATGGTAAACAGGTCCCCACGGGTTATCGTGACCAACATGTAACCGAAGAAGAACCGTTACAATATATAGATACCGGGATCCCATGTTATTCTTCCATGGTCCAACACAAGGCCCAGTTGATCAAACATTTTCGTTCAGAGGGACGTTTATTTCAGAATGAATACACTGTGAGCAGTGAGCTCGATTTTGTTCAATAGACATTGATCTTTGGGACAGCGTTTCGCACGGCGGATGGTGGCCCGCCATTTCGACAGGACACGACCTCCTTCAGGTCAAAAAAAAGCTAGGAAGCTTATTTGGGGGGAGGTAAGCTATGCATATGATTGAAACGTTTTGATGTTGGAGAAATGCTGACTAAATTTTAGATTCTGAACGAATTCAAAGATCACCCCAGAATCCAAGATGATCGCAACATTAAGAAGGCCACGGACCGCTACCTTAAGTCCTACATGGCCACCTCCCCTTTATATTTGGACATAGATCCAACTTATCGACAAAGTTCCACAGAAGCAAGGGACATTTCTCCTGCACATCATTCCGTTCCTGCGCGTACTCGTAACCTGATCCCTCCTGAACCCACCTCTGTTTCTGCCCCCCCTGTTCCTGCTTGGGCAACTCCTGTAGTTCTCGTACATCACAGTTCGTCTAAGAATTGAAGAATTACTAACATAAAACACTCAGGCAACTGGGATCTGTGAGTCCCAACAAAGTTCAACGTCAGCAGATTCCGAGTCCTTGGATACTGTGGACTGCACTGATGAGTTAGCGGCTTTTCTTAAGAGCTGTGAAATAGCGATGGATCACCGCCTGGATGTCTTCAAGAATGCAGGAATTGCTAATCTGGAGTCACTCAAAGTACTGGCCGGATGGCCTGCTCAAGACCAGACAGAAGTTTGGGCATTTTTTGTAAAAGAAGGAGTGAGGCCATTTGAACTGAAGGTCATAAAGAGAGGCCTGAACAGATTGCTGACCAGGGAGGGGATGATATTATTTTCATAAAGTAAAAGCACTATTCTTTGTGACCCAAGGGTCTTGGCCAGCCAGTGCACAATTCGAGTACTCAAACATGAACATAGGTGAAGGCCTTGACTCCTTAGGAAGAGAGCGTGCAGGTTAGCCGAGGAAAGCGATCGCAGAATGAGCAAGAGCAGTTTAGTTGGTGGTATACTTTGTAATGACTAATACATTGGTATTGAAAAGCAAGTGGATGGCGAAGTATGTCTACCTGAGACTTATGACATTGGATTATTGTCAGCTGCCAAAAAAAGATCCGCTATGAGTTTCAAAAAGCAGTGTTACACGTGATCCTGGATCTCCTTGGCACCGCTCTGCATGAAGTCCTCTCTACTGCCAGGCTTCAGCTAACAAAACGACAGGAATCCTTTCTCTTCTTCTCAATGGATACTCTAATCGGAAAGGCAGGTAAAAGGCTTTTTGAGAAACACCTGGAACAATATGCCCCCCCTGATCCTTTATATGAATCTTATATGAACGATAGAGGTCAAACTAAACGACGAAAGGTATTCAATTTCTTCTCTCCATTGAGAGCCTCCCTAGTTTAAGGTAGCCGATGATTAGCGTCCACTTCCACCTGGTCTTTCGAAACGAGATGCTCGGATACTCAAGTCTGTGCAGCGACGAGCCCATTATCTTGACAAAGGTTTCAATCTTTGTGGTTTACGCTTTGGGTGGACTTTTATCATCGGTTTCATACCTGTGGTTGGAGATGTCACCAATTTATCCCTCAACCATTACCTCATCATCCGTAAATCCAAACAAGCCGATATCCCACCATGGCTCGTCCATCGCATGCAAATGCACACGCTTGTATGCACAGGTGTAGGCTTTGTTCCAGTTGTCGGTGATGTTGCTGTCGCCGTCTATAAACCCAATAGTCGCAATGCAGCACTTTTAGAAGAGTTTCTGAGACTTAGGGGAGAGGAGTTTCTGAAACAGAACCCGCCAGATGGAAATGCGTCGGAAGATGGAGAGGGTAGACGGAGAGGATGGACGTGGCTCACACGATCCGGGATCAGCAGAAAGGACGCAGAGCAAGTCAAACCTGGTGCTGGGTTAACCGCAGGAGAGACAGTTCCTACATCCTCGGACGATACTACCAGTGATTCTTCAGCAACGGTTCTTACTTCCTCTCGGAAGCCTAGAAAAAAGTTTATCCTATTTGGCCGCGGTGGAAATGCAGAACATACTTCCCCAAATGAAGATTAAGAGGACTTGTCGAAATTGACATCATGTATCGATTCTTTTTCAGCTAATTCCATCTGTTCGGACTATCTGTATAGCAGGAGGGAGTTTCACCACTCTGACATTTCATTTATATATTTTAATCATGCGACGAAAGGTGTCGTTCACGACGGTCAATGTATTGTGTCCTTATCATGAATCAAAACCGTGCATAGATCCATACATACAGCTCGGCTAACTTCTCAGAACGAATCTGACCTATAAACTGAATATTGTTGAGACAAAGACTTCAATTCAACGATACGGGGAGCATTTGACGTTTGAATGATCAACTTTCCAACGTAGATATAAGAGACCTCAAGCCACATAGGTGAAAATTGACAATTTAAGTGTGGAGTCTTCTTACAACCACTCATCTCCTTCTGAATGTCATCACTAAATGTTTCTCAAAATCTTAGCACTTTTACTAATGTATTCTCAGAGGAAAAATTATTGAAGCAGTACATAGACAACAGCGCGACAGAAGATAAAATAAATACAATATGTTCAGGTATATATGTGTAAAAAAAGGGGAAGAAACATAACTGAAAACAGGAAAGAAAAGAGGAAATTGTCTGACGAGTCATCAGGTGAAGGTCGAATTTAAACTTGACTGTACCAGTGAGATGAGGTAGAACTGAGCGTGCACAGTGAAAGACTGCAATGCTGTGGGGCGTGAAGGTGAGTCATCTAGAAAAAAGGTACGCAGAAAAGAGTTATTGTGAGCGAGGGCCAAACAAGGAAAGGATATATCCACAGCGAAAAAAAAAATAGGAGACCAAATCGTTGTACCCATAAACAGGACCGCAACGACAAGCCGACACAAAAGAGGTAAAGAAAAGCGATGGCTATTATAAAGCACAGAGCTGAAGTGGATGCACAATGGCGATGAGCACTCATAGGATGAAAAAACATGAAAATATGGTATAATCGCGTGCGATGCCCCAGTTTGAAAAGTCACGTATGTGATGAACAGTGATATGCATGCAGACTCGAGAAATCCATGAGTATGTGTCCTGGCATTCCGTTGGTATAAGTCCTTTCCAGATACAGCAGAAGGCGAAATTTCCAAGAAAGCCTAATCCAGACAGGCCACTGGAGGCATTCATTAACGAGACTGCCGTTCCCTCTCCTTCTTGCGCTTACGCTTCTCCTCTTCGCGTCTACGTTCCTCCTCAAATGCTTCTTCATCCTCTCTCTTGGCGACACGCGAACTGAAAGAAGGATATCAGACACTTTGAGGCATTCACTAACTGATAAACTCACCTAAACATTTCTTCTCGTTCAAGGTCGTCAGCATCTGCTTCCATATCCTCATCATCACTAAACACGTCCATGCCCGTGTATTTATCCCTTTTTTTGCCAAACATACTCCAAATGGCAGAGCTTATATTCTCCGACAACTTCTCCTCCTTTTCGACCGCAGACAGTGCTCTCTTCTTCGGTGGTGGAGATTCCGACCGACCCTCTGACCGAGGACGTTTCTTCGATTGCATGACAAGGGAATTAGATAAGTGAGAGGACCCATGACAATCTCGCTCGCGCTCTGCGGCAGGGGTCTTGAGTGGACGAGAACTTTGAGATTTAGGCACCAGATGCTGATCGAGTGATCCTGCACGAGAAGAGTTGGCTGATCGGACGGGGGTCAGCTGTGACGAAGGCTTTGGAATGGGTGCTTTCGTAAAAGAAGGCTTCGCAGCCTTCAACGGTGTAGACAAAGAAACATTAGGCTTCGTCGTAGTAGAGGAAGAGGGCGCAGTGTCTAGGTGATTAGTCAGTTTGGACCAAAACCCTCGCGTGATTATGAAAGAAACATAACACACGTTGAGTCGGTGTATTGGTACCAGAATGATTGACCGAGCCCATCTGAGCCTGGACCTTCTTCACAGGAACCTTTTTCTTCGTCGTAAACCAATCATCAAAAGTCTTAGCTTCGTCCCCATCCAGAACCTTCCCTTCCCTTTTCTTCTGAAGATCCATCCTGATCTCATCAATAGTCCGCGTATCCCGCTTCACCACGTTGAGCTTTGTCAATGTATTCGACATCGAAGCGATCCGGTCCTTCACGCTCATTCCTGACGTTTTCACATCAAATTTCGGCTGGGTACTCTGGATTTCTACAACCCCGTCAGGCCATCGTCTGGTTGATTTATGAGAGTGCGAATGAGCCGTAGTGACCTTCTTCACCGGTTGATAAATTCGCCGTAGTTCCGCCTGCTGTTTGCGCTCTCGGATTTCTTCTCGAGTAAGAACTGGGCCCGAGGATAAGTCTTCGTCATCGTCCAAAAGTCCTCTTCTGCGCTGTCTAACTCCACCACTTGAGGATAATTTTGCAGACGAGGATTTCCTAGAACCATATAATAGTGCATCCCGTTGTTCGTCCTTCTTTTTCTGCAGAGCTACCTCCCTGGCTTCGGCCATTTCCTCCATCCGTTTACGCCTCTCTTGTTCCCGTTTCTCGTCTTCAAAATGCTTCAGTCGCATCTTAGCAGCCATTTCACGCTCTCTGGTCTCTCGTTCCACCTGCTGTTTCCGCTGAAGTAATTGCTTTTTCTTACGTTCTTCGAGGGCCGTCTGGACAAGATGATCCTGCTCTTTTGTCTTGGATTTACTGAGAGCCATGAGTTCATTAAAAGATGTCATTGTCCAAAATTGGTATGGAAGCTCGGAAACAATGAATTTCAAAAGAAGGTATATGGGGGGGAAAGCTAAGAGGTCAAGACAAGGCTCGCGGCGTAGAGTGCTTTTATTTGTCTATATTTACCCTCGTGGCTATGATCGATCAAATGTTTATATATGAATATTTTTTGTTTTTTCATGCCCGAGCCATAGAGCTGGGCAAGATAGATGCCACAAAGAGCGATACTCCGACCACCAACACCAGAAGATAATAAACAAGATATCCGCCCAGGTAGTCATTGGCAATGGAAATTGAAAACATTGAATTGGCACCTGCGGGTCCGATTGCTCTCATCATACTGACAGCAACCTGCATATGAAACAAAACAACTTTCCGTCAATTCCCTACAAAATCGCTCGTCAACGATCAACACGAACCTGGCATAGGCCATTCGTGGCACCAAGGGATGCCGCGTTAGGAGAAGCAGCTTGAATGAATATAAAAATGGCACCTGAGGCTTAGGTGAGACACCGCAAGCAGCACAAATCATGGAGGAAGGCGCACCATAGGACATGCTTGGCATTATAGATAGGAGAGTCTGAGCACCAACAGCGACCCAAAGAGTAGCTGAATACCCTTGTTCCCGTGCTATCTGGTTGATAACGGGGAAAGATAGGAAAAGGGGGATACCAGACATGATACCGGCGATGAAAACTTTCTTCGAGCCCCAATAGTCGTGAATCCGCGCAAAGAAGAAGATTTGGAAGCAGCCATTGAAGATTCCAAATGCAGACAGGATGTTCCCAATTGCAGACGGAGAAAGACCCAGACCACCCAGTTCCACAGGGGTAGAGAAGAATAACGGCTGTATCGCACGGAAGGAAATATCCACCAGAGACAAAAAAGCATAATTCGAGCCTGCAATAATAACTTGAAATGTCATGAGAGATCGTAAAGGAAGAGGCTTTTCAATGTCGTCATGTTCGTGAATAAGAGATTGCGGATCCTGTCTGTTGTGATCTTTGGATTTAAAAAAGAAGTCCTTGAGCGGTGTCGGGTTTTTGACCGTCTCCTTCAAAAGAAAGTAGGTTATGAACCAAGCGCAGAGCGTGTATGTTGCTGGAACAGCACAGGGCAAGAAATATGGGTATTTCTTGAGGAACTCATTACTTCCAAACAAGGAGGGAAATCGCTCTGCTGGCCTTGAGAGAGAACCACCAATGATAGGCCCAAGCTACAATAGAAGCTCAAATAAGTCACACTTCTGAGCGCCCAAGAGCATAGCTCACAGTTCCGCCCGCGGTCCATGCGATAGGCATAAATCCATATGCCTAAATTCGGAAATCAATCTTTCGTCAGACAAGACAAGACCATACTCTCTACCTGAGATATGTTGGTTGAATCAGTCAGTGATGCCATCATACTATACACAAAAATCAGTACGAAGGCACATCCCGAATTGTGACCTATAAGGACATACCTCTTAATGACCCCGATGTTTCCATCTATCAACATGTAAGTCCCACCTGACAGTTATACAGGCTCAGGAAAGACGTACTTAGTGCTCCGTTGAGCGCACGACTAACAAACTAAATGTAAGTGCCTCGAACCACTCACAATGTCAAAAGTACACACCTGAGAACCAATCTCCAAAATGTCGTTGAGAGTCCAAAGCAGTACATCGACATCGAGAGGCCAAACAGGCCTACTAAAATGACAGGTTTCCTACCAACGACATCCGATAACCGACTCCAATGAAGGACCGTGAATGCTTGAGTTAAAAAAAACAAGGATTCCTAATCATACCACAAATGGGTTAATTGACTCGACACACACATACAAGTCATATCTCTTACGGACCACTATCCCAACATAATATCCAACCTTGCTCTCATCACCATTGGTAATGCCCAACTCACGGATCAGCTACATAGATTGGATTAACATGACAGCCCAATAACATAGTCATCTTCCCAGAGACCCTACCTGAGGAGCAAAAGGATATATCACCTGAGACGTCAATGGTTCTCCCAATTGCAGGAATAGTACAATGATGAGCTGGAACCATGGCAAAGGCGTCCTCTTCTTGGGCTGGACCTGTAGTAAAGGCGTCCCTTCGTCAACCTCATGAGTAACGACCATGACAAAGATAGATGTCCGTTGACTCGAGATGATGAGGTTTTTTAGGAGCAACACCAAGACAGGCCTCGACCGCAAGTGGATGGACAAAGAAACCTTGGAGCGAAAGGAATTAAGATTGATTTAAGTAATTTACTACCGCCGTTCAGCCGACGGCTTACAAAGCAGGCCTCAAAGCGATACGAGCACAGGATCTATAACTCCACGATCAGCTATAATGCACTAAATGTACCTTTCCCATTTTGACAGATTGAGTGACTTTAGGTTGAGGCTGTAGGACGGAGGAACGACAAAATAGTTTGATAGCTCTGGCAATGATCTTGATCACCTATATCTGGATTACTATATAGGGGAAATCAACTATTCATTGAAATACTCCTTAAAGTGTCGCTGCAGCAAATGCAACTCCATGTGCGGTATAACCTTTGATATCTGCGGATCAAGAGAAACAACCTTCCTGAGAAATTCGTCAATGTCCTTCTCAATCCACGTGGACACGCGTTTCAACAGCTCCCGAGTCCTACATCCAAACTTTATAAAAGAATTGAGTAAGAATCTCATATCGGGGTCACAGCTGCCGAGGAAAGCAGCGACCTCATCCACACGATACTCAGATAATTTAGGGACCGGAACGACAGCTAAAGCGTTTGGATTTCCATTTAAGGTAAGAGGCGATCCCTGTGATGCGGATGGAGTCGCCTCTGGAAGTGGAGCATCGTCACTGTTCTGGGCAAGAACCAAAGGAGAAGTAGAGACGTGGGATGAATAAGAACTTGAGATTGGAGAAAACAAGGAAGGAGTCGAAATAGATTGAGTAGAAGATGAGGATTTGTTGACATGTGAGATGTCGTCTGCCAATGATGGTGGGAATGAAGCTGTTTGTGATGGTGGCAAAGAAGGTTCCAAGTAACTGCCCCTTTGCCTTCTCTTCACACGTTTCTTAATCCAAAGTCAGAAAAAAAGAATCAACGCGTGGAATAAATGAGAACGTACGTGGTTTACCTTAGATTTTTGATCACCACGCATTACTCTACAACGAACACTAGTCCAATGAGTCATTGCATACGATGTCATCCCCAACATCTTCTTTCGATGATGGGGATCAGAGCTCTTGAAGACTTCAGGAAACTTTTTCATGAGCTATTCCACAAATAGCTCGAACATCAGCTCAAACGGGTAAGAAGAGTAGACTCAAACACTCGCTTGATCTAAAACCAAAGGGAGTTTCGATCGGTCCTGGGTCTGCCATGTATCGTGGAAATTGAAAGTCTTATTGACCGCATCGCGCGTTGCACACTGTGTCTGCGTCAATAATCAATAGACAGAGGCATGTACTAGCTTTACCCTGATATCCTGGTAGATTTCTGAGTCATGCTCGAGACCAAGTCTTTCTGCCAGTTCTTGTGACTATATACAAGGCAGCATCAAGCACTCATACAACGGCCGAGTCAAGGAAAAGAGGCTTACGCCTAGATTTATGAAAAGATCAGGGAAGAACTCGTCGACCTAGTCAACACTTACTGAGATAGCCCATTGGGGAGTGTGCAAGTAGGCTGATAAGTATTCGGCTTTTATGGCGAAGGGTTTGTTGATTGCATTTCAAAAACCCGTGATCGACGCGTCTCAAATCCAGACGCGTATTCTACCACATACGGTAACTACCCGAGAATCCTCTCACAGTCTCAAAACAGACACAAAACAGGCATGCATGTCATTAATATCAGATAACTAGCAATACTCCTAATCTCTACCATACGGGAAAACCTGGGTGCACTGATCATGAATGGGCTCATAAAAGAAATTCAAATTGACGTTCAGAGCCTTTCGGAGTGCCCCTGTTGGCCTGGGATAAAGACCGACGATAGTCTTGTTTACAAAGTTCTCGTATAACAAGCAAAATGTGCTGAAATTGGCCGAGGTCGGGTCGGGAACGTAGTTATTAACCCCTCCAACATTGGCACCAGGAGGAATGGGGTGAGCTGCAGCGACAAGATCAAATCCGTCAGCGCTCATAGGCTGGCTGGCACGATGAAAATTGTCAGGCATCCGCATATCTTGGAAAAAGCTGCGCGCGACATCCATATCCAACTGTTTGTCCGTCCGACGTCCATCCACAAAGAAATTGATAGGGAAAACCGACTCTGCGTAAGCAGTAAAGAATCGAGGAGAGACGAACGAAAAGTTGGGATTGGTAGCAATGGATTGTTGAATACGGTGAAACCTATATTCTGCGGCCACCGTCAGATTGTACTTTCCATCGCCAAATTTGTTGCTGAATTCAACCAACTGGGTTCAAAGGGATTTTTAGGACTTTGTTACAAGGAATGAGAGTGATAAAATTTCCAACCTCATCAAAGAGAGTCTCATTGAAACTGTGATTATCTCCAAAAAAAGCATCTCCTACAAAGCTCCTCAGCGGGGTTGAGAGGAAATTCGATCTAAACTCACCTCGAGTCATACTCGAATCGCCTTCAAAAACAGCATGTGTATTCAGGCCACCCACAATTGCAGGAGCAGGCGGATCAGGGCCCGTGCTGGGTGACTTCCCTCCAATGCTAAGCCTATCAGTGACGACATTACCGTCGACTAGGTGAGCGGCGTAGGTTACAAATCGTGCGGTCGAGGATAACATGTTAAAACCTAGAACGAGCGTTGTCAATCATCTTGCTAAGGATAAAATCTATCACCACACCTTCTTGAACAGCAGCAATAATTTGTGCTGGGGAAGCAATTCCATTACGAGGAAGATACTGTGGATCAGAAACAATTATCAGCCTGGTCGACGCATTTGACACAAAGTACGCACTCCATGTGAAGCAAGTGCATTTAATCCAGGACATGGCCCTCGTATGTCCCCATCTGTGAGGGGCTTCCATGGGTGGCGAGCATCATTGACAAGTTTGGTTCCATTGAAAGTAAGAGGAGGAGGAGGACTTCCAGGTTCACGGACCTGCAAGGTTGGAAGAACTCTCTCTAGCTCCTCTTGTGATAATCCCGCCAAAGAGGCATAAGCAGGGAATGCGATGGTAGACGAGACAAAAGCGAGGGAGAAAACGATGAAACTGACTAACTTGACCATCTATGATAGAAGTAGGCGACTGGTTCTTCTTGGCAAGCGAGCACTGTGATTTATAACCTGAGCGCCTCTGGCGATCCATATAGATCC
>Ga0153966_100354_pt1:12500-20227 | contig 20227 bp, 14 predicted proteins | sample TSFL050MetaG_FD_104738 | JGI IMG/M metagenome (GOLD analysis project Ga0153966, IMG submission 104738) | Attine ant fungus gardens microbial communities from Florida, USA - TSFL050 MetaG | ecosystem: Host-associated > Fungi > Mycelium > Unclassified | place: USA: Florida, Paynes... | reverse complement strand
TTAGACTCCAATTCCATTAGGCACCGGTACCCCGAAATCCGGGAAACCCTGCATTATCCGAGAGGACGTCTTTTGAGTGTACGTACTTATGAATCATACGTCACTCAAATTATGGAACGTGGTACCCGGGAGAGCGCGCCATATCGGCGCGTTCTGGAAGCAATTACACGCAATGGGTGGAACATACGGTAAGGGGGCCTTACTACTTCTTCATTCAGGGGGGGGGAGACTAGCCTCATTACTTACCACTGGGCGAGAGGTGCACCTAACCACCCACTCATCAATCACGGTGTTCAGCTGACTCTGACTGCTATCTACGATGCGATCAGGGGGGAATAGCGCAAGGGCTTAAGTCATCGATTCAAATCCTATCTTTTTTTCGGTATGCCGCTCCGCGAGCAAGGAGCGAGAAAACAAAGTGGGCTGTGGTGATGTCAGAATTTGCACCTATTTGTATCTATTTAGTGATCAGTCTGCTAGTTTCTTTGATCCCACTCGGTGTTCCTTTTCCATTTGCTTCCAATAGTTCGACCTACCCAGAAAAATTGTCGGCCTACGAATGTGGTTTCGATCCTTTCGGTGATGCCAGAAGTCGTTTTGATATACGATTTTATCTTGTTTCTATTTTATTTATTATCCCTGATCCGGAAGTCACCTTTTCCTTTCCTTGGGCAGTACCTCCCAACAAGATTGATCCCTTTGGATCTTGGTCCATGATGGCCTTTTTATTGATTTTGACGATTGGATCTCTCTATGAATGGAAAAGGGGTGCTTCGGATCGGGAGTAACCACTGGTGATAGGGCAAAAATCGGGGGGAAGAACAAAAGTAAAGAGCGATGCCTACATTAAATCAATTGATTCGTCATGGTAGAGAAGAAAAACGGCGCACGGACCGTACTCGAGCTTCGGATCAATGTCCCCAGAAGCAAGGAGTACGCCCGCGTGTACCAACGAGAACACCGAAAAAACCTAATTCAGCTCCACGTAAGATAGCCAAAGTACGGTTGAGCAATCGACATGATATATTTGCTCACATTCCGGGCGAAGGTCATAATTCGCAGGAACATTCTATAGTCTTAATAAGAGGAGGTAGAGTGAAAGATTCGCCAGGTGTGAAATCCCATTGTATTCGAGGAGTCAAGGATTTGTTGGGAATTCCGGATCGAAGAAAAGGGAGATCAAAATATGGTGCAGAAAAACCAAAATCGATATGAATGGAAGATGCCTCTGTAACTCTTTTTTCTCCAATTTTCAGTACGAAGTTACTGGCTCTAAGAAGGCAATTTCACCTTAGCCCATGGACTGATACGGAGACTACTCTACAGGGGAAATCTCTTACTCGACTAGAGCGGATCCCGAGACTTCACCCGTTCCTTTAAACTGTTGGGCACTACATTCTATAACGAGAATCACAAGGCCGGTCAACAAGGAACAACCTGGCAGAGTGTCCTGAGATAACAAGGCTAAAGTGAGAACGCCCAGTGACGAGAGTGGCGACATACGAGGATCTAACCTCGACCAACGAGAGCATAGCTGCTCGACCTCAGACATAGGGATTCTCGGACCGGAACAATGGGATTCGCTCGACAAGACTGAAACCTTCGCTTGCACCACTAGAGTCGTTCCGGCACTTTTAGTTGTTACCTTTAGTAGTGTAAACAACATCCCCGAAACTAGCGCATGCGATATCCCTCGGTGTCTTTATGGTAACCAGCATGCGTTAGGGAAACAGTATAGTAAGACGAAGGCGATCCCAGCAACGCAACTCAGGCAAGCGACTAAAGCAAGCCGAAGGCGATCCCCATAACTACAGGTGCTGGGGATCGTTTGGCATAACGCTCTAACGCAAGTCGTTATGGCGCTTTGGAACACTGCCGATCGCCACCTCTTGCAAGCAACCCTCGGTCACAAATGGGAAAAATCATACGCTATCATAGGCGCTTCTAATTTATTTGGAGATTCTAAATGCAGCATGCGCTGAAACCCGCCTAGCTACTTACTACTCTACTTAACTTAAAATTAAAAAAAATTGAATTAAAATTAGTCGAGAAAAAGAACCGCTAGTCGGAATTTGGGGAAAGATAGAGAGCTCTCTAGGCTCTCCTGATCAAATTGAGAGTTCGCTTTGCCAGTCCATGAATATGTCGCACCCAGCAGTTCGAGGAGTTGGCCAGATACGGATCGAAGCCCTGCCTCGAAAAAGTCAGGACTTTTGGGCAGATTCCAGTATCCGACCCATCTCTTTCTGCCGATTCCCCGGGTTGTCGGAATCTCTGGTTCGATCAGGACCAGGAGTCCCATTCATTCGTTTATGGGAGCGACTCTCTGTTCCCATTCTCCACCGGGTCATCAAGTGATTAGCCAGCTCAATCCATTTTTCCATCCGATGATCTTCACCCTAGGACTGACTCTGTTCGACCTGCCTTGATTGCCTAGCTAATGCTACCGTCGCAAGCAACCTCTACTAACGCTATAGTTGCAGCAGAGCAAGCTCTAGAGGGGTTTTAATGGTCCTATTTCATTTTCATGTATGGAACTTCTGATACCTGCAACAGAGTAAAAGCTGCGGTAATGCTTGCTCTCCTGGTCAATAGGCTATTCAAACCAATCCCCTAAGCTCTTACTGCAAGAGCTGCAGATCTGATCCTAGAATAGGAGCTCAACCAGTTGCCGGTACTCTTTCATCAGCTGTGGGATGCTTAGACGGTACTAGTGCTTGAGTAAGCGGTGCTCCCTTTCTGTTTGCAATTACCGCTGCAAAATAGTCATCCCTAAAGCTGTTTTCAAATTCAAATAGGTTGTAGAATAGGTTGTTCTCGAATAAGCTCTTTGAAAGATAACTGAATGCGTTTAGTCCTTTGGGGATGGGTCTGCGCGCAGGTAGCATTTTTGAGGAAGTGAAGACGAATAGTCGACTTTGTTGCCTGCTTGACTGCTTTCATCTCCTGATGTCAGAAAAGGTGTTCTATCGCATTCTTTTAGCTGCAAGGGCAAGGGAACCGTCAGGTTGTAGTGGTTGAAGTAGAGCCAAACAGCGACGGACTAAGCGAGTCAAATAACGCTGGTGCGAACCATGTTGGATGACGGGTGAGGGTGATAAAATAAATAAGTCCTGCTCTGCTGCCCTGTGTTAAGCAAAGTGAGTTGACTTCGTTTCAGGCCATGTTATTCAGCCTCATGGAACTAAACTCTTAGATGCAGCATGCAACCGCCTCCATCCATCGGCACACCCGCGCCAGATACACGCTTAGCCGCATTGTTCATCTTGAAAGGGAGCCGCGAGGTGCTGTCATGTCAAGCCCTATATATACTGAAAAAGAAAGAAAATGAAAGCCAGCGTTGGGAGGAATGAATCTTGGATCAAGTGGGCAACCCTTCCTTCTACTTCGGGCCCCTTTATTCCAGTTTCGAAAGATCCGGAAGAGAACCCGCCAGGGGGCTCACACCCACTTTCGAGAGCTAGACCAGACTTCCTTATCTGGCTTCCAGTCTACTAAGGACAGCTGGCTCAGACACTGGCTTTGAGTTCGGACTTCCTTCTTTCTATGACCAGATCAGGAGCTGCATGATCCGATGAGCTATCAGCTGAGAGACTGGCTTCTCGGTTGTTAGTAACGACTCATACAGAGCAGCTTACCTTGCTATGGTGAGTTATAGAATCAATTGAGCGAAGCTACCTACTTAGCTGATCTAGTTAGAGGACTTCTTTAAAGAAGGGCTTTAATCCACAGAATTGAGTTTCCATTATAATGGTGAAAATGCTAATGGTGAGATTGGTTACAGGAGCTAGTTTTAAAAGAATCAATCAATCAAGCTTGGACCCGTGCAATTTATAGGCCTCCCTCAAAAGAACCAGTCCAGCAACCCGACCGGTAGGACAAGAAGAGCATCCCTGGGAGAAAGACAGCTTATTAGAGCATTGGCGGTCGACGAATTCGTCTATCAGACAATCTATCCTTAGCCTAAAGGCCCGTTAAATTAAGGGTGGTGCAGTGTGACCGGAGCAGTTGTAGAGTTTATAAATGGGATTTGAGGCGACGCCTGAGTATGAGGAGATCGCACTGGATATGGCTACTCTTTACGGCAAAGGGAGCATTGCCCATAAGATAAGGCAGCCTTGGACTTCCTATTATTACTTCTAAGTGAAAGGTAGCCAGCAACAATGAAGGCATTCAGACTCATTACCTTTCTTAGCTCTCATTGAGACTTCTCCCCCAGTCTCGCACAAAGACAAAGAAGGAAGATAGTTTCAGCATGAAGCTTGCTTGGCATGAAGGTTGAAATAGGAGATTCTAATACGAAAACAAAGGTAGAAAGCGAACCAGGAAACGCGAAACTGCTCAACTCAAGTGAGCTTAACTCGGGCAAGAAGGAAAGAGAGGCCTACGAGAGGGGACTTTTTAAAAGGGAAGCCTATGTCTACCGACCCTACTTCACTTCCAACTAGTGCATTGCCTCTTTATTAATGAAATGAATTGGTAATCGCACATATGAGACTTCTTGTTCCTTCTTGCTTAACGTAAGGCTTGCTGCTACCTTCCCTTCCTTCTCTGTCAGGGCGGGAAAAAGACCGGCTCTCTAGTTCTGTCATGGAAGGGGGCAAGGTGCTGACCGATGTCGATTAGGAAGCAGCTCCTCTTTACAAGAAGTGAGGCAGCGAAGCAGAAGGGAACTAAGATTAGATGGAAGAGGAATCCCAATGGCTGCACGAAAAGCAACTGTAAAAGTCGCCGCAATTGGCTCGCACAAGTTCGGAAGGTTTGGTGAGAGGGGAACTAATGCTACTAGTCTCGGATATGGCTCAGAGTACTGCCTCGCTTAGTCCAGCTGAGCTCTACTATTAACTAATGAGACTTACATAGAGTACAAGTACCAAATACAGAAAAAAAGAGTTTTTGCGAGTAAGTGCGAAAGCTTTTGCATCTTCTTTTCCGTCTACTAATTTGAGCTCTTCCTGTCGATCAGTGCGACTCCAAAATCCACATACAGAGAAAGCTGATGTGCCCTTTTTAGCGCAGTTGCAATATCAATAGTTAGCGTAGTTGCAAAGCTTTCTTTCGTGAGCTAGCGCGGAATAAGAGCTCTTAGTCCTTTCGGCGTAGAGAACGAATCCTCTGTTGCAAGAAGAAGGGCAAGGGCTTACAATACGCTCTGCTCTGGGACTGATTCCGATCCTGTTGATGCGGTTAATCCAAATTGACCTGGAAGGCTACTAGTAACTGAAATTATCGAAAAAGAATTTGTAAAGCCTTTTGAATCAAGACAAGGGGTAATTCCGGGAATAGGATCTATCCCATACCCTTTTTTTAGTATTCTACCTGCTCCGGCGTAGCGGGCAAGGTGACGCATGATGAATCTTCCTCCTCTCTCCAGCCTATTGTTTTTCTAGGATGAGAATTGCTATGATCATATGCACCTTATCTGAAGATCATTTTGGTTAGTGAAGTCTGAATGAAAGCCAGAATACATAACGAAGGTCAAGATCTTGAGATGTCTTAGGGCGAGTGAGGATGAACTGCTTGCTTTATCGTACAGGTCTTCTTTGCAAACTGTAACTGTTGCTAAGGATGCAGCTAAGGAAGCGAAAGTCTCTACTACTGCTTATGGAGTTATGTTCTGTGGTTGTTTTATGTGTAAAAGAAAAGGTTAGGCCATGAAGTCCCGGTTAGTAAGGGGTTTTCCTGTGCTAGGAGTTCTTTTTTTATTTTTTCAAAGGCAGTCCTTTTCTTTCCCCGGACCGATGACTCGCTTGTTCAGTACTGCTAACTATTATTGGAGGATTCCGTCCCCTCGGGACTACCAGTAGCTTCGGTTGTTGAATCTCGTGCAAGTTAGGTTGTGGTTGTATTGGCTGCAAGCGGAACGTAGGCGCTTTAGGTGTGTGTTGGCCATGCACTCTCGCGTCGTGTAATGTCGTATGTATGATAGAGGTGGTGTGGTGATTGACCTCAATGCTAATGGTTATCCCCAAGGTTCAACGAATGAATGAAGCTATGCTATGATCGTACCCGGATAGAGATGATAGTCTTCCTCTGATGTCTCCAAGCCGGCCATAATAGAATCGATAGGCGAAGCAGCCAATAGCAGTCTGTTCTCGCCTATCAATAGATAGCAGGTTGCTTCCAAGCTCAAACCATTTGAAACGGAATTGCTACTTTTTTCTTGTTATTGATAGAGTGGTATTCTCCGCCCCTGTCAAATAAAGTAGAGGGAGAGTCTTTCTCCAATGAGAATAAAGAAAGTTTTTGGGCAAGACAAGAAAGGAACTCGCCGACACCAAGGGATAAGAGCGGATTGCTGGCGATGACTTGGTGAAGGGAATCTATGAGAGAAGGTTCTCGACGAACCGGGTTCCGACCGAATAGAGCGCGGAGCCAACGAGTTCAGTCGAACAACGTAACGAGTCTAAGGGCGCTTGAAAGGGGGCGAAGGAAAATGAAATATGAAATAAAAATATGCTTTGGGAGTGTGAGATAGGCGGACGGGGAGTACGCAGCCGAACAACCGCAGGGGCTTCCAGCAGTGATAGCTGAACTAAGCAGATGGGCCGCCCAAAACCTGGAGCTGACATTGAAATCGGAAATCAACGTCGGACCCCGGCTATCCGAAGAAGGCAGACTGAAGCGGAGGAGCAGAAAATGCAACACAACAAGGGGCGAACCAAAGGCTTGCGCGAAGGAAGAAGCGAATCAATCAGAATGGAGACAGGGAGGAGAGGTAAAAGATATATTTTCGAGCCTGAACATATAAGCAACCTTCTATCTGGCCTCTGTACCAGTAGTGGAGTGGCTTGCTATTTTCAATCAGAAAAGGCAATGCAAAGGAGAAAGAAGTTGTCCCCTCTTCTCTGGGAACCCGCCGCCGCATATGTCGAAAAAGAGGGAGCGGGGAAGGAAGAACAACCGTTTTACTTTGGCACATGAGGTGGCGGGTTTGGCTAGGTAACATAATGGAAATGTATCGGACTGCAAATCCTGGAATGACGGTTCGACCCCGTCCTTGGCCTCGAGGAGTGGTGAGCAGCACGGAACTTGAATCAATCTTTTGGCATACATATAATATAGGGGGCTAGAAATCCACAGACAACATTCTGGAACTTCCAAACCAAAGAAATGCAACAGGAAATTAAATGTTACGCTTCAATAGAATGAATTCGGTAGTATTCTACCCTATGGTAGATCGAAGGTCCTGTGCCACTTGAACTCAAATCTATCTTACCTTCAATCCATCGTTGTCCAGCCAAGCCAGCCCATAACGAAATGTTAGACCGGCTGACACAACCGAATTGGTTGAGGAAAAGGAAAGCCCAGCGACCAAGCACTCCCGCCCCCAAAAGCGGAGACCGAAGAACCGCCAGGTTGTCGAGGACACGTCTGAAGAGGAGGCCGGCGGCCTCTAAGTTTACCACCCTACCCGCTAATGGACTATGAGGGGGGAAGGTGAACGGAAACCGACCGAAAACCCGAACCGCTTGACCCCTTCATACTCGATTCATTAGGGTTGGGCATGGATGGAACCAATCAGAAGTGCAAATCGCGCAAGCGAAGCCGGGAAACGGACCGCAGCGCAACGACTAGGACTCGTGTCGGAGGACTTTTGAGCGTGAGCTACCACTCATGCAGCGACAAGGACCCGCAACTCTCGAAGGGGCCACCAACCACCCGAATCACTGTAAAAAACCTCCCTTTACTTTACTCAATGGATAGCGCTTATTCTCTTTCAATCA
>Ga0153966_100354_pt1:0-7500 | contig 20227 bp, 14 predicted proteins | sample TSFL050MetaG_FD_104738 | JGI IMG/M metagenome (GOLD analysis project Ga0153966, IMG submission 104738) | Attine ant fungus gardens microbial communities from Florida, USA - TSFL050 MetaG | ecosystem: Host-associated > Fungi > Mycelium > Unclassified | place: USA: Florida, Paynes... | reverse complement strand
TTGAGAATTCCTCGTTCCCTCTCGATAGACCAGCGGCGAATTCAAAACTTGTGGGGCCCTATCTATTGCATCTCTCGAGCCCCGAAGAAAACCCCCCTCCCCTTCGGATTCCATATCTCTTTTGACTCTATATATGTGGGCACCTGATATCTATGAGGGTTCACCCACCCCGGTTACAGCATTCCTTTCTATTGCGCCTAAAATCTCTATTTTTGCTAGTATTTTACGTCTTTTTATTTATGGTTCTTATGGAGCTACATTGCAACAAATCTTCTTTTTCTGCAGCATTGCTTCTATGATCTTAGGAGCGCTGGCCGCCATGGCCCAAACGAAAGTCAAAAGACTTCTAGCTTATAGTTCAATTGGACATGTAGGTTATATTTGTATTGGTTTCTCATGTGGAACCATAGAAGGAATTCAATCACTACTAATTGGTATCTTTATTTATGCATTAATGACGATAGATGCATTCGCCATAGTTTTAGCATTACGGCAAAGCCGTGTCAAATATATAGCGGATTTGGGCGCTCTAGCCAAAACGAATCCTATTTTGGCTATTACCTTCTCCATTACTATGTTCTCATACGCAGGAATACCCCCGTTAGCCGGCTTTTGTAGCAAATTCTATTTGTTCTTCGCCGCTTTGGGTTGTGGGGCTTACTTCCTAGCCTCAGTGGGAGTAGTGACTAGCGTTATAGGTTGTTGGGCGGCCGGAAGGTTGCCACGAGTAAGTCAGTTTGGGGGACCGAAGGCAGTTCTCCGTGGACCGGACACGTAGCTTACCGAATCAGTTGCGACACGGATGGGAATGCATGCTACGAAAGATAGGGTCGAGTCTGATACATCAACCGTCTACTCAATATCCTTGTACGAGTCCACAATCACTACACGAGATGAACCTTGGTTTGGTGAATTGAAGTTGGCCTTAGGTGTAATAGGACTCCCAGTTACTGTACGCGATCGTATACTGAGGTGCTCCCCGCCGGTTGTTGGAACGACGCGAGCCGGGCCGGGTCTCGATTCAGAAAGATGAAGGGCCCAAAAGTCTAAATAGGGAGTTATAAATTCCCCATCTCGTTGGGGGCGGAAAACGAATCGACATCTCGATGTGATACAGCCTTTTCTATTTTAGTTGGGAAAGAACGGCGAAGTCCATCCGAACCGTCCAATGAAGAATAAGAGGAGAGCAAAGCGCCAATGGCGCGCGAAGCGCATGCGGAACGGGCACGGAGAAAAGGAAGTTTGGAGGAGAAGCAGCCGAGCTCATTCCCTTCGCTTCCTGGGCCCAAAGCAGTGCAGTCTTTCCTGGCCAAATCAAGGATTTGGGGCTTCTTGCTACGCTACTTCACTATAAAAATCCTTTTTTTTTAGTCATATATATAAATAGAAAGATAGATCCATCTATCCTATCCGATTTCTATTTTGATATCGAAAAAAGAATCTATTTCATTCAGCGTTTGATTCAAAGGACTGTGCTTAGCCCTCCCCCGCTCATGAAAGGGCTCTGCTGCAATGGATGGCAGAGGGTCCGTAGTACTCGAAGCACTGGAGTGATCCAGTAGCCGGGAAGGGGCCTAGAAGTGCCTACTACTACACCACATTACACTTGGCTCTACACATTTACAGAGCTAACCCCTGTCCAGTGCCTGGCAGAGCTAAGGGGGCTTCAATCCTTACTCTTTATCCTCATCTTCGCCCAGGCTAGCGGGGCCTTACTTATTCAGGGGGGAGAGTGGAGCCTCGAGAAGCACTGTTGAGAGGAAGATCTTTGGCCCCTCTTCATTCTCTACAGGGTTCCAAACCTCAACATAGGTGACAAGGAGCGAGGCCGCGATGGAAGAGATCAAACACGGGAATAAGAAGTAATGGAATTACCTTTTTTTTTCATTTTTCTAGAGGGGGATGGAGAAAGTGGACAAAACAGACTCGCATTTCTCATCGAACAAATACAGGAAAAGAATCATATTGAAAACGCTCCTAAGCCAAGCCCTTCCTTCGTAGAGCCATGTATTGTAAGTGATCCGAACCTGCCCGGAGCGAGCCCCCCATAGAGGCAAGTGAAGTTGGTGAGCCGTATGATGGGCAACTATCTCCTGCGGTTCGGAGAGGACTCAGCTGTTAGTTAGTACCCCCTTGGTTTCGGGGTGGACCCTTTCACTCTATTTTATTATATACGCTTAGTGAAAAGAATGTTTTTTGATACACCTAGGACATGGATTCTATATGAACCAATGGATCGTGACAAGTCGTTACTACTAGCAATGACTTCCTCTTTCATTACTTCATTCTTTCCATATCCCTCTCCTTTGTTCTCAGTTACTCATCAAATGGCACTCAGTTCATATCTTTAATTTAAGTTCGATCATTGACAAGGTTCAAAGAAAGGGTGGGCTATTGATAAAGAATCGATTCCAAACCACAATGCTAGCAGATGGCGGGCCTCCGCTTTTATTTTCATTCATTTTTCCCGCCAGTTATTAAGATTCAAAAGAAAAAAAGAAAGAAGAAATTCGAACCGGCCTTTCCTTTGATAGTCGACAAGCTTGACTTATAGCGAATTCCATAGAATTGGGCCGGCCGCCTGGAATCAAAAGACTTTCGAACCCGTTGAAGATCCTTGTGGCTCCGGATTCCTCCAATCCAGCCGATTCCGAATCGACCAATTCCGGGATCTTTTGCAGCGAAGGCCTGTCATCGAATTCTTCAAACCTGGGGCATGTCGATCCTGAATGAAACTAAACATCATTGATCCTACTATCAATCAATCCGTCATACAAAAGCCTAACTCCGGCTCTCTCTACGGGTGGAAGGAGGGGCAACAGCCTTGTCAAGGCGCGGGCCAAGCCCACTCAAAGTGAAGCGATTTATACCGAGGAAGAACCTGCACTAGAATAGGAAAAGCCAGACATTCCTTCTTTTCAGAATTCCAGTCCTGCGGGCCTGCCCGAACTGTCAGTGATTCAAACAAAGACGCGGGTGCGAGTCTTCCTCGGTTGAAGTAAAAAAAGTCCTCCTCCTTTATCTTATTCCTACCATCCGGGGCGAAAGGATGAGACGGAATAGCGTGTCATTTCGGAACCGTTCATAAGCTTTCCCTTGACTAATATAAAAGTAAAGGCAGCTATCTGGATAATTTTGGGCCGAAGGCATCACAAGATCGAGAGGAGCCATCTTGATTCGGACTAGAGGAGGAAGGAACCTGAGCCCATAGGTTAGGAAGGAATCAATCCACTGTCTCGTTGCCAATTAGAGTAGAGCCAAAGGCAGCTATCGCGATGAATTGTTACAATGTGTGCCTCCTTCTGGGGAAGCGCGCATGCAGGTGCAGGAAGGAAGCTTCTGCACAGCAGACAATGAATCTATGGGTCCCATGCCTTGTTAGACGACCCGTGCCTTCATCCAAACAGGTGCCTCCTAGGCGGAGAGGAGGGCTTAGGATCGCCAGGGGGATGAGGATGAGACAGAGTTGACCCCCGCGGCCTCTCGGTAGAAGAGGGAGAAAGCCCAGTCTTCTATCTCAGTCTCAACAGAAGGTAAGAGGAAGGGCCCTTCCCTCTTTCCTTCGGGAAGGGCTTAAAAGCGCCTTCATCATGTCAAGCTTCAGGCAAGCAATTGGCTCCAAGGGACTTTAGAAGAAGAGCAATGAGCGTAGTGTTGAACTCTTTCAGTAAGCACCCCTTCCGAAATAGAAATCCATCCTTGATTGCCATCGATATTTCCTCCCCAACTAGCTCCTTATTAATATAAAATGAAAGAAGAAGTTCGGGAAACCGTCAGGCTCCACTCAAACTAGCTGCCCTGCCACCTTAGAATTATAAAGAAGCATTTCTTAAAAAAAAAAGAAAGAAGCCCGAATGCTCAAGCTCAATATCATATGGGTTGTGTTCTACCAACGAGCAGCCAGGAGCCTAAAGAAAGCACTGAGAAAGAGAGAAGTGTTCCGTATAGGTTCGTATATATATATACTGTGGCGCTATATGATCTTTAGCTATAGGTCTCGTGTGCTTGCTATAGAAAGTACATATACGAGTCACGAGTAAGAGGAAGTGGTAACGGTCGATGGATGTTCATATTTGAGTATTTGCTGACGGAATGCCTCACATCAAGGTGACAGGATTCGAACCTATGGCCCTCTGTACCCAAAACAGATGCGCTGACCAGACTGCGCTACACCTCGTCTCACCACCCCGGAGCATATAGATCCACCCGATCGATGAACACTCAAACCGAACTCACCCTTCCTTTTGGGCACAGGGACGCGAGAACCTAAGAAACAGTTTTTTTTTTCGAAATCTGCCTCCAGCAAGATAGGGCGACGCAAAAAAGCCGTATAGTGCAGGAGCGCTCACATTTTTTGGCTTACTCTTGCACTTGAATTTTAAAATCCGGCTCGCTCCCGGCCTTTGGACCCTTGGCCCGCTTAGAAGTGGATTCGAACCACTGACACAAGGATTTTCAGTCCTTTGCTCTAACCAGCTGAGCTACCTGAACCACTTTCCTAAAATATGTTTTATTCATCGAATAGCGCCCTACCTTACTACTTGACTAGTAGAAAGCCCTTGTACTAAAAAAAGAAAATATATATATAGGCCTTTTTCGCTTCTTCGTCAAGCTTTCGAGCAGCTCTTTCAACTGCCGCCTAATCCCCCAACATGCTCAAGAACCGAGAGCCGCCCAGGGACTGGACTCCACCAAGAGGTTCTTTCTCTCACGTCATTTCGCCCGCCCGTTTCACTTCTGTTCCGGAGGAAATGGGATTTGAACCCATGATACAATCTTCTTGTATGTCGATTTAGCAAACCAATGCCTTAAGCCACTCAGCCATACCTCCAAGTTTTTGATCGGAATGGAATCTTATGTGCCGGGTTTGGTTGGTTGCCCGAAGGGCTATCTGATCCGATCAACTGCGTAAGCCGTAGCGCGCTAGCGCGCGTACTATTCCGGGGACTCTATCCAGATCTATGGATCTCCCCAGCATCCAAGCGAGACTCCATCAAAATCTGCCACTCGTTGGGCGACGCCTTCTTTTCTACGAACACCCCACCACTGAATGATGAACTTTGCCAGTTTTCGCCTCCGACCCGACCAGGAGAGAACACAGGGTCAAGCCAAGCCCTTACCCGCCTGAATGGAATTCATATCTCCTTCGTGAAGGGAGAAAGCCCGTGGAACTGGACTGTGACTCTTCTATCACATTATGGAGAAGTCCATTCTCGTCATGGTCGATCCACGTCCTACCGTAGTGCCCGGAGAACCAGGCTTGCTTAGCTTACAAAGCTAGCTTACTAACGCGAATCATTTTTTATTGATTGCACGAGCTAGCCAGCAAGCCAGCAAAGCCCCCGACGCTTAATCGCTTCATTTAGGCACCTACTGACACTAAAGCCGTTCCACTCGTGCTTCTCTAACGAGAATCACTTCGTTCCACTCTCCCAACAGGCCAGCAAGCCATTCCTAGCGGCTTAGCCCTTGTTAAAGGCTAAAGAGCGTACTGAACACTCACCCTTTCTCGCCAGCAAGCTAAGCTCCTAGTCCTCTTAGCCGGCTTACCTTTAACCTAACTCTCTAGTTTATGGCCTAAAAACACGGGAAAACACTACTTTTTGATCAAAAAACAGAAGGCCATTTAAAAGCTCTTTTCTTGTGTTCTTGAGCACACGTTAGGATATTACTTAAGGGGCTATCCAAGCCATTGAGGAGCCTGCTCAAGCTGCTGAGGATGATGAATGATCCTAGAGGCTCTTCTTCCGTATGAGATCTTATAACCGGGAAGCGTAGGTAGAACTTGTGGAAGGAAGACACTGGCGAGTAGACCTGTGAGAGCCCCCCATCAAAGGTCGATATCTTACCTTTAAAAGCGGGTATAAGAATTGGAAGTCGGGATATCCCAATCTTCCAGCTCTCAAGCAGTTCAGAAGATTCATCCCTCATTCAATCCCCTTTGCTCCTGCTTTCATCTACCCCTATGCTTCTGCTTTCTTCGTCTATGCCTATGCCTCCAGGGATGGATCCAATTTCCTGTCTTTTTTTGGAATCGTTGATACATATGTTATGTTACGATGGCTTCGGATGAGAGAGGGTGGTCGTAGATCATAGTTCTGTAGCGAAGCTAGGCTGTTGAGTTTGAGCTATGAGTTCTGACCTGAGCTAGTCTTTCAGATTAGGCAGGGAACATGAGGCACAGTTCCTCACTACCGAAATTCCCTTACAGTTCTAGAAGGTAAGAGAAGCTAGGGCTTTTGAGTTCCAGTAATCAAGCCAAACTGGAGTTCTGGAGAGAAGGCAGTGAACGGAGTTGGCGGTTCGAGTTCTTGGCAGGACGGATGGGACCCAGAGTTAACAAGTAGCTTGGCTCAACCTTCGCTTTCTACTTCGCTGCCTTTCTCTAACGAGACAAGTAAAGTACCTTAATCCACTTACAGCAAGATAAGGTATTTCAAGCGGGTGAAAGTATAGAGCTACTAACCAGAGTCAGAAAAGTTGGTTGGCATCCAAGCAAGAGAGAAAGAAGTCCCGATCAGGCTACAAGTGGGACTAGAAGCGAGGGCCGCTATTCCGGTCAGCTTGTTAGAAAGGCACCCTAAAGACAGCTACTCTCGCTTTCTAACAGTAAACTAAACTGCCTTCCGGTCGCCTCACCAACGCCTTCTCTCCCTATCGGTCGAACTTTTCTTTCCTCTATCTCGGAGTAGAAGGTCGGGGAAAATGACCGCTGAAGTGATGCTTTAAGAAGGAGAATGGCTAATGGCCGCTGCTAAGCCTTTCAACTCCCTGCCACGAGCGGTAGCTGCGCAACACCGATTCCCTTTTTTCCCCTGCCTCATTCTCCTAATCATGCTGAGGTAATTCAACAACTTCAAGATTAGTCCAAGACTTTGAAAAGGCCTGTTAAAACTAGTACCATGGACGCCTCCAAGCGAATGGAGATTGATCATTCCCAGCTTGCTCATCAAAGAAGTGCGCCAAAAGTGGGGGGAGATTCTATGGGAAATGGAAAAACGTCGAAGTAAGCAGTGGCTTATAAATCGGTACTAGAAGCCCGAGAGCTTGCCTGTAAGACAATTAACCCCACCTTATGTGCCTATAAAGCCCTTCTGTAGTCGACTTAATAGTGATGTACTTTGTAATATACTTTTTGCTACCTTGCTCTCCCAAAGGAGCTTTCTAGCTACTGATCTCCTCGACCATCTTCCTTCAGGTATAAAGGAAAGAGCTTCCCGAGAGCCCCTATGCGACCTTCCACTTGCAGAGAGTCCTGCCGATGTAGCTCTTGTTCTTCTTCCTTATCTTTGTCTTCCCTTTCCTCTGATCAACAATTAAAGTTTCATTCAAGTCGTCACCTTAGCGAAAGCACTAAGTAAGCAAACTACCTTAATGAAATATGAAAGCGGCTGAAAAGCCATTTTTCGATAGTTATTCAAGGTGAAGTAAATCCCCTATATCTGATAGCTGTAACAGGCCTTCTTCTTACAGAGAAATGCCCCTATTGTGAATCTCTCT
>Ga0153966_100348_pt1 | contig 20414 bp, 17 predicted proteins | sample TSFL050MetaG_FD_104738 | JGI IMG/M metagenome (GOLD analysis project Ga0153966, IMG submission 104738) | Attine ant fungus gardens microbial communities from Florida, USA - TSFL050 MetaG | ecosystem: Host-associated > Fungi > Mycelium > Unclassified | place: USA: Florida, Paynes | collected... | reverse complement strand
TAAGGCTTCATAGTCTGAGGATTAGACCTCAGACTTAACAACATCTTTTGTTGCTTATTCTACCTTGCTTGAGAATCCAAAACTCTTCAATCACAAACTCAGTAAGTGACCATTTGTGATAGTAAAAATTTGTTTGTGCCAAAGAGAGAAATTGGACTGAAGTGACTGTCCCAAAGGTTTGGGTCAGCTAGGACATTTGCTTTATACAGGATGACTATAGGTAGGAAGAAAAGTGTAGAGAGGTCAGGTTGCAATAAGGTGTTAGATACCACTTTATTGTGAATGGTTGGGTATTGTGGCATATTGGCAGGAGAGGTCTGGGAAGGGCTAGTCATCTTAAGGTTTAGCATTTTGATATTCATTGTAGTGAACATTGATTGAGATAATCTAAGCTCATACTCTAAGTCAGAGTTTGACAAAGAGAACTTATTAGAGTCCTCGCTGGATTTCATACACTACTTATACATGTTTGACTATTTGTCCTTGTTTACTGATCTGATGATATTACATAATTAAAGAAAAAGAAAAAGAAAATAAAAAATAAATATTGACTTAGAGGAATTAGGTGGTTCATGACATTCATTCTATTGCTGATGGTCACCATCCTATCTATATAGTCCCCTTCAGAGGGGAGAGAGGAGTCTATGGGTAAGAGGGAGGGGCTTCAAGGGTCTCCAGAGCTGCTTTGAGAAAGCATTCAGCCATGTTGTATGTTAATGGTAGTGCTAGAAGATCTTTCAATATTAGAGATATTCATATAGAGGTTTATTTAAGAGTTTACAAGACTTGAATTCACTACACTAAACTTGGATGCTACCATGTTGTGATGGTGGTAAGAGTTAAAGAAGCAATGAAAAAACTAGGAGTCCTACTTAAGAAGAAGAAGAATTAATTAATTAAAATAAAAGAAATTAAATATGAAAATCATGCATATAACAACCAGGTAGATTTCTTCTTCTGTCTCTTTTTTCTTTTCTTAGTAATATATTCCTTGAAATCATTTGCTTAGAGAGCAAGAGTACAGAGATTGGTACAACTATCTATCAAGACCAAGCTCTATCATTCCTCCAGAGTCAGGACCTAACAAAAAGTATAATAATATAAAATTTCATTGAGTACCAAGCTGTTCTCTACATAAGCTATAAAAAAACAATAAAACCCCCCCTAGAACCACTCTGCATTGTAAGGAAAGTAGTATAGGTCAGGTGCTCCCTAAAAGTATAGCAACAGAAAAAATTCTCCGAAATTTTTGAACAAAAATCCTTCAATAATTCTTAATACTCCCAAAACTAGTTAAAAAAAATAAGAAAGATAGACTACAGAAAGAAATCTTGCAAAAAACTTCCTTATAGCCCAATTTCCAAAAAAACAAAAAACTAAGGACTGAAAAAATCAACAAATTTCTCTTTATGTATTTTAAATGGCAAAAATCTTTGAACAATCTTGCACTTTATCTACCGAGCCACCCCGGGACTCATCAACTGTAACTGCCACACATTGTTTCACTTATAACTCAAAGCACAGCCATGACTCAAAACAACAGTAGCTGTATTGACTCACGAATTGCGTTGTAACAAAAGGCCTGGATAGTAGACAGGTTTTGTTATTCTTGAGCACTGGGGGTTTAGGATTGTAACATCAACTCCCTAAGCAAATCCCTAATTGGAGGTCCACAAACAGTTAAATGACAATAAAGGATTGACTTATATAATATGCGAGATGGAAGTATTACATTCTTGCTTTCTACCGATTTCCAAGGATACCTCTGTGCCGCTTAAGGAACATCATTTATGAAACAGGCTCTAAGTTTGACGTAATTCTTGTTTGTGATAGATATAATGCTACAATAGAGAATCATGAAGTCGGATATAGATCGAGAGCATCTTGGCGAAATATACAATGATTCTGTCCACCATATCCACTCATTCATCGTATGATTCTTCTTGACAAAAGGAAAGTGCCTCAATTGAGATCCACCCCTTTCATCATCGTAGCCAACCGTTCTTCTGATCATCAGCTATGTTATGACATGTTCGTTCCACAGAGGTCACATTACCCTAAAAATAGTTTTTTTCTCATGTCTTTTTCGCTCTAAGTTCAACAGGCCATTCTCATGAAAATCCATATTTTTACTTATTTGGATAGTGTTGACCTGGTGGTCATGTTAGACCTCTGCGATGACAAAAGATATACCCAGAATTGGCTAAACTTCTAAAAGAGTCTGTAAGTTGATTTTCGCTCACTTTTGTGATGAATCGAACTAGCCCCTCCGAGATTCTTGATTTAAACTGAAAATTTCTGAAGAATCTGAGTTTTGAGGAGTTTAAGATTACCTCGTAGAGTGAATAGATTGTGCGGTAGATCAGTAAAGTAACTTGATCAATGTGAAAACTTATTATGAGCGAGATATTGATCATACTAGTAACACAATGATTGCTATGGAATTCTTAAACCAAAAAATTCCGAGAATCAATCACCTTATACTGTCAGAGAATGAAACCTGACAGGGACCGGCATTGACATGGATACCATCATGTGTTATTTTGGGTATCCTCCAATCGAGTCAAACTCGAGCACCGAGAATTTTGATTTTCGTCATACCGTCTGTTCCATCACTATACTTGTTCCCGAAAAAATTCGAGTGGTCTTGAGCGGTCTCCCGTATGATTTGAATCGTTGGTGCCGTTAAGACGGTTCCGCTCATGACTCTTACCTACAAGAGAGGCTCCTGAATATCCATGTCATCACATTATATATCCACTCAAAGCATTCTGGGCTATTTTGAGTCCATTTGGTCCACTTTCTAAGCCAGGGAGAAACCGAATCATCTGTCGTGACTTATCTTTCAAGCCTCAATCTTTGTATTTGCTATCACACAGAAGTATATTTTTGAATGCAAGAATTTCTCTTGTCACATTCCGAAATAACCTGTGGGGATAATGTATTTATTTTAGCTTGATGAGTCATATAAAAATAGTAAACCAATCTATCCGCGGGACTTGGTTTGCTACGCCGTAGGCCACGAGATACCAATATTCGGGGAACTGCAATCGACTCATTCGAAGCAAAAATTCATAAAGACTATCAAGGTCCATGTTCGTCCATTCGTAATGGGATGATCAGTTTTTCGTCATCTTGTGATGCCATCAAGTCCTGACATATACATCTCTCGATTATTGTACATGCATCAACTGTACTCAAGAGGGTATGAAATGCTGCAATGGGAAGTCTTCTGAAATCGATGCACGCCGGCCAGTTCTCGTCACGAACAAAAATATTATTTAGTGTCAAGCACGAAGGAGATCTTGATGCGTAGCTGGCAGCATGTGCTTGCTTGTCTTTGTCATCGAGTTGTTACCCATTGTCATGGGCCTACGTATCCCTCGCGTTTATAGGCAGTAGCAAATGTTGTATCTCCAGCACGTACCATCGAGAACCAACGATCAATCAATTATCGACGAAAGAAAATCATTGACCACAGATGTCGTGTGATAATCTTTGAAAAGCCTCAGTGATATTAGAGCTCCCTGGTTCACAAAGTGGTAGGAATGCGAGGTCTCAACGAGTAAAAGAAATGTACACTGAGGGTGACGTACAACTCGTGTGTATACTTGTGTACCTTTGCTTGTACACTTTTATTTGTGGACCACACAGGTAAACTTGGAACTGTGCTTCGCACAGGAAGCCAGATTCGAAAGTATTGTTTCCATTCCCAGATATCATCAGTCATCTGCTTCACACTAGATGTTGATTCCTTGATCATTTTGAACTACAGGTCGGCTCGGATTGGCTTCTCTGATCCGCTGCTGCCGCAAATTTTAGTCACACGGTTGCGGAGTTATGTTTTGCGAAAGATATTTGCTGCTGAAACATCTGGAAGTGAGGGCCTGAACAATAACCCGGGAACGCATAGTTGACATCAATAAGAACCGTTGGTGACGCCTTATCTCCTTACTACTTGACTTACACAGAAGTAGCTTTCGAGATGGTATACCTTGGACTACATATATAACCTGCATAATGATACACATCACTATTATTTCGAGCGCTGGAGCGCGTGGCCACTACATCAGTTTGGGAGTTCAGCATTTTGTTTGTCTCGATCTCTTCAAACTGACATTACTGACAGATACGTCATCTCGACGTATGAATTGTCACATCACACTTGCAAACGTTTTGCGGTGCAGTGGCGGGGAACACAATGCAGATGGTTGGATTTGAAAATCTCAAGTACAAAATCACCCGATGGCGCTTCTCCAAGCAATAGTCCGAATTGAATCATGTAATGAGAGTTTTCACTGTCGATAATGATCTCTTGCCGAACTCTGATCATTACCTCTGTGATTGGCAACTCGCTTGTGTCCGTCTGGCAGCTCAAACACATTCCCCAAGGATACATGAATCATCGATGTCACCTAGTAATATATTCAAGTTTGATGAAAGGCCTAACTTTTTCGGGATGAGGAGTTTCCACACTATTGGCAGCTGCATCAGGCCTCCTTGTCATGCACATGGCAACCAAACATTGATTATCTGCGCCGATCACCTGCATCCGGGTACAGAATTCAGCCCAATGCTTCTTTCCATTATATTTTTGAAGGGGAACAAAGCTTCGCAGAGGGTCAAGCATATAGCACTTGCTTAGAAAATCATTACAGAAAATAGAAGCTGAAAACACATGAGGGAGAAGACTGGCAAAAAGCGACTGCAGTTCATTACGGTGCATTGTTCGTTGTATGCATATCATTGTCAGTCGGTGAACCAGCACTGCATTATCGCACCAGGACTGAAGTTGAATCCGTCTCTATAGGAGGCACAGTCAATTACCGGATCCCTGGACATCTGGATCACCGGTTCTCCAGATCTTATTTGTGTATGTAAATTCGTTAAGCGAATGTGGTTCTTAAAGGCGCTGTGAGGGCTGCGTTAGCTCACTACCATATTCCTGCCCTCTTCTATACACATGGCTGAAGCGCGAGTGTCCTCACGTCCTATCCAGAGTTGTTTTCAATGTGGGTGGTTCTCACGTTGAGCTATTGGATTACTGATCCACAACCTACTGGTGAAAATAGGCCGCAAACGAAAAATTAAATGTGAGGTTTTGTCTTATCACACTATTAACATTGTTGACCACATGCTGTACAGGTAGTAAATCTTACCCATGCACCCCTTGTATCTTGCGAGGGGAAGGTGAAACCTGTCGAGAGGTCGATCGAAACTTGTTGCAGTATGTCTTGACGTTGTCCACGTAGTTCTTGCCTTGATCACCAAGTATGATAGGAGTACAGACAAGATAGAAGAGCTCGTGGATCGTGTTCAAAGACTGGAGAATACAATATCTGTCCTGTCAAGACGAGGCTCTCCAATAGATGACGAGTCCCCCCGCTCGATCAGGAGGCGTGAGCTTTCGTCTTCCCCTTACTCGAAGAGCCTCAGCATTAGTTCAAACCATCCACGAAACATGGGGCCTTTTTCTCGGACACCGAGTCTACTCAGAGCTGGAACTTTTGCAGAAGAAAGTGCCATGATTCTTGAGGTAGGTAGGAAGTTTCTAACACCACCGGCAGCTAACATGCAGGCTGATCTCAGGACTTCGCAATGGGGCACAAAATAAACAGAACCCGAGCAACCAATTATTTCTCCACCAGTCCCTTCAGCACTCCGACAAGCATAAGTGAAGGACTTCCCGAAACAAATCTACCAACCGTCCATCCGTGGTCCCTCTTTGGTAATTCATCGCAAGATATAATTCATCGCATTCTTTGTGTGCTGCCGGCTCAGGCGCAGATACAGCTTCTTTTACGTTTTTATGTAAGATGAAACTGTGGTTTAATTACTCATTGACTGATCTCTTGGCAGGTCCAACAAGTGGATTGGTATGCTAAAGTGAGAGTCGAGCGTGGATAACTTGATGTGAGTTCTGAAACTCTATTCAGGTGATACATGTGCCTACATTCATGACGGAGGTAAGTTGGCAGCGTACCCCGAGCACCTAAGGGGTCATAAATAATCATTATTCGCTAGACAAATTTCCTACTGGCGCATGTCCACCAGCATAGTTATCACCTGGTCAACGTCGACTTCCTTGGTGTTTTACTGATCACGTTATGTCTCTCTTTCCACTTTGCCGATGCACAATTGTGTGAACAATTGATGCTCGATTACGCTGCTTGCTCTAACTATGCGCAACATCTATATGCCGGCGCTCAGGTGAGAGTTGAGTCGATAACAATCTCAGTCTCCACTGAATTATTTCATAGGCTTGTTTGCAATATGCAAACTATGCATCAAGTCACTCTCTGGAGCACCTTCAGACTATAGTGTATGTCTCATACTTTGGACGGGTTTCAACAGAGTCTCATAGTTCTTACAGACTCATGGGAGTATATTCGCAGAACCATGGTGACTCTGAGTGAGATTGGAAGTTTTGGTTCGTTTACTATAGATCTAATTCACGTTAGTTCACACTGGGCATTGATTGGGTCTGCAATCAAGGTGAGAACTTGACGATATAAACAACGTTCACGACTAATGTGTTGTAAAAAGATTTCCCAAAATCTTGGACTGTCACGATTGGGAAATGAAACTGGTTCACGTCAATATCCACCTGAATGGAGGTCTACTATCCGGAGAGAAGTTGCGCGCCGTGTCTGGTGGAATTTGGTCGGCTTCATCTTTTTTTCAGAGTAGCTGGTTCTGACGAGATCCTAGGTGATTGAAGACTGGTCTCATGCAATGGCGCATCAGGGCACTTATTCTGTTCACCCAAAGCAGAACCATACTTCATTTCCTGCAAATATCGATGACGCCGATCTGATAGAGTCTGATGTCGTTCAATCAAAACCGCTTAATATTCACACAGTCAGTGGCATTTAACTTCCGTCATGCACTTTAGTTGAGCTTAGGTGCAGGAGATGTCCTCGTTCCTATGCCGTCTACGCCTTATCGAGCTTCATCGCCAAGTCATCGATGAAATCAATTGCGGTGGATACGAGCTTGATTTTGCACAGGAGATGAACAATAAGGTTATCACTGCAATGGGAGAAATCAAGGATCACTTTCAAGTATCCACCGATCCCCAGAAGTTCACCCGTTCCAACCAGGTTACTTGTATGGAGAGGAAAATCTGTCATGTTATGGCACAGGGGCAACTTCTCCAGCTTCACCGACCGTTCTTATTCAGAGGATGTTATGATGATCATTTTGTAAGTTGATCAATTATCCGCACTCAAAGTTGCGTCCTTACCATTTCTAGGCTGCCTCTCGCATCCAATGTATTAAATCTGCACAACTGATCCTTCAACATCTTAGTTCTAATCATCAGGGAGGCAAGCTCCTTCGTTGGTGGATTGCTGTACTATATGGTTTTGAGGCTGTGAGTCTTAATGACGACATTTATCTCATGTAGACTAACCTATACGGACTCTTACAGGTCGTTGTGCTATTTGTAGACTTGTGCTATTTGCACGACAATTGTATGGAATCTGAGATAGAGCAGCGCAGAAAAGAGATTCAGGGTGCACTGCAGCTATTCAGGTATTTTGAAAGGTTGGTTTATCTTGTGTCTCGACTCATCATCTGCCTTGAAGATCTGTGAGAGAAGGCGCACCTTCTGTGACACAAAGTGCTACAAGGCTTGTTGAAAACTTGTTATGTGCGAAAATCATTGTCCCCGAAACCTCGGGTTTGACTTACCCACAGACAGTTGCAGAATCAATCACGTTCTCGAAAGACAATAAACATAGGTTAACGTCCGATGATGATATGACTTTGTTTGAGCAGATCGTGAAACAGATAGTTGTAAGTTTAGCGATTTCCCCAGATCATCGGTGTATCTGAGTATCAAACTTATCAGACCAACGCCGCTGGCGGTCATCGTACCTTGATTGATACCACAAATCTAACTTCGTTGAATCTTGGGACACCCTCAAGCCTAACAGCAGCAGCTCTTATTCCTGAACAACTATGGTGCCTCCAGTCGCTCGAGATCGACAGACTGCCGAGCCTGCCACCAGTGCAAGACCTGCACTCCTTCAACGTCGGAAGGCAGCTCGATGAAGCTCAATTCTCCTATGTGCCTTCTACCTTGCTTCCTTCATGAGCTCATCCTTACTGAGATATGTTGTGTAGATGAAATTAATGATTTTATCACTTTGTAATATTGATATACATAATGTAGTACATAGATCTCTTTACTATGGTACACGCACCATTGTCATAGTCATAATTCTCTGTATTGAACAATGTCTAACATTTTGTGCTATGAACAGAATGTTTGGCCAACATTCTTACATGTTTCAATATATTACAATGGCTCCTGCCGGAGTTGCATTGTCGACTCAAATCGTATGCCTTCTAGCGCCGGACTTACGGCACATCATTCAAATAGAGTACATTCTCTTTCAGTTCTCCTGGAGCCGAACAACAATGAAACAAGATCAATGAAATATACAATTCACGATGTCAAGGATGAGGCACTCAATTGTAATGAGTACAGATTGGAGTCCTCGGACAGGAGCTGAGTCAGTTTTGACAGGTTGACAGATACATTTTTAAATATTATGAGCCCTTTTGTACTGATGCAGCAACATCAGTCAGGGATTTTTTGTCGAAGTATGATACATTTCTCATTTCGTCATCTCCATTTTATCTATGTCATTGCTAAATATACTCTTCATTATTATGACGATAGCCCTAGACATTTACCTAGTTACTTCCACCTCTGCTTAGTTACAAGTTTGGTACTTAAAGCCCTTGTTAATGTATTCTAGGATTGACCTTTCATTCTCAATCCTAGGTATATCCTCTATTTGTAGTACCAATTACTGTTACTGACCTTTTATTCTTGATCCTAGTGATCATAATAAACTATTCCATCCCCACAAATCTCGGGTTACCTGCATACTTTCCTCTAGATTTTTCTAGTAACTCTACTGAATGAGATACTCACCTTATTTAGCATTAAACACCATGCTGTACATGGTATCAATTACAACATTTCTATTTAAGTCTAATTCTTCAAGAGAAATGATAGTGTTATGACCTAAGTTGAGATTTAGGTCACAACACCCTTTCTCTAGTGCTGACTCAATCAAGGTTTTCCCCAGTTCTCCTTATAGTTTGGTGATCCAATGTTCTTGTTGGAGATGATGCCTTTGTGTTTATCAACTTTGAGTGTGGGGAGAGTAAGGCAAAGATTACTACTCCTTGTTTTTCTTTTTTTTCAAGTTTATTATGTGTGTAGACAGCCTGCAACCTTCTTTGGTGCATAGGATCAGATTGTATTATGGCCAAGGACCATAAAAGGAAACTAAGACTGACAACATATACACCAACATATATACTTGAAATAGTTTTCAATTTAATCTTTGAAAAGGTATTCTCAAATACGAGAACCAATCATTCTGAAGATTCAGTCACCACAACTTTGTCCAATATAGGTGCTCATTGCCATATACCATGGCCTAAGACCTTTACATATTAATTAGAGGACAAACAAAGGCATCACAAAAGGCATCCAGCATTCAGGTTGTACTTATTTTTACTCATCCCTGCACAGCTGGATCTGCCCAGTGAAACAGCTCCTGAACAATATGCATCAGAGTCTGTTTTCAGGAGTAGGTGCCCGAAGTCCCAAATTATCAGGCACAGCCAGAGTCTCGTCCACGGTGCTTGCAAGGTGTCCACCAAATCCAACATGGCCATTTGCGACCTGGAATTGTGCAATGCGGCGCTCCACCTCGGGTCGGAAATGTCTCATGAGACCCTGGATAGGCCAAGCGGCAGCATCACCAAGTGCGCATATTGTTCGACCCTCAATTTGTTTCCTGGAACAGATGGTTAGGGTTTGAATTTGACGCTACACGAGGCTAGGACATACGTGAGCTCGAGGAGCATATCAATTTCTCGGGGATGGGCACGACCCTCAACGAATCGATCCATCATCTTAGCCATCCATGTAGTGCCCTCACGGCATGGAGTACACTGTCCACATGATTCATGCTTGTAAAACTATAAAAAATAAATGAGAGACAAGAACATGTCAGAATGAATTGAATTACTTGCCTGGGAAAAACGAGCGATAGCAGAAACAATATCAGTGCTCTTGTTCATGACAATGACAGCACCAGTTCCTAGACCTGATTGAGCATCCCGCAACGAGTCAAAATCCATCCTATCAACGGAGTTTAGTAACGACTATCGCATGCGGCTGTTTCGCTCACAAAACTTCTTCACATTTCTTGATTGGCAGAACAGGCACACTGGAACCGCCTGGAATAATTCCAAGGAGATTGTCCCACCCACCGATGACACCTCCACAATGTTTCTCGACCAGATCTTTCAATGGAATACTCATCTCCTCCTCTACAACACATGGGTTGTTCACATGTCCACTGATGCAGAATAACTTGGTACCCTGGTTCCGCTCGCGACCAAAACTAGAAAACCAGCTGGAACCACGGCGACAGATGGTGGGAGAAACGGCCACAGTCTCAACGTTAGCTACAGTGGTCGGGCAACCGAAAAGGCCGACATCGGCAGGGAAAGGAGGTTTCAGACGAGGTTTGCCTTGCTTGCCTTCAAGTGACTCAATCAAAGCAGTTTCTTCGCCACAAATATAAGCACCGGCACCACGATGTAGATAGACATCGAAATCATAACCTGAACCACAGGAATTCTTCCCGAGGAAGCCAGCAGCATACGCTTCACTGATAGCTTGTTGGACGTGGGAGGCTTCCTGATAAAATTCACCGCGGATATATATGTAAGCGGCATTGGCGTTCATGGCCCGACCAGCGACAAGACAGCCCTCGATGAGTTTGTGAGGGTCACCACGCATGATTTCGCGATCCTTGCAGGTTCCAGGCTCGCCCTCGTCGGCATTAACGACAAGATACCGAGGCCTAACACAAAGATTAATCTCCATCCTCTCACATATAGCACAGGCATCGCAATGGATTACTAACCGAGGATCTTGCTGCCAATTCGGTTTATTCATGAAGCTCCATTTCAAACCACTGGGAAACCCGGCACCGCCACGGCCGCGTAAGCCGGAATCCTTGATAGTTTGGATAATCCAAGAATCACCCTTCAGCAAGATTTCTTTGGTTTTGTGCCAGTCACCTCTTGACTAACGAAGGGAATTAGAATGAATGTATTTGGTGGTTCTTGAAGACATACCTGGGCGCCTTTGATTCCATGGTCATGTCTGGAGTAAACATTTGTGAAGATACGATCTTGATCCTTCAAACCACCATATCTGCGGACAGGTGGGTCAGAGACCGTCGCGAACGAACGATGAGATCGAAGTTTTGCGCGGAATGGCCGCGCGACATCTGGTCATACAAAGGATGTTATTTGATCGTAAAAAGAAATATATCAGAATCATACGAGACACAGAAGACGATGGTCTTAGCATCGCTTGTGTTGTGGACGACGATCGAAGCATCCTACTCATTATGCAGGAAGATGACAGGACTAGTGGGGTTTTGCAGAGTACGTATTTACCTTTATTTATTGATGTCTTCGGTTCCTCGATCCTCGCCTTCAATCGCGCTCCAGAAAAATAGATGACTATTCCAAGTGTTTCTGTGTATCGTTGTCTTGGTTGCATCTTGAGTATGTGGAAGAATTCGGATTGACCACTCATTTTTATTTTATAATTACCAATTCTTCTACCAATGGACTCTGGGAGATAATTCTGTATTTCGAAGTTCCTTTGCTAAGTTACTGCATTGGGGTCCTTGAAGGTTCAACCACGGCAAAACAGACTAGGGTAACTGCTGATTGTCTCCGTAGAGTCCGAGGCATAAATATATGTGAGACGGCATCGCTAGTAGGAATAAATGCTATGTTGGGCACTCTTTTAACCATGGAGATCACTCAATTCTGACATCTCCTACGTTGAGTGCTATATTGATTGATATTCAACGGTGACAGTGACTTGCTTTGTCGTTTGCGAATTGGATTACGTTAGCCCTACTGTTGTTGGCATCCTTCATCTTGTCATCAAACAACTTTCTCCTATACATCAAATGGACTTCGTCGCATTCTACATGTTAGTGAGACTTGGGCTCCAAACCACAGACTACCATGATCAATCATGATGCCTTAGCATGTGCTCAATGCCAGAATCATCTTAATTGGCATCACTCTGACCCACCATCGACCTTTCTGGACATTGATTCGAGAGACCAAGCTCAAGAGAGGCGTAGGCGTAGCTTCGGTTCATCTGTTCATCCGTTGCCCATGAATACCGGAAGATCTGGTCGCCTCTTTCGGCCACACACATCATGGAGATTATCGGAGGGGAAAAGAAGGCCAGTGGTGTTGGATACCGAGGAGGACTATTATCAGCCTACGTAAGGTCGATGCTTCTTGGGTTCATGACAGTTCACTCAGAATAATCTAGTCTGTGGTGGTTTACTTCCGTTGTGTTTCCATTGGTCGCGGGAACATTTGGTCCCATTGCCAACCTGTTCTCTATATGTGGTCTAGTGCAGACGTGGCGAGTAACAAAACCAAGCGGTTCTCGTGTAGGAGATCCTGGATGGTTAGGGGTCTTTTCGATCATACAATATACGAGGCTAACGATATATCAAGGGTCGTAGCTCTTAATATCATTTCTCTCGTCCTTGCACTCCTTGCAAATTTGTTCCTACTCTTTAACTTCGCCAAACGCATACCCTACCGGATCGCACAGCCTTTTACCATTACCTTTTGGTTTGTCCCTCCTTAATCCTCCTTTCCTTGATCTGCTTAATACAAATATCGACTCTAGGTATCTCTCCTGCATATTACTCCTCGTTCCGATCTCTGTTACCCATACGGCACTTCTTCACCAATCTCCTACATATGCACTCTCACAAAGTTATTACTACGCCTTTATAGCCTGCATCCTCTATTTCATCATCTCCACCCTCTTACTGATCAATGTACTCGGTGCCTCTCATCCATTCAATGCCTACGACCCATCCTTTTCTCAACTCTCAACTCCGCAACGCACAATCATGCTTCAAACCATTCTATTCTCGGCCTACCTCCCACTAGGTGGTGGTATTTTTGCAGCCATCGAAGGCTGGGATTTCGTTGACGGTGTTTACTGGGCCGATTATGCTCTGTTGACAATCGGGCTTGGTTCAGACTTTCCGGTTACAAAAGTCGCAGGAAGGATGCTGGTCATGCCTTATGCAGCACTCGGTATCGTTTTCATCGGTTTGGTAGTAGGCAGTGTAAGAGAGTTGGTTTTAGAGCCCGGAAAGGCTAGAATCACAAAGAGAAGGTTAGCGAAGGAACGAGAGAGATGGGAAGGGATCATTGATCAGGGTGATGAAAGAGAAAATGGGAAGATTTGGGGGTGTGTTGGTCCGCGGAGAAAACTACATCTGGTCAGGAGATTCTTGAAGTCTCGTGAAAATTTTCAAGCTGAACATCAAGAGATCGCCCATGACAATATTTCAAATGATTTTAAAATTTGGCGAAAACGCGAATTTGAGTTGATGCGGTACATTGAGAAATCAGCAAGAAGAGTGGAGGGATATGTTGCTCTTGGATTCTCTATCTTTGCTTTTGTCATTGTATGAATTGGAGGATCATTAGTATTTTGGGCATGCGAATTAGGTGTATGTTTGTTCTTTTTAATTTTCATTGTTCCTCCCTGGATACTGATTTTATTTAGGATGCTCAATGGACATATCCTACTGCACTCTATTTTACATATACCTCAATTACGACAATCGGTTATGGCGACGTTTATCCGACGACTGCATCCACTCGACCATTTTTTGTCATTTGGTCCCTCATCGCTGTTCCTACGCTGACGGTTCTTATCGCTACCATGGGCGAAACGGTGTTAAAAGGTATAAAAGAAGGAGTTGCCTGGCTCGGTAGTAAAAGTTTGCTGCCTGAAAAAGGTCCCGTGAAGATGAGGCACCAGAAGGCCATTGATCTAGAGAAAGGAGTGGACGAAAATTTTCATGCTTGGCGATCAACAACGTCATCACACCGACCCATTCAGGCGGGAACCCCCGTAGCTTGGACTCGGGTCGAGGCATCACATATTCAGAGGGGAGGAATTCAAGCTGAACAAAAATCTGAAGGGACGAAGCAAGAGAACACTCTCGCTATCCATCTAGCACGTGAAATTACTCGGGTTGCAAAAGATGCATCGCAGGTACCACCATTACGATACACCTGGCTTGAGTGGGTACAGTGGCTGAAACTCATTGACGAAGTGAGAAGAACGCTGGATACTGTAGTAACCGGCACTGGTACGAAAAGGAGACCGCCAGTGGCAAGACTTGGTGAATTTGCTGGCGGAAAAAGGCCTGACCAATGCGCAATGCCGCTATCAGTTCAGAACCATGGAGATGGGATTGAGCATGAAAATGAAGATAGAGAATCGAGGAATTTGGAGGAAGAGGAAGTTTGGAAATGGACTTGGCTCGATGATCATGGCCCACTTTTTAGCTCGGAGACTGAAACACAATGGGTGCTCAATGAGTTGTGTATGTTATAGAGAAGGTGACTGTATTCAGTGGATAAGTGTTCATTACCTTGACTAGAGCAAGTGGTGAACAGTTCAGCATCAGATTTTTATAGGAGTATGGGAGTAGAACCAGATTATCAACATCAAAAACCCAGGGAAAGGCAAAACAAACTATAAACAAACTATTAGAGTGTCCGATCAGAAAGGGGGTATACTAGCCACCAAGGTGAAGGAAAGACTCATACTCATGGATATCTACAGAGCCTCCAAGTGAACAAATAAAAAGATAGGAGAAATGTGAGTAGTATATTTGAAGTGTGATGATATGTCATGGTCACCATGATCACCGTCATCATTATGATTATCCGTCCGGTGCGCCCTGCCACGCAGATTGAAATACGATGTCAGGGTTGTTTTTCTTGAAGCGGATTATAAACGAGGGGCTGGTACCTGGATATGACGTCATTATCAGTCTCTATCCCTTGAAAATTGGATGTAAACAACACAGCATAATGAGAGACTCGGGATATAAATGTCACATTTGGTTAAGAACTGTGCTCATGGGGAGGATAAAAATTCAGTCGGAGGTGCCTCCGATGGAGACGGCGGAAATAGACAAGTTGTGGAGTGCGATGGATTGACTTACGGAATTTACTTGCTCATGCTGTGAAGCGGCGCGACAAACCAGGGCGGCTTGTAGTAGCCTCCCAATCCTGAAGCGCTTGAATGAAGGATGAGTTGGGCTTCACGCAGGCACGCTTGTGTCTGAGATAGACTATGGCATTGTCCAAAGTCATGTTACGGTTGCGAATGAGGTAGGCAAGGACGACAGCTGCACTACGTGACACACCCTGGATCATTCCGGTGTTGACTGAAGCCCGGTAGTGATAAAGATTTGGCATACCTGCTGACAATGAACGAGGCAATTTCTGCCCGAGCAAATGGCGGCGTCGATGTAGTTGCATGCGGCCTCAAGAAAGGGACGGATGTCGACGCTAGTGGCGTCGTCAATGCTGATGTGGTATGTGCTGAACCCTTCCTTGTCGTAGGTAGGCAGCCATGGAACATTGAGCACCTGGACGAGATGAGTGATATTATGTTCACGAAGCATGTCTCTGTCCTGGGCGGCGATAAAAGAGCCTATGTACAGGGCACCTGTGGGAGGATGTCCTGCAACCGGTGCCGGTGAGAGAACCTGATGCATGGGTGTGCACATGGCCTGCATAACCTCCGGGGCGACTTGGTCAAAGCGAATCATGGATGGGGTGTAGAGTGGAGGACGGGATAGGGGCAAGGCTTGTTGCATGTTCTGATTTTTATAAGAATCCACAGAAGTGGAGAGGATGGGATCATCCCCATTCCGTAGATCCCAGTGGTAAACAAAGGGATCCAGTGTGACAACTGCAAGTACAATCCGAATTTGATATGCGGTGGAGATTAGACGCTTGCGCGGAGAATGGCCTCATCAAGTAACCGGCGCTTAGAAAGCTGGAATTGGAATTGATCTCGCGTGTCGATGTCGATCTCTTAATTCTGATGGTCCAGGCCCTCCGCGAACTCCATTCTTGATACTCATCCATCTATTGAACTCTGCTTCGCTGACAGAGACTCCATGTCATCCATGGCATGTGCGATCGTGTGGGAGCTCCACTACCTCCAGGTCATGCACTTGTCTTGGGATTAGTGTCATCTATGTGGAGCCTCTCATGTTGCGTCGCAAACCCGGGCTCCTCTGTGTCACCGCGTGCATGCCTTCTACCACCGTTGGCATACGATAGGTTCATGTTCCATATCATTTTGATAATTATTCTGTCTCTTTCTTTTCGTATATTTCATGCGTATTTCAAGCTCAAAGCCTTCCGAAGATTTCCCAGTCGGTAGTCCCAGAGAACACGTGATACCCAATGTGTCCCTGAACGTCCCTGAAACGTGGAAGCACATAGTTAGTGAGCTGATTTCATCTTTGAATGTGTAGTTTCTGCTGAAATTATACTGATCGCGCTATAGATTGACAAAGTTGTACCTTTGGATCTCGAAGCGCATTCTGCTGATAAAGGCTCTACAACTAGTCTTGTATCCCACCTGAACGACCCATGGATATAGGTCGTCTTGACAGTATAAATCCCGACGTTCCGATAACGTGCCAATCCAGTCATACAGGTCTCTAATAGAAAAGCATTCAAGGAAAGATCTCTTCCCGAAGATACTCATAACAATAGGTTTTCCTATTTTCCTTCGCAATACTGATTGACTATGCAGTGTTCATTAGTCTAACATTTCATAGATGAGTGGCGAAGAACCCACGATCCCACTTCGATTGAAAGGGAAATGGTGCTCAATTACTTCATGCCTCGATATCTATAATTCTCGTCCCCCTGCTAATGTCAATGATGGCAGTTGTTCCAAATCGAAGAAGGGTGAGAGTCAGCAAGTGGCTTTCAGTTCTCTCGACCATGGAGCAGTTTGCATCCTCATTGGTGAGCCAAAAAGCGGTTGTATCCTTATATTCTCCATAGAATTTACAACTTTGTGCAAGGGAACATGAAGGCTGTAAAATTGCAATCCAACGCAAATCACATCAATAACTAGCGAGACAACGAAAATGAGGCTTCATTTGAACAAAAATCAACTTCACTTATGACTCCTATTTTCCCCATTGATCATCAAGGAGAATCAGGGTATCCGGTCCATTCCAGTTGGTTGATAGGTGCGTGGTAACTACATGAGAGTAGCCTGAATCGATCTTCTAGGCTACACCGGCATGGGGCCGCTATTTCTAATTCTACCTTTGGTTTCCAGAAGCTAATAAGATAAGGATCTATTCGGCGGCCTTAATCAGTCAGGCTGAATCTTCAGACGCTCGCTAACATGAAGTATTTATATCAACAGGGAAAACCACTTACTGAAAAGGACATGAGCCAAATATATCCAATGGTCCAGGCCTGTCTGGGATACCTTTTTTGCCTGTGATGAATTAGATTGACTTAAGAGGGGTCAAGCTCTCAAGATCCTGGAAAAGGCCATGGAAAAGGAAACATTCAGATGATACACTAGTATATACATAACTTTTCACAAGTTCAAGTGATAAGTTTGATTCAGATAATTAATATATATATTTGATTGAAAAAATGCATCACCACCTTGAACCCAGGTAAAACTTGATTGATATCCCCTTTATATAAGTGGTTCTAGATGTAATTTCAAGTTAGAACTCTATATATGACAAATAAGATACTCCCTGATTTGTACTTGGGTAAAAGTATGTATTACAAATCTGAACAGAAATTATTATCCAAAGACAAAACTCTTACATTTAGGACCTAGCTCATCCTCTTTTTTAAGGTTTTTTCTTTAGAAGAACTTTGTTTTTTTTTCTATTTCCTTCAATTTTATTCTAACTTCTTCAAGTATTTTTCTTTTTTTTCCTTTATACTTTTTCTTGTATTCTTTAACTGCTTCCTTTGCATTCTTCAGATTTCTCTTCTTTTTTTACATGTTTCTCTCTTTCATGTATTCTTTCTACCTTACCAGGTATTGTTAAGACTCTAGACCATAAGTGTAACAATCTTAGTCTAGATTGAGTAACCTGAACCTCAATTGCCCTCTAAGTTAGAGTTGACAAAGAGATTTATTAGAGTTCTCACTATTTGGTGTATACTACTTATACATATTTGATTATTTGTTCTTGTTTACTGATGTGAAATATATAACTAACTAAAAGAAAGGAAAAGGAAAACAAATATAAATATTAACTTAGTAAAAAGTGGCAATTCATAATACCACCCCTTCTTTCAAAGGTTTTCATCCTAAGGGCTTTTCTTTATAACTCTTCATATAGGTCCTTTAGATTGCCCATATATTTCTCTTTGTTCCTCAATTCTTTCAGATACTTCCTGTTTTCTTCAATTCTCTATCAATCTTCTTTATCTTCTTTTTCATTCCATTCTTCTATTCTTTCTCCCTTGTATTCATTCTTCTCTTCCTATACTTTCTTCAGGAATAGGTTTCTGCTGTACCTTAAGAATGGGTTTTTCTTCTATTGTCTTTAGTTTTCTTCTATCCTTTTCCAATATTCCCTGTTGTATTTCTTATTTCTTCACCTATATACTAATTTTATTGTACACCTTCCCTACTAAATATCCTTTTATCTTCTTTGGCCTCTTGTCACCTAACCTCTTTTTCTTTTTTCCTTCTGTATTCCCTTTCAAATTCTTCTTGCTTTTCCAGGTATCCTTTTCAGCTATGCATCCCTTCTAGCATACTAGGTATTTGTCCTTTTCTCACATCCTTTGCTTATTCATTATTTTCTCAACCTCCTACTTGTAATGAAACAGTAGGTGAGCTAGGGAATCTGTGGCAGTGGAATATTTTATTTTTATTTTTATTTTCATTTATTATGTAATAGTTTGAAGTGCACAAGATACTGTGACTCAAAAGAAGTCTGCAAGATAATTCAAGTAAACAAATACTAGTAAATACATATTCCTGTATAAGTAGCTAGGCCAATTAGCGAGAACTCTAACGAGTTCTCTTTGTCAACTCTGACTTAGAATGTGGACTTAAGTTACCAGAACTAACATTCACTACACTAGAACTCGTTTAACACATCTAGAGCACTGATCACCTCGATCTCTGCTCACTCTTACTTTCACATACTCAACCCTTGACTGGTAATCAACTCCAATCACTAGTCACCTCCATATATAGCCAGGCCACAGGCTTAAGTAGACTGACCAGGAAGTTTAGACCCTAGAGGTGGACAACTGGGACCATACCTGGGCCCCAGTGTAGACCAGACCTTACAACCAGGTGGGCTTAGTAGTTACTTGTAAACTTTTCACTTTATCAGCCTTGTGCTGCTGGTCCATTATGACTAGTACACGTAAAGGAACATTGCCACATCCTTAAGAAGGCAATTAGAGTAGGGATCTTCTCTGAGAAGTAATAGTGTAACCCTAGTATTAGGACAGTAGCTAGTAGGGCAGTAGGAACCTGGCTGGGGAAAGATTTGCACCCCAGCAGACATAAGTCGTTGGTAAAATAGTCAGCCAAAGAAACACTAGTTAGTAAAACCCACAACAAAATATTTTTTTTTTCTACACAACCAAAATTTTTGCCCTTTCTTAGACACAACACCATATCTCTGGAAGTGTACACCCAAACCATGAGCAATCTGCTCAAACAAAGGCAAGCACTCACCAAACTAAGATGGGAGTTGGAAGGAAGAGAGGGACATAGATGTTGGAACTGCAGATTGTTTGGCCACTTGGTTAAAAACTGTAAAAGCAAGGGAGGAAAGGAAGAGGAGAAAATGAAGAAGATGAGCAATAGATTTGAAGCATTGACAAGCAGGGTGATGCAATGTGGGGTAAAGGAGGTAAGATGACAAGAGGTAGTGGAAAAAAGGAGGCAATGCTTCAGGTGTGGGGAGGAAGGGCACAAGAAGTGGGAGTGTCCAAAAGGAAACAAGAAGAGAATGGAAGAGGTGGCATCCCCATGAGAAGTATGGGGAAAGATAAAGGAGCATTGTGGGGCAAAAGGACTGCTACCTAGAGGAGCAGTCATGAGCATGAAGGGATGGACAACAAAGTGGGAGGTCGTAATACTTGTAGAATATAGGGGTGTGTGTCACAAACTTCATCTGGCCATAACTCCATGAATACTTGCATGATTCTCACAGTCTAAAACGCGTCTGAAAGCCCTTACAAAGACCTTTCAAATAATGCTCTATCACAAATAGTCACTTACTAGTTTGTGATTGTTGAAGGTATTCTTCAAAAGGCTCAAAAATGCAAAGTAGATAAGCAACAAAAGATGTTGTTAAGTCTGAGGTCTAATCCTCAGACTATGAAGCCTTATATACAGGAAATGATGGTCTGTGCACCTGGACAGAGCATCACATGTTCTACTGCTTATTGTTCTACAT
>Ga0153966_100346_pt1 | contig 20470 bp, 16 predicted proteins | sample TSFL050MetaG_FD_104738 | JGI IMG/M metagenome (GOLD analysis project Ga0153966, IMG submission 104738) | Attine ant fungus gardens microbial communities from Florida, USA - TSFL050 MetaG | ecosystem: Host-associated > Fungi > Mycelium > Unclassified | place: USA: Florida, Paynes | collected... | reverse complement strand
TAATACTAGGGTAGACTATCACTTCACGGAGAAGATCCCTACTCTAAGTAGCCTCTTAAGGAGCGACTACTATTCTTCTGCATAGACTGATCACAATGGACCAGTAGCACAAAGTTGTTATGATGAAAAGGATATAAGTATTCTACAAAGCCCACTCAATTGTAAGGTCTGGTCTGGGCTAGTACCTGAGTTTGGTCCTAACCATCCACCTCTGGGGTCTAAACTTCCCAGTTAGTCCACTTAAGCCTATGGCCTGGCTATGAGGAAGTTGGGAGTGATCTGAGTTGATCACACACCGAGAGAGTGATGAGAGTGAGTTAGACAAGGATCGAGGCGATCAGTGTCTGGATGTGTAAACGAGTTCTAGTATAAGGATCTCAGTTGCGGTTGGGTAACCTTAACCTCAATCCTACTCTTTATCTGAGTTTGACAAAGAAAACTTGTTAGAGTCCTCGCTAGATTGTGTACACTACTTATACATGTCCAATTATTTGTCCTTGTTTACTGATCCGACTATATTACATAATTAAAGAAAAAGAAAAAGAAAAAGAAAATAAATATTGACTTAGAGACAGAAGGCAATTCATAACACTACCTACTTATACACAATTTCTATTTGTCTATGTATATGCTTAAGTAACTACTGAACCTTCCAGAAGATTCCATCATGTGACCTATCATATGACCTCATCTTATTTTATCTTATCTCTCCTTTTTCTGTAATTAGAATCCCTCGTCTAGTCTATTCGAGAATAACTCTCATTCTTCCCATCCCTCTAGCTGTACTATTTTTGGTTCAGGTGGGTAATTTATGACAACATGATAGGAAGTTCTAGAAGGATTGTGGGATAGTTACTTAAGCATACATATAAACAAACACAAATTGTATATAAGTAGGTAATTAAATCCAGCAAGGAACTCCATTAAGTTCACTTTGTTCTTTTATAACATTGAGTACAACTTGAGTAAGATATCTTGTCCAACTTAGTCATTATATTACACTAATATCTAAAGTACCTCTTAAGTACCCCAAAACACTTAAAATAGGCTCAAAATTGGTTTACAAATATTATGAGATAGAACTAATTGTTCTATTGATCTGAAATGCTATTGAAGATTGTTTGGGCTTTAGTAGAGATTTCTTTATAGTTTATTGGTAGTGCTTGATAGAATATTAAGAAATGTCAGAGTATACTACTTATATACCTAGTTAGAACAATAAGAATCTAAAGCAAAAGAGAATTACATGCATCATGCAGGCTCACATAAGATTTAGATTCCAATAAAATCACATTATCAAGTTATGTTCCAGACTTGTTTTACAATCCCTGAGTCTTTAGCTATTTATCCTAAATTTACTAGCTCTGATCTTGATTCCCAGAGGAAGTTGATTGTAGTACTTGAAATAAATATTACATGATACAATTATCATTATCTCTCTCCACTCAGCCTTAAATTTTATTTATCTATAGCAGTTGCACCTTGGAATGTTCATTGCCCAACTTAGAATAGAATAAGACTTAAGAGTAAGTATGAAGTAGAGAAAAGAAAGGCACAATAGATTAAGTGTAAGGAACTACAGAATGGTGACTAGAGCTTATATATCTAAGATGCTACTAAGAACTAGTAATACAAAGTCAAAAGAATGAGCCATGATGAATAAGAAAGGTGTGGTCTCCATGAAGTGCTGAGTGATACTATGATATCACTGCAGGGCACAGGGCCAGTGGCTACTGCAAAAGGATAAACACAAAAGGATATGAGACATCCATGAGGAAGACCAGGACAATGGGACAAAACTAGAACATTAGGTTAGGGTAGAGGGCATAACAAGGCTGATGAAAGGGTATTTTTGGTGCAGCCTCCCTTGCATGGACTGTTTAAACATGATTCAAAAAAAGTTACTATTATCAAGATGATATGATCTTGGATTCTGTGGCAACGAATAGCATGTGGGAAACCTTGTTTTAGGGAACACGTGACTGTACGTCACCTTGCTCTTCCTCTTCAGAGATCTAGTAGTATGGACCACTTGGACCTTGATATACTTATCACACAAATTACTTCTTCCAACAACCCTCTGGAATTGAACAATTATCTTCGAAGTATACCGAACGACACGCGAGAAGTCGTCCTTGCCGGTACACTTTCCTCTGGTCAAGACCCTCTTGGAATCTTGGATGTCAGAGTCAATACTCTGGGAGTTTTGTATATCTTGTGTGTATAATATTACTTCAGAAGACGGAAAGTCTGTGATTGAAACAGCATTGGCCTTCAGGTCTGCCAGGATGATTGTTCCTGGGGCTGTGCCACCTCCCTGGCAGGTAGTAGACAATTTTTGCCATAATTTCGATCTCAACCAAGCACGTTGCGCCCCTGAACGCCGTATGTTTCTAAATTCTGCGCCTGAAGCATTCGTGTTTTGAAAAATCAAAGTGATTGCTTTTGGCAAGTCCTTGCAGCGCTTGGCCTTACATTATAACAATGTCCGTCTCTGTATTTTACTCAGTATCTAATTTCTCAGCATGCTCGCCTACAGAAAATAGCATCCATAATACCACTTCGTGCGCTCATTCGGCGATTCTCTCCTGATCCATCGTACCTCACTGCTCTTCACCCTGTGTTTCTTCTGGTGTGTCTCATTTTCTTAAGCATCCGCGGTTATTTCACCGATAAAAATATCTTGCATAGCTCTGTGTCTCTAATCGTCGATTCACAGATGCGCTCACCATCCTCCAACACCCTATCACCAATCTAGACACCACCGATATGACATATATCGACAATCTCGTCTTCCATTACCTTGGTGGTATCACTCTAGCGGCATTGAAGATGTGGCCAAAGGCAGAGGAGTTGTTCGAGATATGCGTTACTGCACCTGGCATGGTGCCAAGTGCGATTCAGCTAGAAGCTTTGAAGAAGATGCGTTTGGTGCAATTGATCTCGCGAGGCAAGACGGAGGTGTTACCAAAATATGCCCTACCAAGTCTAACCCGATTGCTAAAAAGCACTCCATATAACGCGTTCGTCAACGCTTATCCACACAACATCGATACACTCAAAGAGATAGCGAGGAAGGAGAGGACACTATTTGCTACAGTATGTCCTGGCACTTCCCATCTTACCATTAATAATGCTGACTGGATATGTAGGAAAAAAACCTTGGGTTAATCAATCAAGCAATCGAGCGTGCACCACGATGGGCACTCAAAAAGCTTATTGGCACCTACGTCACATTGAATCTGACTGACATCGCGCGTCAAGTAAAACTCCAGTCGGAGGATCAAGTTCGCGATATGTTACTCAATATGGTGCTTACTTGCCTACATAAACACTCGTTGCCACTCCTCGGCTTACGAAAAGCTTACAAAAACAGATCGAATCCAGTGAAATCTCAGCCCGTATTTCCGCAAATGGCACAGTGATATTCTCAGATCCACCTCCGACGTTCACCCGATCTCAAGTCGACGATCTACTTCGTTCTGTACAAAATCAAGCTGCGCTCCTTTCCAAGCTCGATTCGGATCTCGGAAAGTCTCGTGAATACTTGGCCAAGGTTGTGAGATTGAAAGATGAGTCGTGGGGTGCTACTGAAGAGATGTTGTATACTGGCGAAGAGGCCCAGGAGAGAACTGGTGGTTGGGTTGAGGACGCGACGTACACTGCTTGAAGGGACGGTTCTTGTGTTATAAATGTGCGCCTGTATGTAATTTGAGAGCTCATTCAATGGCCGTGTTCTGGTGATCAAATGGTCCTACGAACCACAGAAAGCAGGTTTACCATCGACCGATAATCCCTCCGTGGGCATTCACTCCCTTCACATCTTTTCTCTGCAGAAATTTAGCAATCACTCTGTTCCTCAGGCTAGGTTCGTTGCCAGCTCTTGATTACGTATTGATTGAATATCACTGACTCCACCATTTTCACCTTCAACCCCAAATTTACGAGTAGATCATTTTCACTTGATGTCCCATACAAGACAACATGATTCCTGCAGACTGGGCTAATGATCAAGAATCACCTGGTCGGAATCCAAGACAACGGAATATACAAATGCCGAAGTCGTGAATGGGCCAAAATCAACATCAGTATTATGCAGCTGTGGAGTGGGAGCCTCGGCTTTTAGGGTCGTACGAATGCTCCAGTGTGACCGTAAGTTGACCCCTCCATTTACTGGCGCTCAGTTTCCCAGCGAGTCATTTGAAAGTTTTTTTTTGGTCGGAGAAGACATATTTTGCATCAACAAAGCTCTGCATGGAATTCATATCAACCCAGACCTGTATTGATGAAGGGATTGCGAACAAGGAGCCTCGTCAAGTGACAGAGTATGTTCCAACCACTGAAAATTTACTAAGAATAACTGTGGATCTGATCTACACGTTATCGATGGCCAATTCAATGTGAGGGTCCACTAACAATCCCTGAAAGAAGTAACCAGTGATCATTTGATTATAACTTTCTTGGCTCACATTTGATCAAAGTAGAGGTTCAGGATTGTGGAGCTGTGATGACCCCTCGGCCACAATTATACATTTTTCAGCAGAACTGAGAGCTGAAAGGGTTTAAAGCTTCAACAAGCCCTATCCGATGGACTAGTTTCTCCCTCGCCCTTTGCCTCTTCCGATATAACACTTCAAATTTAGATGGCCCCTTCCTTTATGCCGTCTTCACGGTCACAAATCGAGGTCATTAAGAACACGTCTCAAGCCGAAGTGACAGGAAAGACTGAGGGAGTCAATGCTGAGGAAGTCAGTGCTCCTAATGAGCAAACTGAAGATGGTAAAGCAGCAAAATTGAGTTCACAATTTTTCTGTGTACGTTGGCTCGAACCTGAATACCGCCATTAACCCTTCTTTTCTTATACAGGTAGCCCCAATTCTCGTTGGCGTTTTCCTTTCGGCAATGGATAACACTATTGTGATTTCCTGTAGGTAGCCACTTATCCCGCTAATTTCTTTTTATCCTCGATTTTCAGCTTTCGGTGCAATCGGTTCCTATTTTGATGCACTAGAGAAAACAAGCTGGATTGCTACTGCATATCTGCTTACCGTCTCGAGCTTCCAGTATGTTCCTTCTTATCCTAAGATTGATGATCTGAGTCTCGGCGTACAGACCCCTTTATGGTAAACTTAGCGACATATTCGGAAGGAAGAGCTGTATCCTATTTGCCTACATAACTTTTGCATGTGGTTGCTTGATGTGTGGGTTGGCACAGAACATATATATGTTGATCGCATGTCGCGCACTGGCTGGGATTGGCGGAGGTGGAATGGCAACGTCTGTAACCTTCTCTTCTCTTCTGTGTCAAGAGCACTGACATCGTCCAACAGGCTTGCTAGCATCATAATCTCTGACCTTGTCCCCCTTCGATCTCGAGGCACATGGCAAGGCAGGTTCAGTGGTCACTGGTGTACTATTTCCGTCTCATGGCAATTCCATCAGGTTTTATGAATATTGTCTGGTCCTGTGGAAATACTGCAGGTGCCTCACTCGGTGGTTTCCTTGCGGATGTGATTGGCTGACGTTGGGGCTTCTTTATACAGCTTCCACTGGCAGTCACATCTGGTATCTCAGTCTACTTTTTTCTTCACATGCCAATTATCTCATACACGAACGAGACTTTGGCCAATCCCAGTAATGAAATACCGCCAAACCCAGTAGAATTATTTAAAGCGAAAGTGCGCAGAGTAGACCTTTTTGGCGCTATAACACTGGTTTGTGCAGTCTTTTGTCTGTTATATGGCATAGACAAGGGAGCAACCTTGGGTTGGTCGTATGTGTCAACGGTTTCTGCACTCTTTTCTTCTTTTCATCATCTTCGGAGTCATAGAAAGTTTCGTCGCCACTGAGCCTTTCGCACCTCCGCGTATTGTCTTTAGTAGATGCCTCATCGCATCTTATCTCGTTAACTTTCTCACTGTTGCTGCGAGCTTCGGACAGCTCTTTCATATCTCGCTTTATTTCCAAGCAGTGCTAGGAAAATCCGTGGCAGTTACTGGAGCTTGGCTTGTTGTTGTCATCGCTGCTGACTTGACAAGCAGTCTGATTTGCGGCGTTGTGATACAAAGCACTGGAAGATACTATTACCTATCTATCTGCTCATATGTTGTCATGCTTTCTGGAACTGTGACTGTGGCAGGTGGAACAAGACTCTTGCATATGCCTAAGTTCATGGGTGAGATAATAGTTGGTAGGTCTCCGATCCGAGTTTCTACTTGCATATTAATGAGTTTGTAGGTTTGGCTGTGACTGCAATGGGCTATGGTGGTGGTATCACAACAACTGTGGTTTCATTGATGGCGAATGTGAACAAGTCCGATCGGGCCGTCGCGACAAGAGGTGCGATCTTGTTAGTCTTTACACTGGTTTTGGAAGTTCCTGAGCGCTGCGAAACAGTATCCTACTTTTTCCGTTCTCTTGGCTCCGTAATTGGTCTTTCATTAGGCAGCACGCTTCTTCAGTCTACTCTCCGTTCCACACTTAGACATACCGTCCAGGGCAAGGATGCGGATGAAGTAAGATTGAAAATGAATCTCATTTTGAATGCTTCCTCAATACTTTTATCAAATAGATCACAATGCGGGTCAAAAAATCCCTTGCATACCTCGTTCAGTTGGACACAGAGACCCGAGAAAGCGTGCTTACCGCTTACGGAGCTGCCATTCATAGTACTCAGGTCCTTTCCATGGCCTTGACTTTTACAGCAATAATCATCTCCTTTTTTGTTGTTGAAAAGCCAATCTTTCTCTGAATTTCTTCAAGAATATACTAATTATCAATTACCGCAGTGGTGACATACTATCTTTGGATAATATTCTAATTAGTTCTGAAATATGAACATCAAACTCTTACAAATAAGTGCCCTCCTTGCTTTATCTCTCGACAACTCATAGCCCTAGTTATGTGGAGCCATCTGATGACTTAGTCAGTATGACACTTTTCCTTCCTCTCTAATCACTTCAAAAAATTCTTAATAGTCTACTCCTTTGTCTAGAATTACAGTGCGAATTCTTGCCTATCGCACACCCGCTCCAACCACTACCTACTCATCCATCGAGTTTGAATCATAACGTCTTGGAATCTTTTCTATAAATTTGGTCGTCTGCCTTCACCTCTAATTTGGAATGCTCCGAGATGGATACACCTCACCTCAACTCTTTCTCTATTTCCAATTACTCCGACAAGCGGCTTTTTATTTGCCGAATCAAAATGCCTATCTTTGGTCAAAATGTCTATCTTTGGTCAAAATGTCGTCTACCCTGATTATTCGCTACACCGGACCATGCCTCCATAACAGCAAGCCAGGTTCATGTATATTTAGAGAATCCTATCGGCACACGGACATGTCAACAGAGACAAAGTGTACTTTGAGCTGCATTACAACATCCGGTGTACTTTATCGCCGTGAACCCCGCGTATACAACCACGAGTAACTTATCAGGCGGATGTCAATAAAAATAATGATGGGGGATTTATCATTCTCTCACGATCACGGTTAGCCGATGACATATATGATCATCTCTGGACGCACCGTCCTTTCACTATCTACTAGCCATGCCAGGATCGCTCGCCAACCGTAAGTTGAGTGAAACACACAAGAAATATATCTTATGTTGCCAATAGATTATCCGTCTTGGAAGAAGCTGCAGGAGATATATGACCAGGAGCATGACAACATTGTTCTTCGTGATCTCTTTGCTGCTGATCCAGAACGTTTCGACAAGTTTTCTGCCACATATACCTCCGCGAGCGGCCCAAAAGTTCAGATCTTGCTCGACTACTCCAAACATCTTGTTACTGAACCCATCCTGAAAACCCTCTTTTCTCTTATCCGCGAAGCTGGTGTTGAAGATGCCCGCAACAAGATGTTTGCCGGAGAGCACATCAATACTTCGGAAGATCGAGCAGTTCTTCATGTCGCTCTTCGCAATTTCGACAATGACTTCATTATCAATGAGCAAGGCGTCGATGAAGTTGGCGGAGTCCTTCAACACATGAAGGAATTCTCTGAGTCTGTACGCAATGGAACATGGAAGGGGTACACCGGAAAGACCATTAATACCGTAGTGAACATCGGCATTGGTGGATCCGACCTGGGTCCGGTGATGGTGACTGAGGCCCTGAAGCCGTATTCCAAGCGCGACTTGAAGGCGCACTTCGTCTCTAACATCGACGGAACTCATTTGGTAGAGACGCTCCTCGAATGTGATCCTGAGCGCACTTTGTTTATCATTGCGAGCAAGACATTCACTACCCAAGAAACGATTACCAATGCTGAATCCGCTCGGGACTGGTTCCTCTTGAATGCCAAGGACAAAGTGCATGTAGCTAAACACTTCGTCGCGCTCAGTACCAACACCTCAGCAGTAACAGCTTTTGGTATCGATGAAGCCAATATGTTCCAGTTTTGGGACTGGGTTGGCGGTCGTTACAGTCTTTGGAGTGCCATCGGTCTCTCGATTGCTTTGATAATCGGGTTCGACAACTTTGAGAAACTTCTTCGTGGCGCTCATTCTATGGATCTCCATTTCAAGACAGCACCTCTTGAAAAGAATATACCTGCTATCATGGCAGCTTTGGGTATCTGGTACAACGATTTCTATGGTCCGTCATGGTGCACTGATTTCTTGAGCCATACGCTAACGCTATATTGATAGGTGCCCAAACCTTGGCTTTGTTGCCGTACGATCAGTACCTTCATAAATTCGCAGACTATTTCCAGCAGGTACTTGCTTTTGAATTTTGGTTGATCTGTTTCATAATGATTGCTAAAGGGTGATATGGAATCCAATGGAAAATTCATCACAAAGGGTGGTGAACGTGTGAATTATCAGACTGGCGTAAGCAATCCTCACCCAGCCTTCCTGATCTAGTCTGAAAGCACGCTCACAGCCGATCATCTGGGGTGCCTCAGGGACAAACGGACAACATTCCTTCTATCAACTCATCCACCAAGGCACAAAAATAATTCCCGCAGATTTCATTGCACCTGCTAACACCCATAATCCTATTGCCAATAGCAGACACCATCGCATCCTCCTATCTAATTTTTTTGCCCAGCCTGAGGCATTGGCTTTTGGAAAAACTGAGGAGGAGGTAAGAAAGGAACTTGGACCGAATGTAAGCGAGGTTCTTGTGAAGAGTAAGGTGTTCGAGGGTAACCGACCAAGCTCGAGTTTGATGTTTGATCTTCTTGATCCTGCTACCCTCGGTGCACTTATTTCTCTATATGAACACAAGATCTTTGTTCAAGGTATTGTCTGGGGTATTAATTCCTTTGGTGGGTCCACTCGACACTTGTTGACGCAACGTTCATTCTCATTCCTTGAATTAGATCAAATGGGCGTTGAACTTGGAAAGGTTCTAGCTAAAAGGATCTTGGCGCAACTAGAGAACGCTGGTGATGTCATGGGTCACGATAGCTCGGTCTGTATCTATTTTTAAATCCTCTTCTGTCTATCATTAATTTTTATCCAGACCACGGGTCTGATCCATTGGTACCAGACGCACAGGAAGGAGCAGTGATTTAGGAATCTCAACAAGTTTTGCCAGTGTATTATGTGACATAAATAACTGTCTGTAATTATTATAATTCATGAAATCGACGGTTCTCCTCGAAACACCTCTCATTATACATTTTTATCCATACAAGTGAATGTACCCATCAAAGGAATTTTTTTGCTGACTACCAAATACAACAGACTAGTCCGCGCGAAGTGCCCATCAACCCTTAGCCGATGTTGTGGATATCTATTTGGGTTATCACTTCCCCAGTGATTCCTGTTTCGTTTTACATTGATTAGTAATCGGACGTTGTCATGTATACCTCAGTTCAGCGCATTCAAAGTTGAGGTATTTTCTTTCTTCATTATCATCCAGTATGGCATTTGGTGACTGTATCTAGAGTTCTCTGACAGGCGGACTAGAATACACTTAGTTCAGCGCACTCAGAACTGCGAGCTCTCCTTGACAGGTCTACCAACGAGTTGCTACTACTTGAACCAGGTCCCTTGATTGGCTGAAGGCATTGGGTACTGCATAAACCTATTGAACCTACAGTTTCCCACATACTGGTATAGGTGTACAGCAGCTTCTAGCTCCCCACTTAGTGTTAACTTCTCTGGTAGGCCTTTCGAGAAGGCCTCATGCTACTATGGAATTGGAAAAGAGATACAAGCCTTGTAGTGACTGACTGTATCTAAGTTATGCTTTCAGACCTCATTTGCAACACAAACATCAAATTTTTATACCCAAGAAATATATTCAAATAGTAATTGCTAGTATATCTCACCTATCATATTTTACAAAATGTCTTTGATCTATCACTGAGGAGTTCGTAGCACTCAAAAGAGTTGTGTTCTCTGGACTACCAATTTAGTTATTCTACTTTTCCTATACCTTAAATGATTTTTTCGCAATTTATGTAATGATTTTGTTGACATGACAGTAGTGACATGGGCAGGGCGATGACACAGTTGGATTTGGTCATGACGTGGCGGGAATGATGATGGGGATTTTCTTGGGACGATAGGAATGATTTTTATCAGGAAGTTGACTGAACTATTGGCCGGAGTAGAAACATTAACATATGCATATGACATGACTTGGTGTGAGAAGGGGGTGCGGAAAATTGATAGGTAGCAGTGCTGGTCATTGTTGGAAGCATTGCAGAAGAGAGCCGAAAATATCCAGGGATAACGACATTTGAGATCCTTATCGTAGTACATCGTCAAGTGGAGTATGATTTCATATCAACACTTCATCCCGAAGGAAACTGACTGAGACATTTATCAATAATTCATGGTTACGGGGGTAGCCATCTTGGGCGTTGTGATTTCTAGAAAGATGAAATATACTTTTACATCGTCCGACCATATGAAAATTATTACAGTAGCCGCAAAAGCCGCACAAGATGCTATGGAGCCCAGTATTCATAATACTACCACCTAATTGAAGGCCACCTTAGAGACGGTCTCGAAGAATTTCTGACCCTGTTTCTTTGCAATCTCAATTTCGAGAGCAGTAGGATTACGTGTGCCTCCCCCAGCGTAGGTACCAGCCCCCCAAGGAGATCCTATGATAGACACTTGAGTCGACAAATTCTATCTATCTGCGTCATGACGACTTACCACCGTGGACTTCAGATAGGTTCATGAGCTCTGCAGAAACGCCTTTGTAGCCGAGAGGAACGTAGATTATACCGTGATGGGTTAGGGTAGATAGGAAGTTCATGGCAGTGACCTCTTGACCTCCACCCGGAGTATCAGTGGAAACAAAGACGCCAGCGTACTTGCCAGATAGTTCCTGGTTGAACCAGATGCCGCCAGTCTGGTCCCAGAAAGCCTAGTAAAGATGGCAATGTCAGAACAAAGTCAAGGATTAGACTATTGTAGTCACACCTTCCATTGCGCGGGCATGTTACCGAAGCGAGTAGGAATACCGAAGAGGAAAGCATCATAGTCTTTGAGGCCAGCAGGAGTCAGGACGGGGAAGTTAGGCTTAGGGGGGGCCTTTAGCTTATCGAGGACCTCTGCAGAGAGTGTTTCGGCAACTCTATGAGAGCGTCAACAATAGCCTGACAGCAAACAGTGACATTACTCACTGGAAAATTTGTGCTTTACCGCCAGCGTTTTCGATACCTTGTTTGACGGCCTGGGCCACTGGACGAAACGAAGAACAATAAGCAGAGGATGAGACAAAGGGCTGGGACCAACGTACTGTTGCCAACATGCTGGTACATAGTATAGATGACAATCGCGATACGGGGAGACATTTCAGCAGGTACTGGGTGTGCAGGTGTAGTAGAGGACGCGATAGGAGCTGGTGAGGTAGTGATAGCTTCAGAAACGGCCTGAGTTGGTTCTTTTATATCCTTTCCGCTCCACCTTTTTTTGGTGTCTGATTTTTCTGGGGATTCGTCGGTAAAGTTATCTTTCTGACGTTTACTCGGAAAACACATGTAGGGATTTATAAATCCGGAATGAAGAGGAAGTGATGTGCACCGGCAGAAATACGAAAATTTAGCGATGTTATCTGTTACTTATACTCCTCGGGATTGCTCCGTCCGGCGGAGTGTGGCGCGCTGTGAGAATTTCATTGACATAGCGGGATATTGGGTCATAAAGTGATCAGTGTCATTTAGCGATCGAGCCTCCGGAGAACAAAAATGTGGCCAGATCCGTTAGTCAGCGGCCTGGTCAGTTGGATTACGCACATCACGTGAATTGTAGTCATCACCTTTTCTTCCTAAACAGGAGAAATCGTTATGGAAGCACCATGACTAAGAACCCGAAATGGATGACCACGCAAGCGGTCACAACATCCGCACTAAGAAGTTGCGCCCAAAAGTGCAATCAGGATGACGTTTGAGAGCCAGAAGGCCTTCATGATTACGCCAATCACAAATCGAACTCTTCAAAGCAATTTTAAAATTACTCAGCAATACATTCTACGCGATCGAAGACACTTTTCCGTCTCCCTCGCCAGGGGTTGGATCCACTACCCCGAGTCCCGGCATGAAATATACCACTGATCAGGCCCATCAACGTTCCGAGGAACTTTCGAACCCTTGCATCTCTCTGAATAATGGGATCTTCTCGGATCGGTTATGATCGAGTTGCTGGAAGAGGCCTCGCTCAACATCTCGAATTTTGTTCAATATATGTCGGTGTCCCGCGGCTTGCTCACATGAACCCATTGCTCACATAGCCGGGAACTCAGCTAAGATCTCCGCTCCTCCGACTCGGCTACCGAGACGGATGTTTAGCCTCCTGATCAACACAAATAAATAATTCCGAAGTCCGCGGGACCTGATCTCAGTCTGATGAGAAAAAATTTGACTGTTACTCTGGGATAAATCCTGGTCAAAAAAGTTCGGATGGAAATTGGTTAGGTATCGTGTGGATATCATCAGTGGGCTCGGCATTAGAAATTAGCCTAATCTGGTTGTACCCAACCTACGTTTCGAGGAGGTTTCGAGGGCATGTATCTACCGGTGTTCATTACGCACTGTATTACACATGAACTTTCTGAGGTTGAATGAGATTTCAAAGATTACTCTCTACTACTGTTATCAATACTGCATAACAAGTGCTCGTAATCGGAAGCCCTCATATTCACCAGCCTTCACCTATCATATGGCATATAATAACATTCCCAGTCTGACTAATTTTTGAACATGGCTTTCGTATATGCCAGCATTGCTCTGACTTCATTGACACAGTTTGATAACCAACTTGTATCTTCTGGGCTGACCTAGAAGATGGGGAAAACGTGACCACGCCTAATATATCACGTGTCATACACTGTCAGAACGTAGCAAACTGAAACCAAAAAAACTCATACTGGACGATGGCGCTCACAGATCTTCCTGACGAAATATTGGTTCAGATTTTCCACCTCGCAGCTGACGACGACCTCATTTTTCAATATGGATTGCAAACGTCTTTTTCCGTCCACGCATGGTACAGGGCCTTCCACGGTGGTTGGCAACTCCGTTCTCCTCGTGAGGCCTTCAATTATATACAGAAACGGAGCTATTTTACCAAAAAGGTCGGTCATATCTCTGCGCTGCTTGGTGATGACTATAACTGAAACGGAGTGCAAGTCTATCATTTCCACATGTCGCAAGTGGAGAGGCGCCGGTTCTGAGAGTTTGTTTCGCTACCTCTTCTTCGATCATCCATCCAAACTTCTCACTCTGTGTCGCGTATTACAATCTAAATCTGCTGTCTCCACGACCATATCTTCGTCTCTGGGTTGGTGGACACGTCGGATTCATCTAGCAAACCGAGATTATCGAGGCCAGGTCACCATGTCAGATCTTGAGAAAGCCCTAGTATTCGTGATGAGGCACTGCCCTAATTTGGAAATTTTCATCATAGATCCCCCAATGGGAAACGCATTTGGCTCCGTAGCTGATGCTCTTGGGTATCACGCGTCCAGATCACTGAGGACGGTCCATTGGCAAGTCCCTGCAGATGCAGATGCACTAGCCAAGGTTATCTGGGCGCTCGACTCACTACCCTGCCTCGTTGCTGCACACATCCACTTTACTTCAATCACTGAAGATGAGGATGATGCAAAATCGGACTTTGGTTCTGTCAGACTAGGTTCCGCGTCAAATTTACACCTCAATCTCCAATATTTGCAACAGTTATCTCTACAAGGACAATTTCAGGAGTTTTTAGAGCAGGCAAAGGGCTGGTCTCTCAGAGCTCTCCAAAGCATGACTTTTGATTACGGTAGTCGGCGCGAAGAGCTTCCCGATGTTATCGCTTTTCTTCAAAGGCATGGCGTCTCTCTCAGATTCCTCGACATCAATTGTATACCACCCCTTGACGTTTCAAGGATTCTGGATGCATGTCCAAATCTCCATACGTTTGCATTAAATCCTGACTGGCGGATCATGCCGAACGATGGCATCGCCTCAGAGCTTGTTCGCGTACCTCATTTCAATATCACTGCGATTGGTCTCCACGGTCTCTATTATGCCTTCGGTGTAGGTCATGGTGCAGCACATGCACAAGGTGCTCCTATCACTGCACAAATCATTCAAAAATCGAATGATATGAACGTTGCAGCTCTCAATAAGCATAATTTCCCAAAACTGGAATGCGTGCGCATCTTGAGCTCCGTTGTGCTCAAAGATCTTGAAAGGGAGAATGGACCGTCGGGAGAAGGCCTTCAACGATATGATAACTGGTGGAATGACCTTAGTCGTGCAGGTATCCGACTTGAAGATTGTACAGGTGCCCCTCTTGGAACGTTGCTCCCGGATGAAGATGAAGATGATGAAACCACAGAGAGCGAGGAGACGGAAAGTGAAGGAGAGGAGAGTACTACGACTGACACCGATGGCTCAGCTTACCAGTCTGCTGAAGAGATGTTCAACGATACAGAGGACATCGAGAACGAACTAGACCCTGGCAAGAAGCACGTCACCGCACTTCGCCGCCTGCTTGATGAGTGTAGGGTTATGGAACAAACTCGCGAGGAACTCCCTTATACTTCTATGATGACCAGAGCTCCGCCCGGTGTTTCTACTTATTCTGGCGAGAAAGATTATGGGATCATATATCAACAATTGACCGGTAATGGCGGTGAAAATCCGCCCTTGAGCTCCACAGGAACGACACGTGGAAGCCCCTCAACTTCTGACCCGCGTTTTGGTTTTGGATTCCGCGAAAATGGCAAATTCTCCCGCGTTAACTTTGGGATTAGCAATGAACCTCCACCTTCATATGATGATTCGATACCACCCTCACGCTCCGAGTCAGCCTCTCGTCATTCTTGTCACAGGATATCGCAATCTCACCGATCTCCCTCTCAATATATCCCTCGGTCACGGCGAACATCTTCTCATTTTGACTATGCACCTTCAGAATCGGATATGGGTACACTTCTTGGAGTACCAGAAGATTCTCCTGCAATTTCTAGTGCTGCGACTCTTGTTGCTGATGATGAGAGTGACGAGGATAGATATCAGTTTGACGAGGACGAGGACGAGGTTGATTTTGATGACGACGATGACGAAAACGAGGATGAAGAGGATGAAGAGGAAGACCAAAGTCCAGTATCAACATTACGTACGTTGTTAGAAGAATGTCGTGCAATGAGGGAGGTTAAAGAGGAGTCAATGTTCAATCAGATGATGTTTGGTGGGATGGGTATGGGTATGAATTCCTACGGAATGGGTTACTCAACGGGAACGGCTGGATATGTGGGTAGGACTTCATCGTATCCAACTGCAGCCTCTCGGACCAGTCGATATCCAAGTTCTCGTCCAATGTACTACAGTAGTATTGACAACCGGCGATAACAATAGGTTAATGATTGTCCGTGCTTGTCTCTCAGCACAATTACATAGTCTATCTATGTGGGATCTTGTACGTCTTCATCGATATCCTTGATAAGGCTGAGCGATGATATTGTAGTAATATAGCCTCCAAGTACTTCTGTCAAACCGCGGAAAGGGATCGATTACTCACAGACCCAGATAATGAGTCGAGGGTACATAGACCTCATGCATGCTGACTCAATTTCTGAACAATAGATCAACTCTTATTCTCATATTGAAAGGCTTCTCCATTTTGAAGTCATTGTTATCTGACTATTTTGTTTCTTAGCCTCCCCTTTCCGTTGATGACGAAGGGCAGAAGAAGATCCGACAAAGCAGCTTGCATTATACAGCGTAATGACACATCAATACTCATCTTAATATCCATGGTCAAGGATCCTGTAACAAACTTTTCAAACTCAATATTTGCCTGCCTTCTTGGCAGCAGTGCGTAACTTGTTGATTTGCTTCTTCCAGCCAAAACATTGATTGCAAGCTGAAGTTGATTATGTCAAACAGAACACAAGAATGGAAGTTTCAGACACTCGCTGGCTTGACCATGCTTCTTGCATTGATAAATGCCGTCCTTGTTCTGGGAAACGTTTGGAGGACTGATTGGCTCACGATCTATAGTATCAAACTTGATGAAGATTAGTATCTACACCAAAGGAAGAAACGGAGCACGGCTCACACCATAGAATGCGTCATTATCTTCTCTCCCATCGTAACTGCAATCTTCGCACTGGTATGATAGTCAGGTCCCAACCTTTGCAGGAAGCTTGGACGACTTACCACTTCTTTTATGTGTGAGCAAAAGTAAGCATCGTTAATCTCAACTGTCGCTGCCATAGTCAAAAACTCCTTGAGCTGTTCAGCTTAATTCAGGTAGGAAAGACGAATGCAAGTGTAGTTGACAGGGTGGGAACGAAATTCGAACCATTTTATGTCAGCTGTCTTCAAGAGTCTGGATCATACCCCAGCAGAAATCTATGCTAAGTTGATGTTACACTCATCACCCCCCTTGACCAGACCTTTTTTTTTTGTCTCATTGCCTACCTGTGTCTCTGCCGCTTAAAGCCTTTGTAGCTACGGTGGGGTACACCCTCAGAGTATCATCAACAAGTAAAGGGATCAAGTCTACCCTTGCCCCTGAGCTTCGAGTCAAGGGTAGAACATACTTTCAAATTCAGGATAAAATGAATGTGTTTTGCTCTTAGAATATGATATTGTTACAACCTTTGGGAGTAATTCAGGTTTAGGTTGCAGCACTCAATAAAGACTTAAGGATGTTCAGAGAAAAAAGTAAGGGGTAACAGATAAAAGAGACTAGTGTTATGTTCTCTTTTCTATACCAAAGCACTAGGTCTTACATTGTGTCACAGAGTAGTTTTTTTTTGATCATCAATTATAAAGCTAACTACTCTAAATACAAATGAGCAGGAGGTAATTGGGAACACAGTGGCAGACCCTGCAGCATGTGTTGTAAGTATGCCTTCCAAGTACCAACCTAAATGACAGACTCTTTATCTCCAAATATTTGCCTTCCAAAAGCATTTATCCACCTAAAGACCTTCCCACCCCATCTATTCACAATATCCACCACTCTACCTTAGTCTTGAGTATTATTATATCTTATTGCTTACCTAAACACACTTCCTCTCCATACCTTGTTGCTTGCATAATTATTATCATTCTACACTCCCTTTAGTATAGTGGGTGATACTTATAATACTTGAGAGGGAAAGGAGTGATTAGATTCATTATGAGGAATAGGTCCTTTATATATACTAGGTGAGTAAGTAGGTACATATACTACTATACTATGGTTGCTGGCCATCACTCAAACATTTAGCTCCTGTCATAGAACTTGATCATCATGGAACAATCCCATTGGGATCAGATGACAGACACCAAGATCAAACTCCTTTTCAAGGGTACCAATGACTCTCCCAGGGTTATTTTACTCTGAGAGAAAGCTTGAAGTAGTTTGTCTTTATACCTACTATGCCCTAATATACTTTCCAAAGATAATACCTAGATTTTGTAGAGGAACATATGTATTTGTGGTGAGCTATAAGAAGCTCTTCTATATGGGTGTCATTCAGTGATAGAGTGTTCATAGGATTTTTTTCAAGAATGAATTCTCTCTGATCATTAGTTCAATCTCTAAATAGTGTTATCTTCTAGTGTTATGACCTTGAGGAGTAACTCAGGTTACAATACTCAAGTAAAGGCTTGAGAATGAGTATAGGGTAGAGAAAAGAAGAGAATGATACAATTGGTAAAGCATTGATAGGGGATAAGGAAAATAAGAAATTGTTTTGTGGGGGGTTTGTAGTTTGAATGTAATAATAGATATGCTTTACTGTTAATGAGAGTATTTTGTGTTTTGCTCAGTTAGTGGTATCTGGGTACAAAACAACTTCAAAACAAATGAGAGAATTACTAGGATTGCAGATGAAACAATAATGCTAGTCCTTGAGTGTTGTTTGTGGAGAGAAATTAAATCAGAAGAATAAGAAAAGTGTTCAAGAGGTGAAAACACAATTTAAAAGTGTACTTGTAAAATACAAAAGTTGCTTTGAGAGTAGGTAAAAGATAAGACCAGTAAAAAACAGTTTCAATAGAAGTATAAAGTAAAGAAATAGAATCTGTTTTTATATTCTGTTGTAAAGTATACCAGTTCCAATGTTATGCCAGACAATTAATTTTGGCAATATAAGTGACATTCAGAACATAATAATCTGTCATAATTTGCTCTGGCACTTATTCTTTTTCTCTAATATTTAATTAATTAACAACATCATGAACTATGAAAGAACAAGTATGGGAAGATCAAGTGATGATCTGAGATAGATCACACAACAATCAGACAGCTGCCATGTATGGGAAAACATATGGGCAGAAGCCGTTTGATGTGGGGAATTACTCAGGACTTGACAGATGGTAGCACATAGGTACCACGATTACTCTTAGAATAGATTAGCTACAGCCACATGTAATTATATAAATAGCTAGTCAATTCATAGAGGGACTCTGTCAAGTTCTCCTCATCTTTAACCTCATACTCTCTGAGGGGGATCTGGGATTGTCCCATAGGTCCTGACACAATCATAATATACAGCTCTCAAGAGAGAATTGGCTCCCTAGACATAACCACTAGAAGTCTAGTCATGTACTCGTGAACACTATCTAAGTAGCAGAGTAGTAGCCATAATTACTACTATCAGTATTTCATAAGGCTTTCTAGATAGTCTCATATCATATCTATAAGATGGATTCCCCCTAGAAGTGTTTTCAAAAGCAAACTCAACCTTAGATTCTCTTAATAATAATGTCATCTGGTAGCTGACCCTTGGTTTATAATAGAAACACCATCAGAGGCCGTGTTGGAATTTGGATCTCATATAAGCCTGTATAATATATGTGATTTTCTTTTGTTTCACATTACCATTATTCTGAGTGAGTATATAAGTAATGTACCTAGTTTGTATTTGCTATTTATTTGTACCCTTTCCCATTCATATTTTAACAGGCTGCACATCAGTCCTAATCAGCAATCCAAATATAGAAGAACAAGATGAAGATATGCTGAGAGTTATTGGGAAGGAATGAAAACAAGAAATGTGAACAAGAGACTAAAGGAAAGCTAGAAGCAGAGAGGAGTAAGATTAATGATGAAGATATGCTTGAAAGTGGTCAGACCAATGTCCAAAGTACCTCTCGAGCACCCCAGAACACTTAGAACAGGCTCAAGGTCAGCTGACAAGATAAAGAAAGTTGGTAAAGAATGGATAGGGAGTATGGAGAGTAGCTATTGTATGATCAAATACAAACTCAACCTATTCTACCTGCCTTTTCTAGTAATCATGAGGGTTTCTTTCTTATCTTGTTTGTTGTATTCTGGGCTTTGTAATACTAATATAATACTCTAGTGGCACAGAGTGGCACAAAAAGAAAAAACCCTATATTTGCCCTTTGTTGCTCTAGAGCTAAAACTTGACTTGAGTGACTAAGAGCTCTTTTTCTCTCTTTCTTTTTATATAAAACTCTATAAAACTTCCCTCAAGAGATACCCACTCTAAAGAAGGACTTGGGCATTTGCTTAGACTAGGAACTAAACTGCTCGCTATGTGTTTTTGGAGCAAGTTGCCAACTGTATGGTCAGTTGAGAGCGAGCTTGCATGAGAGCAATGTGAGATCTAGGTAGGACTGCTGTATCAATGGCAAGCCAGTCTAATAGACTAGCACCTTAGATGGTAGTGCTACAGTGATGGGGGTGATAAAGGAAATTAGATTTGTTTCATAGGGGGAAATGTGGTTTTGAATATAAAATGAATGTGCTTTACTATTCTTACACAAGTAGGTAATACCGAGTCAGAGAATCAGAATCTCTAAGTCATTCCACAATTGTGCACAATCAAGTAGGCACTGGAGAGGTAATAAAATGTAAAAGGGAAGTGCTCATGAGATAGCAAACATTTGTTGTTAGACACTAGTATCACAAATGGTCACTTACTGAGTTTGTGATTGAAGAGTTTTAGATTCTCAAGCAAGGTAGAATAAGCAACAAAAGATGTTGTTAAGTCTGAGGTCTAATCCTCAGACTATGAAGCCTTATATACAGGAAAT
>Ga0153966_100344_pt1 | contig 20525 bp, 28 predicted proteins | sample TSFL050MetaG_FD_104738 | JGI IMG/M metagenome (GOLD analysis project Ga0153966, IMG submission 104738) | Attine ant fungus gardens microbial communities from Florida, USA - TSFL050 MetaG | ecosystem: Host-associated > Fungi > Mycelium > Unclassified | place: USA: Florida, Paynes | collected... | reverse complement strand
GGTATGAGTCTTGGGCACAATATTTTCAATGTTTTGTTTGGGTGGTTTATCTGTATGTTTGGGTGTTTTGTTTGTATGTTTGCATTCATAGTTTATAGAACATGCTCTAAGCCCTAGTTACACACGTCCAAGAAAGAATCAGAAAGAGTCAGATGGACTTTAGTAAAGCTCTTAGTAGTTACTGGCCCAGGAGGATGTAATCTCATAACTTTTAGTACAAATGCTGCTGTAAATGATCTATTCATGCAATGAGTCATGCTACTTTTGTTTGACTTTCTTAGAAGCTTAGTAAGTAGTTGTGCCACTTAGTTCAGTGTTTACAGGAACTGAGGTATATCTTTTATCTCTTTACTTGATATAGCAATGATTGTACCTAAAGTCTCAGTTGACATCAGACATCCTGAAATATTTGATCTATCATTTTGATGAGAGCATGGCCTCTTTTGTACATCTACAGAATGTTACTACCTCACGATTGACCCAGAAAATCTGTACACATCTCTCCTTTGGTTCTTCCGATGATACACCACTATTGTCTGATTGGTAGCATGGCACGTGATTATATATGATGTCATTTCCTCCACAAGTTTCTCCACTCGTCAATCCGATTTGCTTTCTTGTCTTTGCAACTTGGGACAGTGAAATCCGTCAAAATCGCTACCAACTTTTTTGAATTTTGAAAAGGCTGCGAAGCCCTGATTATCGTGTGCTTACATATCATTTCCTAAGAAGCTCAAAGAACTGATTCAAAACCCTTATCAGATGATCACAGGTTTAATTGCCTCAGGTTCCATTTGGACCGCTAGGAGCTGTCAGAACTTATACGCAAAGGAAGAGGACGAAGAACATACAGCTCAGCCCCAGCGAAATCAATCTCAGGAACAAGAATTCGAGTCAAATAACCCTGGTGCAGCAGAAAGATCTCAGGCTCCAGGTCAACAGAATCGTCAGCGACGACGACGAGCGAGAAGAAAGTTTCAGTCTCATCAAACAACCTCACACAATCAGAAGTCAACTTCACTGCGAGAGAAAGAAGCATGCAAGCAACATCGCAATCAAAAGTCAAATCCAGTGGACGAGGCTCTTTGAAAGACGTCGATGCGTTCATTTTCGATGTATTCGGTACCGTTGTTGATTGGCGCACGAATGTTGTCAAAGAAGTGCAAGAATTAGGTTTAAAATATGGTGTCGGTTCGTCCTTATTTTTACATTGCGTAGGTCAAAGGGTTAACCTGCGACTCTAGATCCTGGGACTGTTAATTGGCGTCAGTTTGCTCAGGAATGGCGAAATTCATATACGAAGAGCATGTGCGATTGCCTTACCGTTCGTCTCTGTTTAACATACCAACCTACTTGATAGGTTAAGTATTGGAGGAGGTTTTGAGGCCTCAAGTTCGTACAATATCGATGTGATTCATCGTCAGGTGAGTCTACTCCTAGTACCTTCACCATAATATTGATGTTTCAAACAGCTTTTAGACAAGCTTCTCTTGAAACCGCAATGGGCGGCTCACGCCTCCTCGTGGACTGAACAAGACAAACGCGAGTTGACGTTCACTTGGCATCGTCTTAGTGGTATGGTCTCAAAAACTTTCTCATATATAAATATATATATTTCTGCCAGGTTGGCCGGACTCTGTTCAGTGGCTTAATGAGCTCAAAAAAGATAAGATCATCGTCTCATTGTCCAATGGCAATATGAGTTTGTTGATCGACATGGTCCGTTCGTTACTATCTGATAATGCCATGACTGATGAATGTGCGTTATCAGGCAAAGCATGCAAATTTGCCTTGGGATGCAGTGTTCTCTACTGAACTATTTGATACATTTAAACCGTACGTTTGTTGTCTAATTGCCGATCTCCCTCAACTTACAGATAGGCCTGCACCTTGCCAAATTTCTAATGAAAAGAAATGCCAGAGCCTACCTTGAGACCGCACGCCATCTCTCTCTTCCACCGGTCAGATGTGCCATGGTTGCAGCACATATCTGGGATCTTCGCGCTGCTCAAAAGTTGGGCATGAAGACTATCTATGTTCTGCGCCCAGGTGAAGATGCGGGCCTCGGAGATGGTGAGACAAAGAACGAGGAAGAGGGAGTCGAGGTTGATTTTGTAGTCGACAATTTTGAGGGGATTGTTTCGCTAGTTAGAGGAGATTTCTAAGTTTGAAAATTTGATTGGCCGTTTATTTAAATCCAGGTACAGCGAGATTATTCACAGAGGACTTTTTTCCTCTCTGTCCTGAACTCGGACGGAATTACAAATGATACAAGTCAACTCACTGAGTAGATTTCGTACCAAAACACAGATTGATATGGCAAAACTACCAATCTGATGGCATCCTCTGGGTCGAGTTGCCCCCCAAATTTCCAATGTCTTTGGATCTTTAGAATTTAGGTCCCTTAGTACTGTGAGGCCAGGAAAAGATTCAAGGCCTAAATTTTTTTTTCAGGTTTTACATCTCTAAGGAAGGCTATTAGCCTATACTAAACCTTGTCCCAAAGCACTACACCTCCAAGGACAACTAAAGGAATGAATCAGAAGAAGACAGGAACAGTCTAAGTAGTCTACAATCCTAGAATGTTAGAAATGCCAGCGAAATCTCAAGTGAGTGTAAAACAAGAGTCGGACCATTGGAACGATAGATGACAACATGTCAATACCACACATGGGCCATCGAAAACTATTGATCATCTACTCAACAAAACACAAGTTGCGATAAACTTGTAATATAGACCCCCACACAATCACACTCTACACACATTCATAAATTGAATGACCAAAAGACAAAAGTAACGTAATACAGAAATAAGATCGAGAAAATCCAGAACAAAAAAAACATACCCTAGAACACGACATAAAAAAAACTGACTTCTTCCCTCTGGTTTTTCCACAGCCAGCAAAGAACCAAAACAAAAAAAAGGAAAATAAAATATATCCAAATCCATGTAGACACACCGGAGAGGGCAGCATACAACACATATGTGAGGAAGAAAAAAAAAACCCACCAGCAGGACGTCCTGACATAAATGAAGAACAAAGGTAACAAACTGCAGGGCACTCAGGGTGGGTATATCAGTGGCAAAAAACAGAATAAATAAGAAATAAAGTTGAGAATTTCTGCCAGCAACAAACAAAAAAGACGTCGAGCAATCACTGCATGGTAAAATTAGTTGCGAACAAAGGCCGATCACATATTTATTGTACCTTTGAGTCCTTCTACCAATTCATCGTACTACCCGTCAACATCGGCCCTGAAATGACACCAGGTTCAACCATAGGCCTCCTCTGGCTCATCACCTGACTCCCATCATGCACATTTGCCTGGTCATAAACCCTCAATGAATCCTCCGCGTAATAAAAGCTCCTCCTCCTCGCACCGCCCACGCTATCCTGATCAAATTGTCTTCCCTCTGGACGCACTCCCAAAACGTCAGGGGAATCTGAAAGTCTCCTATGTGCATATGCCCTGCGTCTCTTGATGGACCTGCAAACAAGGAACACAATCACCAACAAGGCAATAGCCCCTAGGGCACTGACGACACCAATAATCGCATCTCGACGTGATTTGCCATCATCCCCTGAATCGCCACTACCTCCACTATCTCCATTGGTGCCGCCATTAGATGAGGTCGGATTAGGCACGGAGAAAATGTTATAGCCAGAAACGACACGGCTCGCAAGGTCCTTGGCGACACCGTTCGGAGGGCTGGAATAGAAAGGGGAAGTTTTAGTCTTGATTTGTGCTGCCAGGGTATCAACAACATCCGAAGGAATCCAGCCGACCCAGGTACAACCAAGTAAGGAGGCATCACTGGGACTTGTATAACTGGTAGGAACGTAGACTTGCAAGGCATAGGTCTTGATTTGATCAGCTGACAGTCAATTAAACTGTTAGTCCAGACAGAAACCACCATCAGAGAACTCACAGGAAATACCAAGGGCAACATCGATGATGACAGGTGTGTAAGCAAAAATTTGACTAGATGCAAGAGAATTGTTGACAACAAAAGGCCAATTAAGCTCGTTATTGAAGAGGATGCTAATCAAGGTATATCCGTTGAATTGGCTCCTGTCCGAGAGATCAAGCTGGTCACGCGGGAAAATCCTAGCAGGGATACCCGGCGGTAGAGCAGGAGTGGTAATCGGTGCAGTAGCAGAGACAGTCCCGGCAGCGACTGTTGTGGTGGCAGCATCCGGATCAGTGATGGAAACCGTGACACTCGTCGTGGGAACAGAAGCAAAGGCAAGTGAGGACTCGGTAAGGACAAAAGAAAGACCAGGCTCGACAGAGAAAGTCGTGACTGCTGTAGGTGTACTAGTGACCGCAGACATTTGACTAGCATCACTAGAAGTGGCACTGGATGATGAAGAGGGGAAGCTGTTGGTGGCAAAGGCGGATGAAGAGGGGAAACTGCTGGTGGAAGTAATGACACCAGAAGTTGAAAGAGGCGACGACAAGAGTGATGAAGGGAGATTACTATGTACGGAAGGCAACAGCGGGGTCGTGGAAAGAGTTAAACTAGTTGAAGGGGCATTGGAAGTCGAGGTAGCAGAGCTATTCAAAGAATTGGTAATTCCCAGAGAGATAGACAGGCTGGTAATGTCCGGCAGGGCAGAGCTTGAGGTAGTTTTTGGCGGCAGGGTAGAATTGGAATGGCTGCCGATGTCAGTAGATGAGACGCTACTACTGCCAAGCAAACTCGTGAGAGTGTGGATAATTCCACCATCGGATGAAGATGGAGGACTAGTGATAGTTGAGGGAGGGCCAGAAGTAGAACCAGAAAAGACGATGGTGCTGTCTGTAGGAGTCGTGACAGAAACACCTGAAGAGCTTGAACCCAGAACCGCACTGGTAACACCACCAATCAAACTCGTGATGGGACTGAGAATATCTCCACTGCTTGAACTAGGAGATACAGATGAGGACATGGGAGAACGTGTCATAGACCCATCGAAAGAGGTGGTACTGCCACCCGAAGATGGAGGGGAAACGATAGTCGGCAATGAGTGACCAGACGTAGAACCCGGAATGACGGTAGGAGTCCCTGTAGGGGTCACGGTAGAGACATCAGATGAGCCTGGACCCAAAATTGCACTGGTAACACCGCCAACCAAACTGGTGATGGGACCAATAAGGCCTCCGCCGCTGTCTGAGGTGGGAGATGTAGTCACGACAGGTGTAGTCGGCCTATCGAAAGGGGTGGTACTACCATCTGAAGATGGAGGGAAAATGACAGTCGGCGACGAATGACCAGACGTAGAACCCGGAATGACGGTAGGAGTCCCTGTAGGGGTCGCAGTAGAGATATCAGATGAGCCTGGACCCAAAATTGCACTGGTAACACCGCCAACCAAACTAGTGATCGGACCGATAAGGCCTCCGCCGCTGTCTGAAGTAGGAGATGCAGTCACGGCAGGTGTAGTCGGCCTATCGAAAGGGGTGGTACTACCATCTGAAGATGGAGGGAAAATGACAGTCGGCGACGAATGACCAGACGTAGAACCCGGAATGACGGTAGGAGTCTCTGTAGGGGTCGCAGTAGAGACATCGGATGAGCCTGGACCCAAAATTGCACTGGTAACACCGCCAATCAAACTGGTAATGGGACCAACAAGGCCTCCGCCATTGTCTGAACTAGAAGATGTAGTCACGGCAGGTGGCGAATGTGTAGTAGGCCCATTGAAAGGGGTAGTACTGTCATCTGAAGATGGAGTAGAAATGATGGTCGGCGACGAAGGACCAGACGTAGAACTCGGAATGACGATGGGAGTCTCTGCAGGGGTCGTGGTAGAGACATCAGATGAGCCTGGACCCAAGATCGCACTGGTAACACCGCCAATCAAACTGGTAATGGGACCAACAAGGCCTCCACCATTGTCTGAACTAGAAGTAGTCACGGCGGGTGGCGAATGTGTAGTAGGCTCATTGAAAGAGGTGGGAGCCGCGTCGTCTGAAGATGATGAAGTGGTAGGTGGATGAGGACTGGTGTACGGGGGCAGGATGGCACTGGTGACACCTCCGAGAAGACTAGTAATTGGGTCGAGAATCCCACCACCATCTGACGAGGTTGTTGGAGCTGGAGTGACTGAGGGCTGAGATGCCGAGTGGATGCTCGTTGTTGGGACATCAGAGGGGCTCGTGTCACTGATAGTGGGGCCAGGGGTAGCAGTATGGGAGGAACTTGATGTCGAGGCAATGTCAGTGGGAGGAACATCAGAGAAGCTTGATGGAGAGCTTGTGCTCGTGTCAGAGGAGCTTGATGAAGTAGATGGCTCTGAGGTGTGTGGGAGCGGGCTTGTAGTAGCAGCGGGGGTGGAAGACGGTGCGTCGCCACCGCCGAGAACGCCCGTCAAGAGGTCTCCAAGGTCAGAGGTCAATCCGCCCAGGGTATCACCCAGGAGGCCACCGTTGGTTGTCGTTGGGGCAGGGGAAGTATCAGATACGCTTCCTGTGTGAGAATGAGGGGTGTCTGGACCGCCGAGAAGAGCAGGCACGACATCTCCGAGGCCAGAGGAGACACCGTCGAGAGCACCACCGAGGCCGTCGAGAAGACCGCCACGAGTGCCCATCGGGTCTGTTATTAAATTGAGCAGATATTGTGTTGAGGAAGAAGAGACGCACGAGCATCAGAGCGATCGGCCAGGTTGCCAAGGATGCCCTGGCGGCGGATAATAGCCAGAGAACGGCGAGGATGGGCATGATTGGCATGGACAGAGACGGCAAAAAACACAAAAAGCAGAGAAAAAAACATGGCTTGCTGGTGAGCAGGACGCGGGCAGGCCGCTACAAACAAAAGAGCGTACAGGTTCGGACAGGGCAGAAACGAAAAATGATATTTCATCATTACAACAAACAAAACTCCCACGCTACAGAACACGTGCTACGTAGATCTAGATGAAGCCGATCTGCAGGCCATCAGGAAGAGCAGAGACACGTGACGGACTGCGCACCTTATTGGCCACATCAAGCGCATCGTGGTCAGCTGTCAGCCGCACATATGCCTTCTTTTTCCCATCAGGTCTGTGCCCATCAGTCCACGCTCCAGCCAAACACAACCACACTCACCTGATCAGCGTGTTCACTTTGGCCGCATTCACATCGTACAGTTTCTTCACGGCATCTTTGATCTGGCGCTTGTTCGACCGGATGTCCACAATAAATACAAGCGTGTTGTGTTCCTCAATCTTCTTCATTGCAGATTCAGTGTTCAGCGGCCTGCATGTCACGTGAGCATCCGGAACACACATGACACATTTCACTCACGAAACAACCGTACGGAACTGGTCCATCCGCGGCGCATGCGGAATCGACTTGCGTGGGTACTTGGGATCGCGGGCAAGCCTCAGCGTCTTCGGCCGATGGAACGAGACCGAAAACCGCTCCTTCCGTACACTGTGTGAATGTGTGCCTTGCAGAGCTGCTTTTTTGGCCGCCTTGGCTTTCGAGTCTTTGCCTGATACTGCTCACACATTTATCAACATAGGCTCCCAGAATAATACGACAAACACACCTTTGGCAGCGGTCTTGCCTTTGGTTGTTTTCGTGGTGGCCATAACGGGTCTGTAACCAACCGAGTCAGTACACTCATCCAACTCTCCTCTCACGCATCCATCCATTCCAACCCGTAATTCCACACCAGCAGCGCCCTCAACACACTTCCCGAGCCACTACAGTTGGATAATACAGCATTCAAACTCACCTTGAGGACGGCAGAGGTTTCGGACGATAGTGGGTGTGTGCAGTTGCTGTCTTTCCTTTTCGGATTCCTTCGGCAATCTCGGCACCATCAACAGGATTTCTTGTATTAGGTAATATAACATCCTGCTGAAATTCCTCGGCAAACAAGTAGATCGACTTCCCAATCTCGGCTGACAGTGTGAAACCAGCGAGCTTTATGCTTGGCAGATCTAAGGATGGCTTCAATTTTTTGCGACATACTTGGGGTAGGAGTCACACATCAAGCGTGGCAGGATAAAGCTTGTTCCCAGGTGCATTCGCGCGACGGCCGCTGAAAAATTACAGGTCAGAAAGGTCAACATTGTATACAGCTTCACCCTGTAGTAGCGTTGAGTTGGATCGGCACGCACGTAGTGATATTACGTAATATGTTCCGTCGTGGCAGCACAGAAACCTCTTTAAATCTGTTCTTCATCCCGTACTCTGAGTGGACGACTTGCTTGAGACGAGATGTTGTCCAGGCACGTTGTCGGCCGTCTCTTCCCCCTCATCCGCCCATCTCTCCGTTCCCTCCGTTCTGTCTCGCCCAAGCTCGTCCGAACCTATGCTCTTGCCCGGGGGCCATCTTCCAATGACCCTTTTGCAAACGGAACAAATGCCTACTATGCTGATGAGATGTACAGACTATGGAAACAGGACCCAAAATCCGTGCATCCGTCTTGGGACGTCTATTTCTCTGGGCTTGACAAGGGCTTGCCCAGTTATCAGGCTTTCCAGCCTCCCCCTACGTCTTTGCCCCCACCAGCAGATGGCGCCCCAGCTCTACATGGAGGTGGTGGCGCAGAGCTCGATGATCACTTGAAGGTATGTGACCTCACACCAGCGAAGAAGCTTTCCGTTTGGCACAGACTTATTTCGTAATACTTAATCCAGGTCCAACTACTCGTTCGCGCGTATCAAGTGCGCGGTCACCATCTGGCGGAACTTGACCCCTTGGGTATCCTCGATGCTGATTTAGCAGATGTCCGACCCGCCGAACTCGAGTTGAGCCGATATGGGCTCACGGAACGTGACTTAGACAAGGACATCAGTCTGGGCCCTGGTATCCTCCCACATTTCGCCACAGAAGAAAACCGCACGATGAAATTGGGAGACATCATCAAAGTCCTGAGACGCATCTACTGTACGTCGCTCTAATTTTAGACCCGCAAAGCCATCCCATCTGATTGGATGCAATAGGTGGGGCTGTTGGTATTCAGTATATTCATATTCCCGACAAGGAGCAATGTGACTGGATTAGAGCGCGCGTTGAGACTCCTAAACCATGGAATTATACCGTCGAGGAGAAGCGTATGATCTTGGACCGACTTATCTGGTCCGAATCGTTTGAAAAATTCATTGCGAGTAAATACCCCAATGAGAAGCGATTTGGTCTTGAAGGTTGCGAGTCATTGATCCCGGGAATGAAAGCTCTCATTGACCGCTCAGTCGACAATGGAGTTAAGCATATTACAATTGGTATGCCTCACCGTGGTCGTCTCAACGTCCTCGCCAATGTCATTCGCAAGCCAATCGAAGCTATCCTCAACGAATTCAAGGGCGGCGAAGATAACAATTGGCCTGCTGGTGACGTCAAATATCATCTTGGTGCTAACTATGTCCGTCCTACACCTTCTGGCAAGAAAGTCTCCCTTTCCCTAGTCGCCAATCCCTCTCACCTTGAAGCCGCTGATCCTGTCGTACTTGGAAAGACCCGTGCCATTCAACATTTTGGAAACGATGAATCTTCGCACACGACTGCTATGGGTGTCCTGCTTCATGGTGATGCCGCCTTTGCCGGTCAAGGTGTTGTTTATGAGACGATGGGTCTGCATAGTCTGCCTGCGTATGGAACCGGAGGAACTATCCATCTGATTGTGAACAACCAAATTGGTTTCACCACTGATCCTAGATTCTCCCGTTCGACTCCTTATCCCTCTGATATCGCCAAGTCCATAGATTCCCCCATTTTCCACGTAAACGGTGACAATGTCGAGGCCGTTAACTTTGTATGCCAGCTCGCTGCTGATTACCGTGCCAAATTCAAGAAGGATGTTGTGGTTGATATCGTATGTTACCGTCGATATGGTCACAACGAGACCGATCAGCCTAGCTTCACTCAGCCCCGGATGTATGAAGCTATCAAGAAGCAGCCAACTCCTCTGACAAAGTACAGCAAGTTTTTAATTGGACGCAATACGTTCACTGAAACGGATATCGAGAAGCATAAGGAATGGGTGTGGGGTATGTTAGATAAGGCTGCTAATGCCGCCAAGGATTACGTCCCCACCTCCAAGGAATGGTTGTCTGCTGCTTGGTCAGGTTTTCCTTCACCCAAGCAACTCGCCGAGGAGACTCTTCCTACGCGTTCAACTGGTTCCGATGTTGATACGCTTCAGCGCATTGGCAAGGCTATATCTCGTACTCCACAAGGGTTTACTGCACATCGTAACCTCTCCCGTATCCTTTCGGCTCGTGGAAAGACTGTGGAAGAAGGTGCCAACATCGATTGGTCGACTGCGGAAGCCCTCGCCATCGGCACCCTTGCATTGGAAAACAATCATGTCCGCATATCTGGACAGGATGTTGAACGTGGTACATTCTCACAGCGTCATGCTGTTATTCACGACCAAGTGAATGAACAGCAATACGTACCTCTCAATGACCTTGGTACCAACCAAGCTCGTTTTATCATTTGCAATTCGTCGCTCTCGGAGTATGGTGCCCTGGGTTTTGAACTTGGATACTCTCTCGTTTCACCGGACTCCTTGACGATCTGGGAAGCGCAATTTGGTGACTTTGTCAATAATGCTCAATGTATCATCGATCAATTCATTGCCGCTGGTGAACGCAAATGGCTCCAGCGCACTGGTTTGGTCGTGAACTTGCCTCATGGTTATGACGGTCAAGGTCCTGAACACTCCAGTGGGAGGATTGAACGTTTCCTTCAGTTATGTGATGATCACCCACATATTTATCCTTCACCGGAGAAGATTGAGCGTCAACACCAGGATTGCAACATGCAAGTAGTCTACCCCACGTGCGTATCGGCGCTACCGTTCTTCTTTCGATCTTTTGTGATCCTGACGTTTGGTCATCAGGACCCCCGCCAACTACTTCCACGTTCTCCGCCGCCAGATTCATCGCGATTTCCGCAAACCTGTGAGTAGATTATGTGAAGTTGGATATGTCTATTCATTCATTGACATTTTCTTCATGTAGCTCATCCTTTTCTTCTCAAAGAGTTTGTTGCGACACCCACGTGCTCGATCGACTTTGAATGAAATGGTTGGCGATACTCACTTTGAACGGTATATCCCTGAAAATTCCGAGAATTTGGTTGGGTCTGAGCAGATCAAGCGTCATATTCTTTGCACAGGTAGCTTTCACCCATGAACTCTTTGGATTTTGGTTCAATGAATTTTGTAGGTCAGGTGTACTTTACTCTCCTACAGGCTCGTGAAGAACGTGGAATTAAGGACGTCGCAATCAGCCGCGTGGAACAACTTTCGCCTTTCCCTTATGACATGGTGCGGCAGAGCTGCTGCATTTTTGATCGCTCGTTTTGAAGCTAACTGATGAGTCTAGGTTACTCCCCATCTTGATCAATATCCTAATGCTGATCTTCTCTGGTGTCAAGAAGAGCCTTTGAACAATGGTGCTTGGAGTTACGTTGGCCCTCGTATCTATACGGCTGCTAGCAAGACGCAGTACCACAAGAACAAATATCCTTACTACGCTGGACGTGAACCCACCAGTTCTATTGCCACTGGTAGCAAGGTGACTCATCTATTCCGATCATATCTAAAAACAGATTTTTTCTGATTCCCGTAGGTGCAACATAAAAAGGAGATTGAAACGATCATTGATACCGCGTTTGATACTTCATCGAAAATGCACCATCTCAAATAGATTTTGAGGTGATCATCAGTTGATGGTGTTGCCCGTAACTGCGTATTTGCTGCTACCACTTCCGTTTGATTGATTGTTTCCCCCCCCCTCTCTCTCTCCTGTTACGAATTCTTTTGATTAGTATTTGACATAATGTGTAATCATCAGACTTGCCCTCTCTGATTGATTGATATTTGATCAAGAACACTGAGATCTATCTATCTATGCCTCACAGTCATCACTCCCATTCTGGCCAATTCTGCAAACATGCAGTTGGGACATTGGAAAAAATTGTTCAAGAGGCGATTTCTAAGCGATTTCTAGTTTTTGGTATGACGGAACATGTGCCTCGTTACCGCGAAATCGACCTCTACCCCGAGGAGGTGAAGTTGTTCTCTACCACCCTATCACGTCTCATTGAAACTGATGGATAAGCCCCCCTTCCCACTTTTTCTTTTTTTCCAAATGTGGTTATAGCAAGGATTATCTCTCACTGCAATCAATCAGCAATTCATTTCATTTCTTGATGAAGCCAAGCGACTGAAAGCACACTATGCTTCTCAAATTACTCTCCTCGTAGGCCTTGAGACTGAGTTCATCACGCCAAGAGATCTCGAAGAACTCGAGTGTATTCTCAAACAGTATCAGCCGCACGTCATCGAGTATATCGTCGGGTCTGTTCACCATGTTCATGGTATCCCTATTGATTTCGATGAAGCGACCTATCGACGGTCCGTCACGAGTTTTGGTGGTAGTGGCACGTGCGACTTGAAAGAGAAGGAGGATGTGGGTGGTGATCGCGGACAGCTAGAAGCGTTTTTATTGGCCTATTTCGATGCTCAGTACGAGTTGTTACAGAGGTTCAAACCGGAGATCGTCGGTCATCTCGATCTCTGTCGACTTTATACCCCTGATCTCAAGTTTATGGATTTTCAAGAGGTCTGGAAAAGAATCGAACGAAATGTCGAGTATGCAATATCGTATGGTGCCTTGTTCGAAGTCAATGCAGCTGCTTTTCGAAAGAAGTGGAAGACGGCTTATCCTGGACCGGATGTAGCTCAAGTAGGCTTTCATCCCCCCCTCACCTGGCTAGAACAAAGAAACATTATTTTTTTTTGCAGCTTATACTTCAACGTGGCGGGAGGTTTGCGTTGTCGGACGATAGCCACGGACCCCACGCAGTTGGGCTCAACTATAATCGAGTACATCATTATCTCAGATCATTAAATGTCGCCGAACTCTGGTTCCTCGAACCTTCGGAGGAGCCCAACGCTTCCGGAAGGAAAGTTCGTCCCGTGAAGCTGGAGGTGTGGTGGGAAGAGCAATTCTGGCTTTCACTACTCACAGAAAATAAAATCGATATACGCGGATTATAGTATGAAACGGTGTGTGTTCTCACCAGTCAGGTGAACAATGAGCCCGCGGTGCCTGATTCTGAGCGCTATTAAATCGCCCGCATCCAATCGTGCTATCATCGCAGCAGTTTTACCATGCATACTCTCTTACCGGTAGTCCACGAGTTAATTCATACATACACAATCGGATGATTTCGGCTTGCCTCACAAAAACTCTTTTTGGAGATTGACGATATATGGAAACCATGTCTCAAGTTAACGGTAATCCATAACGCCGTGTGGCTTCTCCTTGTTGTCGTTCTTAAGGTTTTACCAAAATGAGGGGCCGTCAGCTCGGGTACGGTCTAGCCCATCGGAGTAAATCTGGCTGACGCAATTATCTGTCTTACTAGCTACATCATATTTCTTCCTCCTCAATGACGGAGCTTAGACTATACCCCTGTACGTACATTATACCCTCTGTCATTTGCTGACGCCACGCCGAGGGCTTCAGTTCGTCTGAAGGTAATAAAATTCTTTGTATGTGCCCAAGCGTTGCATTATGCCTGACATGGACCAACGAAAGAACTTATGCGACGAGTTACATCCGTCATTTCGGGTCTACGTTCTGCAATTTATCTCCGAAATCTGATAGACATCTGGTCCTATCTTTATCCCCCTACGTACTTCTCGTCAATGCGCCGCCCGTTAATAACATTTAACCTTCACTTCTGCAAATTCAATTTCTTATGGCAGGACGACCTCAAGTCTCAGGCATGTCACTACAAGGTAGTAGCCATTTGTAAGTCATTCAACTATCCATGATGTGGAAATAGGGCAAGGATCAGCCTCAGATGTCCGGAATGATTCAACGTTCTAACTCCCTGTGACAAACAACTGCTACAGCAATGACCATGCCGGCGTCAACGAAGTGTTGGCACTTTTTAACTCTCATAAATCAATATTCGATCCGCCATTCTGGACACATGACAGCAAAGGGGATTGAATCTCAATTTTGAAAACCTAGTAAAGATGCAATACACACCAAGACAAAAGAAATGAGAAAGTGGAAAAGTGAAGCAAAAAGGAAGAATAATAATAATAGTCACCGTCCAGGATATAATGCATGATGGCATAGGGCAGGAGTGGTGGCGAGAAGAACAATTACAGCTATAGCTATATCAAACGGACAAATGTGAGTTTGATTTGGGGCGAAAGTGAGGGTGCAAAAATCAAGTACAAAAGAGCGAAAAGGGATCTTAAAGGAACGGACTGAAATAGGAATGAAAAGAAAGACTCCCAGCGACTGTGAGAATTTCCAAACAGTCGACACGGGATTAAAAAAGAGAACCAAAAACACAAGAGTTCAAGAAAGAGATACGAAACCCGGGGTTCCAACGTCGGGAAGGGAGAGCAGGAAAAGGAAACGAAGAGGCGTAACTTAATGATATCTACATATTGAATATTTGTGAAAGGTTCAAGGAGCAGGAGGCGAAGAGGAACGGTGGATCAGACCTTCCGGAGAGCCAACAAGGGGCAAGTTCTGGTATGGAATCTGTTGCAGGTAGCGCGAGGAAACATGAAGACTGCAAGTGAGACGATGAAGGTCCATTCCAGATACAAAAGTCTTGAAGGATGAGAGGATGTGTGGGAAAAACTTGTCAAGAAACAAAAAATGGGTACAGTTCCGGAAAATGTGGAGAAACAACCCCTTCAGAGAGTGCCTCCTCGCTGACCGAACGCAGCAGAACCTGCATCACTTTCAATCGTTCCTGTCTCGACACGGACTCCACGTTCTGAACTGACACTTCGGATATCTCGACCTTCTTCAGCTAGTTCCCGACCGAGAAGACCTGCACTACTAGCACCATGCTGGTTGTTATCATCCTCTTCGTTACCGCCATCGGGGCTGTCATCACTTTCTTCCAGCCGCTCCGCAAAATCGGGTTTGCGTAACATTTTTCTAAACGCATCGGCCATGATAGCCGCATCAGCACCACTGAACGGTCCACTGTCACCAGCTGAGGTGTTTGACGCTCCATCATGGATTACGACACTCGGTGCATTCCGATCCCGTTCACCGAAAGCAGCACCACCGGCCAAACCGATGCCCGCGGCAACACCAGTGTTTCCTGTTCCCACGGGTGAGTGAGGAGGTAACGAAGCAGCACCGAGCAAAGGTGAGCCTTGCTGCTGGACATTTGCCATCATGGGTGATGACGAACCCATAGAATTCCTGTTGGACTCGAGCTCGTCATTCCTCCTACGCAGCCGACGAAGGATATAAAAGGCAAGAACGCAGAGAGATGTGATCGCCAGAAACCCGAGGACTGTTATAACGGCAATTGCCCAATGTGGAAAACCGGGACCCGCTCCATCAGGTTGGACCGATCCGGTAGACGATGATGAGGGCGAAGTAGGCGAAGACGAGTGGATGAGAGTTGAGGATGAAGCAGCTGATGCAGCAGCTGATGCAGCCGATCGTGACGAGAGTACAGAAGCAGATGAGGCAGAAGCAGATGAGGCAGAAGCGGCCGCGGCAGAGCGAGAAGAGATGACTGAGTCCAAAAAAGTTGTTTCTGTAACAGGATTACGTGTTAGAAGGATGGGACAAACAGGAGAGGTAGAGAGGTAAAAGCGGCTGAGTGATCCGCGAGGCGAGGAAAAGGCGAGGAAGGCCAAAGGGGAGGCAGGGGCGAAAAATTACTGTTACTCACGGACAGCAGAAAAAATGCTCTGTGGGACTTCGCTGCCATCAAGGCCTCTATCACTCCGAGCAACCACCCAGTAGTAAGGGAAGGATTGGTTGGTGCCATTCCACGACAGACCTTCTGTACCGAACCATGTATCATTTACTTGCGCATTGAAAACACCAGCTTCGCCAAACGGGTTGATGAAATTTCGTCTGTGGAGAATCTGCTGCTGTGAGTCAGCTCGGAAGAGAAAGAGGTCGACCAGATTTGTTTGTGTGATTTCTGGGCGGCGAGAGTTCCCTGTGACATCGCGTGTGAAATTTAAAAATGGGCAGATAGAAAAGGTACTCACAGACAAACGAAGTCCACTCGCTTTGAGGGACAGAGGTATCAGCATTGGGAAAACAGGAAACGACATCATTTCCAGAGAGCAATTGGCACTGGGTTCTTGCATCCTCTATACGGGATGAATAATAGCGCCCAGGACAAGAAAAAAGAGGACGTACGTATTTCCTGCTGGTCAGCAATAACCTGGCGGGGAGTGATAAGATAATCCTTGAAAGTATCCCGCCGCCGCCTCCTTGTTGAGCGGCCATGGGCATCTGTGGGTGCTGGAAGTGGGGTCTGTATGTTGGTGACAGAGGTTTGTTCAGGCCATTGATAGAGTCCAGGGCGTGCTGAGGACATTTTGGATCGAAAGAAAGTGTGACTAAAGGCTAATCGGCTAATCGCATTATCCAGTACAACGCAAGCAGAGCAACGACAAGAAACTGTCAAGGACGCGAGAGACAGTGAGGACAAGGTGGTGGTCGGTGTTGAGAGAAGCGCCACAATAATGGTAAACAGTTACACCCGCATTCTCATGTCACAAAAGTCACACGGTTGTAATCACGGCAACTAGCCGTTTGCAATAATATTCTATCTAAACTTATAATCTAGACCTAGGACTCCCTGCTCAGCTGCTGCATAAGCAGCTCGTATCTGCCGATGTGTAAAAAAACATGAGCTGAGTGAGGACCAGCGACAACTCACGTCAACATCGTCACAGCACTATTGGGCACAGTCCGCACGAGATTCACAGACAGGCCTCGGTAGAGCCCAGCCCAGCCTTCCTTTTGCACCAATTTCCGAGTGGTATAGACAATTCCTCCCCGTTTCACCTGTCGTAAATCCTCCACAAATCGCGCCTGATTCGAGTCAAGACAGGGCACTCGTTCTGCGCTTGGATACCGTTTCACCATTCCATCGGAACTCATGTCATCCGCCAGCGGTCTTCTCTGAGTCTGCAGACGTGTGCGTATCACTTCGTGTGGGTATGTCGCTATGGATGCCGTCATCTTGGATGCAGCGCTAGAGATCAGTATCTCCTGTGGTGTCAAGGGTCTCCCTGAATCGCGTGCTAATTTTCGTTGTTTAGGAACATTATCGCCGTGCACATAAAAAGACGTCACATGTACCTACCCATCAATACCTTCAACCTCTCATAGAGTGGAAACTGCACTGCTACATGTAATATTCCCAACAAGCTCGGGACCAGACCCCGGTAGAAAGCTGCTACCCCCTCTGTCCGGTATATTGTTAATGCGGCATCCCAAGTGTGGTGATACCGAACTTCTGCTCTCGATTGCGTCTTAAACGGTATGCATGAGGTTCTTAGTTCTGCAGGAATGAACGACACTCACCATGAACCTCGTCTTAATCACCCATAGTGGGTTCGTCGCACATGTACTGGCTGCGCCTGCAGTCATAGCCGAAAGGAGGTGGAGTGACCATGGATGTTCTCTAATTAATGGTTGATACCCCTTTACTTGGGCGGCAGGATATATTTGATCGCCCTTGGCATGCCTAGCTGGTTCTGGCGCCACACCGAGGGGTGCTTCTCCAAAAGTAGTCTTGATAAAATCGTAAACTGAAAAATAAATCGCCCATGTCGGAAGGTAACCAAGAATGGTCGGGCCTAAGCCTCGATACAGGCCGCGAAGCCCATCATGAGAATGAATTGATTTGACAATTCCTGTTATGATGAATAAGCACAAAAAATACATCGGGCATGTTAATCACAATGTACCCCATATCCCAAGGTATCCCGACTGTCCCTGAATGGCTCTCTGTGCCTGTAACTTGGTCTTGATCACGTCTAATGGGCATGTCGCAATGCTAGCAACCAAGCCGCCGCCTGCACCGGCTACTCTTCGGATATTGCGATAAGGACGTCATACGATATCGATTAGCATCTTGAAACCCGAGATCATGGCTGGACGTCGTCAGAGACAACCCCACACTTACCAATCATACTGTTAGTTGTCCATTTGCTCTTCTTGTGAGGTTCACCTCCCATATCTCTACCCCTGGAGGGGTCGTCGTCGTCGTCGTCGACCACTATACTGTTGGGAACGTATCTTCGTTCTGGGCTAACAAGAAATGGAAATGGTATGGAAGAGAAATTTCAGCAATGAAGAATAATTAGAACGGATTGGAGGAAAGCAAAGGACGATGAGAATGGCATAATTCTCTTCACTAAGCTTCCGGTTTCGGCCGGTTCTGGTCCGCTGATCCGACAATGGTCAATTCGGATATATATATCACACAAACGTGAGGTCATAGATGGTTTCTTATACACATCCAACATGCAACCCCGCGAATCACAGCTTCCAGAATCAAATAGGTTTAACAATGGTATCGTAGACGGCCGTCCCGAAGGTAAGCAGATGATCTCTCGTACAGTTCTCTTGAAACATCTCCATCAGGCGTGAACCCGTCTCCTTCCAAGGTAATCAGCGACGTTATCATTGACACCGACGCCGGCAGTGCACCTTCCGAAGAAGACACCTCTGAATTTAGAGGCCCCGAACTCTCCACCACTAGCAAAGACGTCCATCAAGGCTTTGGCCATCCCGGAAGCGGCATGTCTTCTAAAGAAGTTCGACATGATGGGAAGCCTCACCGGGAGAAGGAAGGAGCTAGTCAATTAGGACACCCTAAAAGTAAGGATGTCGAGCTAGATAGGGCTCAAAGGCCGACAGGAAATAACATCGGGCCTACATCCGGTGTTTAATTCATGTCTACTTCGCAAGCGTATGAAAACCAACATAGGAATTTCTACAAGCCACCATGATGTCATCATCTGCTCGAATCACACCACATGTGCTTTGATTCATTATAATGTTGAACTTTGCGATGGTTGGCGTTCGATATAGCTTTACATCACCTGCTGGCGTTGGCTTTGACACGGTCAGAGGATGAGTTTACACAATGCCCTCGTATCTGATAATAATTTGGACGTATGAGTGGTTTTACTGCGATGAAAGCGTCAGTACTCCAGTCCTTAACTTTATTGAACAATCGAAACTCTGAGGCAGTGAGCGTCAGCACAAGTCACCCTTTAAATAAATATTAAAACACTAAACACTAAATCAGGCGAGACTGCATGCCTCAAACATATCAAAAATTCATATCCTATAGATTTACACGTCCGTAAACAGGCGGACGTGACAAGTGAACAGATTGTGCCCATCTAATTGATAATTTCTAGCATTCCTCCTAGGCACCGCCAAGCTGGCTAAATATTGGACACAGAAATTCCGTTTCATGTCAACCCACATATATCCCAGACTCCTGTCCCTATCACATCACTACTCCAGATGTCCCATTCTGTCCACCTCGCAGGTAACGTTACAGAGAATATTTCTTGTCTTCCGCTCCTCTTTTCAACCTGAAATTTGACTTCCATGCCTCTCGATGATGATCTATTTGTATCCCGCTCGACAATTATGAACGCTTGAACGGTCTTCGTCCACCTATCTACAGCCTCATACTCTACTTTCATTCTCTCGTCCTTCATATTTACCCTTCTCGCATTAAAACACAGTGTCGTAGCGTCGGGAAATTTCTCCCTTGTTGAGTATACCCCGGTGCACAAACGCACCTGTGTGATTCCCCGCGCTTTGTACTGGATTCCATTCTCCACAACCATAAGTGTAACCCTCCCACATGTCTTCGCTAACATCCCTCCATTCACAGCGTGTGCAAGAAAGTACTCTCCACATGCAAGAGAACGCAACCGAGTAGTGGCACTTATGATGTCCAACCCCCAACTCAGCTCTTCATGGTCCAGTTTTCCCGTTCCTATCCACAGATACCGTACAAGACATCCTAGTTCTGGCTTTTTGAGCAATAACTTTCGATATGAGGATATCCCCCTTTTAGACCACAGTGCAAGCGGTATATGCGGCAGACATGCTATATACGCTTCTTTTTGTAATGTCTTCGACACACCTAGGAGTTTCAAGAACGTATCAAGTGAATTTGGCCCCTGCCGCTCCGAAGGTATAGGCGCACAGTGCCGAAGAATTAATAATCGAATCTCCACAGGCAGACTCATGATGGAAGGCAAAAGAGATCCTCGGGGAGAGCAGGGCTGAACACTTGTGGACATTTGTCCGACAACAGCATTTGGCGGGTCACTGAATTTCATCATCCTACCACCCCTTAATACCATCCGCTCCTCCTTCCTATCTTGAGCCAGAGCAGGGGACGGCGCGCAAAAAGTGGACACTAAGTTTGCCTCTGTTGGAGTATATGTTCTTGTACTTGCAAAAGTCGAATGGAACTTGGGATCTGAGAGGTTCTTAATCATCACAATGATTATCACTGAAAGAGGGAGGAGCCAGTTGAACGAGGCAATCAACTCTTGCATGACATCCATGACGGCAAGACAAATCTGGGTGCAGATTGTGGTGTTTTATGGTGTTTTCTGAGATCAAAGGTCAGTCCACGTTTCCCAGTTTTACATGAGGCCACCACGCCTTATAAGAGGTATGGATTCACAAGGCCCCCGTAATCCCGACGGCTCATTGGCAATAGATCACTTACTTCGTAGACCAAG
>Ga0153966_100335_pt1 | contig 21085 bp, 22 predicted proteins | sample TSFL050MetaG_FD_104738 | JGI IMG/M metagenome (GOLD analysis project Ga0153966, IMG submission 104738) | Attine ant fungus gardens microbial communities from Florida, USA - TSFL050 MetaG | ecosystem: Host-associated > Fungi > Mycelium > Unclassified | place: USA: Florida, Paynes | collected... | reverse complement strand
TAGTCTGAGGATTAGACCTCAGACTTAACAACATCTTTTGTTGCTAAACTACTTCGCATTTTTGAGCCTTTTGAAGACCACTCTTGCAAATCACAAACTAGTAAGTAACCATTTGTGATAACTTTCTGTTATGTAATCTGAATTTTATCTTATCTTCTCATATAAATAGATTTAATCCCATAGAAGTTAATAATTCCTGAAATACTGCCATGTTTGTGATAAATCAATATTGAGATATATTACTAAAAGGTCTTCCCAAGAGCTTTCCAACACCATTGAGATCATCAGTATTCATGGATTCAAATGAAGTTTGTGACATTTCCAATATATACATTCTTCTCCAACCTCTACCTTGAAAAAAGATTTATCAATTCACTACAGAGCATAACTTGTAGACCAGAGGGAGTGTTGAAGTGATCTGGTAACACACTTGCAATTTGGTTTCTCATGAGGCAGTGTTGATGAGACTGTCTTAGATCGAGACAGCCTTCATAACTCCTACGGTCCTCATAATTATTTCCCTACCACTTGAGTGACGTCTGAGTTATCTTGTCTTTGAAGTAGGTATGACATGATGGTGGCAAGTAGACTACCCGATTAGGTTCTTGGCCAAGAACACCTTGCTCTGACTGTCTGGTATGGGCGATAATGATTAAGCATATGGGGGCGGCGTAAACTGTCATAGGCGAAGGGTGGACGTAAGTGATCGGAGCTGAGGGCCGAACGTGATTCTAAACGTTGGCTGCCACTGCCATCGACCAACAAAGTACCCGCATGGTAGCCTATCAGTGAACCAGGGTCAACTGAGCTTGTTGCCAGAACACACACACTCTTGAACGTCGCCATCGACACGCAAAGTAATGACCATGTACCAGCAGATACCGACGAACCAGGACGTCAGCTGAGCTTGTCTTGCAATGAGCAGCCCATCGAACATCAATCATCAGACATCAAGCATCAATCAATCCATCATCAACAAGTTGACATGTCATCAATAGCAACATTGTAATCGGGATCAAATTGTTACTAGAGGCAAAATCTAGTTACGCTCAAAGAGAGAGAGAGAGAGGAAAAAGAACCCTATACCCTTTTTACGTTGATACCCACGTAAGAGAAAAAAAGGGAGGACCGGTAAACCGGATAAGTAGAGGAAAGCGGACCGAAGGCCTGTGCAGTTATGAAATCAGCTTGATGTGATGGCGGAAGATCGGAAGGTCCGTGCGGGGATCAAATCAGATCACAACTGATCATTACCATACTGAGATGATGGGGGAGAGAGAGACATGAGCTCCGTAGTAGATAGAACACAAGTCAGATAAATAAAGAGCAGAATTCATAGTTGTGATACCAACAGCGAAGAATACAAAAGACAAAACGTAGGTGGTATACCGAAGGCGATCATGATGGAGTGATGAGATCGCAAAAGCCATTTTAGTCTAGGTGCTCTCTGGGGCAGCAGCAGTAGTAGTGGTAGTAGTAGACGTGGGAGGCAGTGGATCTGCCCGGGAAGGGGGAGTAGAGGAAGGGTGCCTACTGTGAGGTTGACTGATGTTGGCTGTTTTCCTGGTGGGAATGTCAACAGGGGGAAGAGGAGGAGGAGCAGAAGCAGGAGGAGGAGCGGAAGCATGAGGGGCAGGAGCATGGGAGGGATGATGAGACCAGGAGTGAATGGAAGGAGGGTCGCGTGGGGGTGCAGAATAGTAAGAAGGAGCACCGGAGGGAATGGGAGGAAGATGGTTGGGGGGAGTGCGGCCGCGGAGAGCAGAGGCAGCAAGAGGCCCCCGCTTGTGAGGAAACTGCTCAGGACGGGGGCGAGAGTGAGTGCGTTCAAAGAGACCGCACTTGTTGCAAAGCTGAACGAGTGTGGGTGAGGGAGCTGTTGGTGAGCCGGGAAGAAAAAAAAAACGTACCACCTTGCCGGGAGAGAGATTGGACCTACGCCAGGTAGACGTATCTGTGGTGCAGCAATTGAAGCAGCGACGGCGGACACGGTCGCTGAGTTTGGTGGCAGCATCGTCGGTGTGGACGATGGTGACTGGCTGGGGTCCTGCATAGGGGTGGTAGGAGTCTTGGCGGTGATGGGTGGGGGGAGGATGCATGGTGGGGATGGAGAACTGGGAGGGAGGGTAGATGTAGGGGTGGTCGTAGCGGTGGTGGTGATGGTGACTATTGTTGTTGTTGTTGTTGTTGGCAGCCGAGTGGTGAGAGTCAAAGTGGGGAGGAATGTAGTGGTGGGGGTACGGGGGAGGATAGGAGTGGGGAGAGCGACGGACGGGGGGAGTGCCGAGAGAGGAGCGTTCCTGGGAGGCGTCGGAGGGGGCTGGAGAGTGTGGATGGTGGGGAGGAAGAGTGGCAATGGGGGGCGGCGAGTTGGAGGAGTGCTGCTGCTGCTGATAGCGGATGCGGACATTGACGGACATGTCGCTGGTGGTGTTCCTGTTGGTGTTCCTGTGGTTGTGGTTGTTGCTGTTGTCGGTGCGCAGGGCAGGATCGATGGCGTCGTCGTCCTTGCCGTCAGAGTCAGCTTGCCTGGGAGAGCACGTCAATCACCATCTCGCTTTCTCTCTCTCCATTTAAAAACCCACGCACCAGCCCAGTGTTGCCATCGAAAAAAAACACGAACAACCGTGGGCGCCATCACCCCACTCCATCACCACTCCTTTCGGGCGCCGCTCCAACACGGCTTCTCGGCAGATCTCAGATCACCCACGCTTTGGCCCACCCGCGAAGGAGCCAATGCCTATTGGATCGGTCCGATGCCCATTTGCCTCGTCCTTCCTCTTCCTTTTACGTCTCTCCAACACGTATCCTCCACGTAACACACTCGGAACCGTCTTTCCACCTCTCCTCCAACTGATCCCATCACATCATCATCAATCCTCACCCATTGCAGAATCACTCATCATCAATCCTGACTCGAATCATCAAACTCATCATCCTCCTCTCGGCATGTGAATCCCTCCCGGTATTGCCCATGTGATTAGCTTCCGCTTACAAATACCAATGCGCCTCCCTCCTCTTCATCACCGTCCCAATGTCTGCCTACCACCGTCTCCTTCAAAAACACGACAACGATGTCGTCATCGTTTCCGCCCTCCGCTCCGCAATCACAAAGGGCAGGAAAGGCGGGTTCAAGGATACAAAGCCCGACCTCATCCTCTCCAACGTTCTCAAGGCTGTATATACGCGTGTCAACCTCGATCCCAAGCTCATTGAGGACATTGCTGTCGGAAATGTACTTCCTCCCGGTGGTGGCGCTTCCGCTGCCCGTATGGCTGCCCTTCATGCCGGAATACCCAATACCACCGCTCTCAACACTGTCAACCGTCAGTGCTCGTCAGGCCTCACCGCTCTCACTCAAATCGCCAACGAGATCAAGGTTGGCCAGATTGATATTGGCATCGGTACGTTTCCTCCGATATCCCCATTCCCAACTCATCCTTGCCACAGGTGCTGGTGTAGAGTCCATGACTCATGGTTTTGGTTCTCGTGCCGCTCCAGAGGTATCTGATGCCATTCTTGCCAATAAAGAATCCGAAGACTGCTTGATTCCCATGGGTATCACCTCAGAAAATGTTGCCGCTGACTTCCATATCCCTCGCAAAATTCAAGACGAATTCGCTGCACGTTCTTTCCAAAAGGCTGCAGCCGCCAACAAAGCTGGCAAGTTCAAAGACGAAATCATTCCCATAAAAACAACGATCGTCGACCCCAAGACAGAGAAAGAGGTCGACATCGTTGTAGACTCTGACGATGGTATTCGTGATGGTGTCACAGCTGAGAGCCTTTTCAAGCTCAAACCCGCCTTTACTAAGAACGGCTCCACCCATGCGGGTAATGCTTCTCAGGTCTCAGATGGTGCCGCCGCCGTCCTCCTTGCTCGCCGTTCCGTTGCCACCAAGCTCGGTTTACCTATCATTGGCAAATTCGTCAACTCTGCAGTGGTTGGTGTACCCCCACGCATTATGGGTGTTGGGCCTGCGTTCGCTATTCCTAAAGTCCTCGAACTGGTCAGTCTGAGTAAAGATGACGTTGATTTCTACGAGATCAACGAGGCTTTTGCGAGCCAGGCAGTTTTCTCTATTCAACATCTCCAGATTCCCTTTGAAAAGGTTAACCTGAACGGTGGTGCTATTGCCATTGGTCATCCTCTTGGCTGCACTGGTGCTCGTCAGGTTGCTACTGGTCTCAATATCGCCAAGCAGACTAATAAGCGGGTGTTTGTTACATCAATGTGCATTGGATCGGGTATGGGTATGGCTGCCGTGTTTGTTAGTGAACATTAGAAATTATATTTCTCTTGATTCGAGCTTTGTTGTGTAGTTTTATTCCCTTATATTGCATCTGGACATTTGTTTGTCACATATTTATATCCCGCTATTCTTGGATATGTTCAGCTGTGATGACTAACGCCAGCCCTTCTAACTCCGAAATGCTCACTATCGCCATCCTCTGCTTGGCGCTGCGGGAGACTATTCGCGTCAGTGCTTCTACGACCGAATTCTGCATGACCTAGGGTCTCTTTATTATGACACCTATCCACCCGTCCTCCCTCGAGTCGACTCTTCAGCTCACAGAGGAAAAAATGATGCGTACCATTGTGAGGTTGAACGTGGTTCAATTGCAGATGACTTTGATTGACTATCTGCTACGCTCTCGTCTTCAGAGAAGACTTTCCAAGTGGAATGAATAACTCTGAATTCCTGCACCTTGAAAGTATGCATTGATAGATGATTGTTGTTGAACTTGCATACAAAATGGTGAATGCACTACAAGCGAGGTCTCACAACACTTACTATGAGACTACACGAAAAAACTACGACAGCCCGAAGACAGCCCGAAGTGATCCTGTATCCTTATCTAAGCAAGGAATAGTTGCAAGTTAAAAATAACCGGTTTAGTGTGAGTCGGCTCATTCTGACAATGACATGCTTGCTCTCTCTCTCTCAATGCCAATGCCTAATTGGGGATCCTGAGGCTGTCCTTGAACTGATCCAACCATTAGATGACAACTCCAGAGTCATCCATGGTGAAAAAAAACGTAATCTTTAAGTGACCATATTTTGGGTGTGAGAGAGAGCAGACAACAGTGGCGCAATAGTCGTGGAGGCACGGACATGGACAAAATCGCGTGCGGATCGGCAGGTACGCATGCACTCCCAAAATCTCTTACATGAACAGCTCAAGTGCTGATGACGATTTGCCATACCCCAATCAATCACAGAAAGTCGCGTTCTCCCAAGACGCTATCTGGTCTATCAAGGTCAGTTTTTTTATGAACTAGCCAAATTTTTCATGCCTCTCGAACTGGGTTCTGTCACTGGAGCTGGCCTAATAAAGATTTCATACCATACAAGTTAGGGATAAAGACACAAAGGCAGCCCAAGCAAATGATCATCAATTGAACGGACGTGCCACTAGTCTTGGTCTTGTGAAGATCTATCAAAGAAACAGGGGTATCAATAAAACGTGACTTGCGCATGCAAATGAAGTCAACAATGCTGTGGAGGTATACAGTTCTCCAATCTTTTCCTCTGTTCTTTCCCAATGAAACTTGACATCAACTTATACTTCGACTCCAGAAATTGGATAATTCCATGAATGCTTGCCTTGCATTTGGATAGTTTTTTAATATATTCCAAGCAGAGTCAGTGACATCTCTACCGTAATTTGAAACAGCAATCCACCCGTAGCTAGTCCAGAACTATTTCGCGCCATCAACAAGATTGTCAGACTGATAAGCCATTATACTGCTAGTACGCTGCGGCAAGGATACATATGCCTGTGCCACGGCCGCGCCACTCGCCCGCACCAAAATATCATATACATATAAACATTTTTCTATGTCGCAGGTTTGTATTCAATCACAATCTTTCCATGAGGATATGACGGATAGATTTCATCTCGCACCGCCCATTCTAAATGATGGATGAACGGACGGACTGAGAAGTCACTGACCTTGGGAACCAGACCGCTGTCATCAATTCACTGGCTGTCAGAATTTTAGAGGGCCATGGCCGATACTAGTCTACTTCCGTTGTACCAAAATACCATGCGAGGGCGAAGGTGAAGTGAGAGGGACATTTACAGTACAATCCAATACGCAAAACCATTTTATGGTTGATGTTACCTATAGATGAAGCATCAACACTTATCACATTCTTGTGATATAACTAAGCCGATGAATTGGCCAAGAACTCTGAGCTCACTATACCCGACCATGGCCCTCTATGGAAAGTTCATGTGCAGCTGACAGTGCGGTAGATGTAGGAGTCCCACATCCTATGGTCAACAAACATGATCATCGCTTCGAGGCACTTTGAAGACCTTGCAGGAAGGAAATATCTTCTTTGTACGCTTTCTTAATACTGCATATTACGCTCCTTTTTTTTTTCTACTGAAAGAGAGTGCACCATCTTCCAGGGGAAGAATACAGGAATTACAAATACATCCCAATAGCTATATCTTCCGGAGGAGGACAGTTAAAAAGTTTTTACTAAGTTTATGGCCTAGTCTGAAATCCACAGCGGGCCTACCAGCCTCCTAAAACCATTAAATTAATGACTGACTGAAAGACCTCCAAAGGAATCACAATCCTCCAATCTCTTCTCTGGTATTTTTTCTCCCTTCTTCCCTATATTATCGTGTGCTCAATGAACACAACCCCGCGTTACTATCTCAAAAAAAAAAACCAATTTTTTGCAGATATACAAGTACAGTAAGTAATAGGTTGAGTCAATGGTACTCATGAATGTCACTGATAAATGGAAGGCAATGGTTTGAGTGATAAAGAACCGAGCAAAGGTAAATTAACGCATAGCCACTGTTAGTGGGACGCCCACCGGTGATCAAACGCCCATACCTCGGAATTCAATGCGGGTCAACTTGATCAGACCCTATGAGTTTCTCGGGTTTCCACATTGATAGACATTGATCGGCGCTCTCGACCAGGGATCGTTTTACAATTGCTCCGTTGTTAACTCACATACAATCATTCTTGAGAACTTCTCCTAAGCATTTATGACTTGATAGGGAGATCATAAGCCACAAGCGCTCGAAGCTTACTCGCACTAGAACTGCTCAACAATTTGTTTCACAAACTGAGACGTGGATTGCAGTTTGAGCTATATCAACGTAATCGTCCCTCATGTTTCATCTGTCAGGTCTTTCCCTTTGGATAGTACATTGATGAAACAGCTACTCTTGGATCTTGGATGTATCATCTGAATGTTTCGTGATACTAATACAGTGGCATTGACTACCTAGAGTTGAGAGCAGCTTTCGCCTAATAGTTGATCAGGAACAAGGTCCTACAGGTTGAGTGCACCGCCATTGTTTCCTTTAGCAGAGACTCCTTTGATGTCCCCGAAAATCTCGGTAAAGGGTCCTGTAGCCCTTGCTCCGCACATCAACCACTGTCGATTGCTCATATTACTAATACTGCCAACTAGTCGCATCACTATGGCCCACTCAAAACTTGCCGAGCGTGGAAAAACCAATATAGCCGTTGCTCCTTTGCTCCTGATAGGTAGAAGAGAAGCGGCCTTATATTTCCAGTCGTGGAACTAGACGTGCGATGATGATGAGAAAAATCCCAGGATCGCGATAATTGACAGTGCTGTGCACGTGTCCTCAAGTATAATTACCTGATACTTCATTTCCTCAGCGCTGCCATGACAAATCACTCACGACTACTTGCTTACAAGTTTTCTTATCAATTCTAGTCTAATTTGAAGCACAAGACGTTGAGTCCAGATACCTGTATCAGAACTTCCGGTGGCCGAGGACATGTACTCGTGCTTGGCGCTTACGCAGCATTCTCGTCAAAAAAAGAAAGCATCGCGCCAAAGTCGTCGATCGTCACGTGGGCCAATTGCTCTATCAGGGAGCAATCTGAAATGACTTGGATACCGAAACCGGAGATCCAAGCAGACATTCTAAGCGATGCCTGGGAGCTTGCAGCTAGCCGAATGATAATGCATCTACCTCCGAAATCGGAGACACCTTAATCTCAGAATAAGAAGGATGGTCTTGCATTCTTTCTCCTCACCTCCTCACCTCATTCTACTCCTACCAACCCTTGTAGAAGACGCCAATGCAAGTGGTACCACCGACAGTTCATCTCGCCGACATACTTGACCGGCCCCAATGGTTGAATGCATTAGAGGCTCGACGAAATAGGTTCAAGTACACTCCATTCCTCATGGAACTTTGGGCAGAAATGGTAGAGCCGTTTCTCCCACTTCATATTGTTGAAGAACTGACAGGTTCAGGTCGGCTGTTTCATTTATTCATTCTTGTGTGAGTATTTCAACTGTTAACAGTATATCTGTAATCCATTGACCTGCGATCAGCTATAGCCTGTGGACTGGCTCAATTGAATGCCATTGTAAACAATAACCCAACGCTTGCTTGTGAGTGAACAATCGCACAAGAAAGAATCAGCAGACAAATTAAGTATTAATTTACAGCTGGGCCTTTACAAGTCGGACTGAGCGTCGCGTTTGGCATTATCTTCTGTGTTTCAACATCTGGAACGGTGTCTGCAGGCCATTTTAATCCGAGTATTACAATCGCATTTTCTCTCTTTCGTAGATTTCCCAAGTGGAAAGTTCCATTGTGAGTGGATAGCTCTTTGTAGGGTGTTATTCATCATCCTCATGATTCACAGCTATATCGTCTCTCAGATTCTAGGTGGATATCTTGCATGTGCAGGCGTTTATTTCCCATTTCGTTATGTGTTTCTCCAAATCGAAGATGTAATGCGACAACGTGGTGTACTCGAAGAGCTCCAATTCACTACTCAGGGTCCCAGCGGCGTTTTCGCATTCTATGTTCCGCTCGGTCAGACGATCTGGGGAGCTTGGCTGAGCGAATTCCTTGCGGTTAGTCACTCAAACACAATAAGCTGTTACGCTGACTCATCAAATTTTGTAGAGCCTTACGGCATACACGACATTTTGGGCTGTTATGGACCCTAGCAATACATTAGTGACACCACGAATGTCTACTTGGGTTGGGGCATTCGCAGTGTGAGTTATCATCTAACTTCTCTCCTTAAGGCAAGGTCTGAGACGAGATCCTCCTCCATTTAGCGGTGTTTCCATATTCTCTTTTAGCTCTATACTCAATGCTTCACGAGACATGGGAGGCAGGTTGTGGGCTTTGACAATCTGGGGCAGAGGAGGTAAGCTTGTAGTCTTGCTCTCCTGCAATTTTTCTCATCACATTGTAGCGAGTGGGGGCTCGTATGCTGCAATATCCTCTCTGACGGGTACCGCTGGAATGTTGGTTGCAGCATTTCTCTACGAGTTATTCATGCTTGACTCACGGAGAGTCGTCAACCTTGAGTCACTCGAACATGTCCGGCTGCTGACAAACAAGCTTGACTATATCGATGAAAAATCGAAGGACTCTAGTGTCTCATCGTTCATCGGTGTGGCTCAGACTGGGAGATCAACAAAAAGGAATAGTCATACAATTACCCTGGCAGGAGTTGTGGACAAAGCTCAAGAGATTGTATGACATTGATTGCTCGAAAATAATGGACTATTCCACCTACGACCCTTGCATTTGATCCATGATTTGCTGTGATATTACATGTATTTGTACTTTATATTCAGGACTAATTGAAACACAATATTTTTCTCTGGGCCATTCTACCTCGGGGTGACTACTTCAGCCACCGATCAATGGTGCCCCCTGTGGATAGGGCTGAGACAGCTTTAGGGAATTTTGCTTATACATGTGAGCTTGCTGCGAGAAGTTATGAGGTTACAGAGTATCCCGATTGGCTTAGAAATTTTAATAACAATTATTCCCATCACGCAACTTCTTTCCTTCCTCAGGTAGGTCCTCGCGTTCCCTACTCTGACAGGTCATAAATTTAATCGTAGATAAGATTAAGTAAGTCCTTGACATGGTAGAGAAAAGAATGTTCAAGAATCCTCATCAGGGGATATAAATATGTGAAGCCTTATCTTACAATTATCATGATACTGTTCCTTTAGGTATAGACAAACTTAGCCATAGTTCACTGTGGTATGACGCATAGCAGTCAGAAGATTGACGTCTAACATTCGGGATGAATAAGATAGACATCTCATTTGGAGCATCACAGTAGATGATTTGGTAATAAAAGGATATAAATAAAATAAAATAAAAATGCTCTGGAGTCCAGAGATACAAAATGCTTAGAGAGCAGGGAAAAGTATGTTACTAGGAAGAGAAAAGAGACACATCCAGATCAGGAGAGTATTGTCAATCTTCATGACGAATTTATATATCTCAGGTGATAACTATTTACCTGACAAATTTATAGATCTAATTAATAGTTATGAGTGGCTGAAGATAAAAATTTTATAAGGAGCAGCAGGGACCCAGAGTGATAATAAACACTCGGGATTGTGGAACGAGAGATGTATATGGTATTGTATCACCAAATACATTATTAAAATGCAAGCCTCACTTTTGTAAGTTCTTCCTCGATATTACTGATATCCTTCATGAGCACGTCAAGCCTCTGCTCTAAGTTTGAATAGTCTGCGTAATCTTCGTCCGAACATGCTCTATGGTTTGTTCCTTCCCATCGGTCACACTCATTTTGCGTGAAAGAGCGCATTTCCTTCTTCAAGCCCTGAAAGACATTGAAGTTCCTTTGTTTGGATGACATGATATGACCGTGTGCATCTTTTGTTTGAGTCTCTGTGCATGTCATTCTAGGCAGTCGAACACCTGGGATTCTAAGTCGTGAAATAACCTCATCTTGTGGGCATGCGACTTTATTGCCTCGGGGATCCTCACTTTGCGCTCGTGAAAGTAGAATCGGCGGAAAGTTGGCCAACAGTGTACCAGGGGTTACTGACATACTCGAACCACTCCCACTCGGTCTTGTAAATAACGGCATTGAGGCCGTGGTATTACTTGTGGACGTAGACAAATTCCCAATCATCATTGTTGGCATCATCATCGTGGTCGTCGGGGTTCCATTCCGTCGTGGCAATGACAGTGACATCGATAATACTGAGGCAGGCCTAGGACTTGGGCTAGGTGGGCCCTCTGACTCTGTGAATTCCGTATCGGGTTCAGAGGAAGAGGAAGAGGCACCATTATCACTACCAGTGATCGAGGGGGCAGTGATCGGATAAAGTGAGGTATCAAGTGGATTTGAAATATTGCGCATATTAGAACCCGGAGGGACACTACTTCCCGAAACAGACGAAGACAACGATCCCGAAACATGTGAGAGGGACCGGTAGTCGGGCATTGGTATGGGGTCACAGACGAATCTCAATTCCTTGCACACAGATCCATATCCTGACCGGGAACGAAGTGAGGCAGGGTTGTTCAGGATCCTTGGCTTCCTTCCACTCTCGAGCACCTTCTTCCTCGCACTCATCCCAATACAATCAACTAGCTGCTTCATGGCTTCTCTGTCCGATAAGTCCCTACGCTGAACCGTACGAGGCGCGCTGCGGGGAAGTGTATTTGTCCTGAACGGCGTGAACATATAACGGCGATTGTTAGGAGTACAAAAAGTATTACATCGCGATAAGGGCGTTGTCAAATTACGGGATTCGGTAGATGCAGGATGAGGTGTGAAAAGATGCGGCGCAGCACCAATTCGCAAGAATTGGGATGTACTTCGTGTGCGATATCCTCCCAGGGGCGATGAGATCTGGAATTGCAGTGAGGAAAATACATCCCGAGCTGGGCCCCAGGAAAATCCAATGAATGCTGTCGAAGGATCTTCTTGCAATGCTGATTTCGCAGGGGTCGGAGGTTTTTGTCGTAAGGCTGATACGCTTATAGACGAGCTAGCAGGCAGCGGGGACGATTGGAAGAGTGTTGAAAAAGCAAAACCTTGAGATAGAGACTCCTCGTACTGTGACTTCCTGAGTGTTTCAGCCTGGACCACTTGTTGTTCATTATAGGTGAACTGCGGCAGGTGTAGACCTTGAGGTGCTCGCTCTGTTAACATTGTGAATTAGAAACATACATCTTTTGATGTAATAACGCACGCTGATGCAGATTCGCCCAATCTATACCTTCAAATAATGGATGCCCCACAATCTCTGTGGTGCTACACCGACCTATTCGATGCTCTGGGCGTGTAAGTAATCTATAGAAAAACCTGAGCTGACAAACAAGTGAGCATTAATGAGATCCTACTTGCGGATGAGGTCTTTGTAAACAGATGGTACAGGAATGTTACCATCGAAACGAAGACACCTCTGATAGATTTCAGCACGAAAAGAAATAACAGACATGAATCACGTACTTCGTGATTCATAATCTTCTGATACGTATGACGGATTTCATTTGCGAAGAACGGAGCAACTCCATATGCCATCTCGTATAACATAGCACCAAAGCTCCACCAGTCAGTTTCTACTCCATAACCATATTCTGCTTCATCATTCATTGGCGAAGGAAGGGTCGAGAGCTCTCTTCCCTCCAACTCTAACGCCACTAATGCAGCTTCGTGTGCTTGAAGAATCTCTGGCGATATGTAGTCGCAAGTACCACAAGGGGCAAGGCAGTAACGTTTCGGAAGGCGCTGGGATCCGTCAGGCCCGGGTGGGAGAAGTGGTGCAGCAGAACCGAAATCTATAAGCAGCAAGTGTGAATCCTGCTTGAGAACAAAATTCTGTGGTTTGATGTCACTGGCGATTCTAAGCTGGTTCAATGCAGGGAGAACGTAGATAGGACTCACCGATGTGCAAAGCCCTGGGTATGGCACCACTGAATGGCACTGACAATTTGAGGTATCCACCATCGTAGATCAAGGTCGAGAAGCTTACCATTGTGGGGACTTGATTCAAGAACATCCCACAATGAACCACCCTGGGCATAGTCCATGACGAGATTCAAATGCGTAGGCGTTTGAAACGCACAAAGGAGATGAGGCACCCACTTGGTCTCTGTTTTCAATGCTTGTAACAAGATATCACGTTCAAATTGCGGGAAACATTGCTAAACGGGTCAGTAAGGTTGTACACATGGAAGGTGGTGATTCCTCACATCGCGTGTTCGCAAGGCAAAACGCTTTTCTGTAGATTTTCGGACGTACATTCGCCCATCTAGGCGGCAAGTGACGACGTCAATCTTCTCCGGCGTTTAGCTCCATATGTCAAACATGAAGTTCTACTTACAACGCCAAATTGTCCGTACTCAAGGGTTCCTACTATATAAAGGTCTTTATCCTGGAATCGTAAGAATTCGATTTCGATCGTTTTCGCTTTATTTGCATAAGGATAAGGCTGTATTCAGTGGAGTCGATCCTTACGGGTTTGTCCAACGACATTCTGGCCATGAAGAAGACGATCTAGTGCAACTCCATCTGCATCCTCGTCTCCATCGCTCCTGAGAAGTACAGCGAGCTTGGACTTGCGTTGCAGCCATGAGAGAGACATGCATCAGGTTGTAAACTCTGAAACACTAATTCCTAGCAGCTATCTCACACGAACCATCATCACCAAAACTTTCTCACACAGCGGGCATTTAACTGTCAAGTCCCTATTTGGGTGCAACTGTCAAGTGACCTGTCAAGTCATCTGTTACCTGATCTATCAAAAGTCACACATGTGTGACATTGGTGTGTTTGAGCCTTAGCTACCCACTATGAAAACACTCATCACCCCAAAAATCCAATCTATCAAATTGTACTGTTGAGATAGCTTCTTAGTTAAACTACTTGACATCATTGAGACACAGTCTCTGATTGTTTAAATAGCTGGATTATGTTTTCTTCTATCTTTTAGCCATTTATCATATGGGGTAATATCTAAGATGAGCAGTACCATGTTATCTCTTGGATTTATTAGCTTATAACAATATCTAGTATACATTTTGTTTGAGGTAATTAATATAGCCATCTACCATATTAGTTGATATCTGAGTGTACATTTTATTCTACAATCATTGATTTTCAGCTTACTACCCATCTTGAAAATCTCTTTTGAGCCCAATAGGCTATTGTAGAACAAAGTCTTAATCTGCAACTAGAGCATGAGAGAGTAGAATAGATGCAACTGTTATAAAAAAGTGACTACTAAATAGTACTATAGAAGTATAACAAAATACTTATTCAATGAACTATATAAATAGCTGGACCCTTATTAGCAAGTTGTTATGAATTGCCATTTTCTCTAAGTTAATATTTATTTTTCTTTTCATTTAATCTTGGGTTTGTAAACATGTACAAACAAACAAATGTATAAGTAGTGTAAACCAAACTAGCAAGAACTCTAATAAGTTCTCTTTATCAACTCTGATATAGAGTAGGTACTAAATTAAGGTTAACCTTGATCTGAGTTTAGTTTCTTACACAAGTAGCCTTGTTAATATTGCCCTTTTGGTAAAGTAATAAACCATATAGTACATGACTACTAGTCTATAGTATAACTGTGACAGTAACAGTAAGTACAGTGTTATAAACTGCCCAATTCCTCTAAGTCAATATTTATTTTCCTTTTCTTTTTCTTTTTCTTTTCTTTTATTTATTGGATGCACAAGAACTTATTACCAAATTGGGAACAATGACTCAAAAGGGAAACACAAGAGAGAGCTAATATGTACAAATAAATATTTTGTATAAATAGTATAAACTAATTATCAAGAACTCTAGTGAGTTCTCTTTGTCAACTCTGACTAGATAACCATGTGACTGTATTTGGAAAAGATATACACATATTAGCACATCAAATGGGTACCAAATAGATTTGTACTAGGTATATATAGGCAAATTCATTTGGCATGATATACAAGTATTGGATTTCTATAACCAGGCTACTCAGTTCTGCAATTAAATAATATTTTAGTCCTGGTTCTACTCACCCAGGATGCCCAGTTCTGTTTACCCAGGCATTAAATAATATTTTCAACCTGGTTCTACTCATCCAGGATGCCCAAATTGGAGTCCTCAACCCCTCCTATAAATAATACCTCTAGCTTTGACTAAGGTTGTCCATGCTGATTCAAAATGCAAAGCTGGACTTCTGCATTTTAAGTTGCTTTGAGATGATACCTACTACCACTACTGCTGCCACTGAGGCATCAGCACAATAGGAGACCAAGTATTGAGTACAGTGACATGCAGATGAACATTTAGATGATAATAGGAGATGTAGATGATGTGTCTGTGAAATGTGTTATCAGCTGAATGAAGATGAATTCTTTTTAGAAAAACAAACCTTGCTACAGTGGCTAGGACTGGTGATATCTAGGCATGAGCTGACTTTATGGTCTGCACATATGAACAGATCAATAAACAGATCTAGAGAGGGTATCTGTTGATAGGGATGGTAAAGGAAATTTAAGTATAGATTTGATTTGTAGGGGGAAAAGGGGATTTCAGATAGGGATATAAATGTGCTTTACTGTCCTTACAAAAGTGGGTACTACCAAGTCAGAGAATCAAAATCTCCAAGTCATTCCACAATTGTGTGCAATCAAGTAGGCACTGAGGAAATAATCAAATATAAAAGAGAAGGGCTCATGAGATAGTAGACATTTGTTATTAGACACTAGAATAAAAGAAATATTTTTAGTTTCCACTCAAGAGCACTCTCACCAGTCAGATCTCAAAGGTGTGTGTTCCTCTCATACCATAGCACTACCATCCAAGGTACTAGTCTAGTAGGCTGGCTTGCCGTTGGTATAGCAGTCCTACCTAGATCTCACATTGCCCTCATGCAAGCTTGCTCTCAACTGACCATACAATTGGCAACTTACTCCAAAAACACATAGCGAGCGGTTTAGCTCCTAGTCCAAGCAAATGCCCAAGTCCTCCTTTAGAGTGGGTATTCCTTAAGGGAAGTTTTATAGAGTTTTTATCAAAAAGAAAGGAAGAAAATAAGCTTTTAGTCACTCAAGTTGAGTTTCAGCTCTAGAGAAACAAAGGGCAAAGATGGGGGTTCTTCTTCTTGCACCTCTCCGTGCTACTAGAGTATTATATTAGTATTACAAAGCCCAGAATGCAACAAACAAGATAAGAAAGAAATCCTCCTGATTACTCAAAAAGGCAGGTAAAATAAGTCAAGTCCATATCTGATTATGCAACAGCCACTCTCCATACTCCTTGTCCATTTCCTACCAACTTTCTTTATCTCATCAGCTGACCTTGAGCCTGTTCTAAGTGTTCTAGGGTGCTCAAGAGGTACTTTGGACATTGGTCCAACCACTCTCAAATACGTCTTTGTCGTTGATATCACTCCTCTCTGCTTCCAACTCTCCTGATTCCTCTTCTAAACCTTCCTCTACTCTCTCTTCTGCTTCCTGTTCACATCTCACATCTCTCAGATCCTTCTTCTTCTTGTCCCTTCCCAATGACATTTGGCATATTCTCATCTTGTTCTTCTATATTTGGACTGCCAATCAAGACTGATGTTGGTCAAACCCCTTTTCAAGGGTACCAGTGACTTCCCCAGGGTTATCCTACTCTGAGAGAGAGCTCAAAGTGGTTTGTCTTTGTATCTACCATGCCCTAATATACTTCCCAAAGGTGATACCCAGATTTTGTAGAGAAACACATATATTTGTGGCAAGCTATAGGGAGCTCTTTCATATGGGTGTCGTTCAGTAATAGAGTGTTCATAGGATTCTTTTCAAGGGTGAATTCCCTCCAGCCATTAGTTCAACCTCTAGATAATGCTCTCTTTCAGCCTCAATAAAAAGTGGGTGCAAAGAAAACATGCTGTCATTATGTTCCCAATACATAAATGAATGCACAAATGTGCCGTCCTCAAGGGCAATGAGAAATAAAGATGGATGGGTGACTTTATGACAATATTAGTGAGATGTCATAAATCGCCTGCCTGAACCAAAAATAGTACAACTAGAGAGATGAGAAGAATAAGAGCTATTCTTAGATAGACTAGATAAAGGGTTCTAAATATAGAAATGGAGATAAGATAAGATAAGATGGGATCACATGACTTGGTCACATGACAAGTCACCTGATGAAATCTTCTGGAAAGATTGGTAGTTACTTAAGCATACACATAGACAAATAGAAATTGTGTATAAGTAAGTAACACAATCCACCAAGAGACTCCATTGAGTTCTCTTCATTTATCTCTAATGTTGAGTGTGATAAGATGGCCACCACAACTAGCTTGTCATTACATTAGAACTTGATACCCACACTTTCCACACCATTTGTCATAAACCTTGTGCAATCTTTCCTTTACTCTCACATCGCCCTCGGTATACTGGTCATTGCGACCAATGACCACTACAACATAGCTGGGCCCTAGGCTTAAGGGGACTTGTTAGTCAGTTAGGGACTAACAGTAGAGACACAGCACCAAGCTCAGGTGTTACATTCAAGACCTGACCTCTAAAATGAGCAGGCTGTGTAGCGTACTTGTCCACTTTCAAACTATCAACCTTGTACTGGGAGCTCATTGTAATTCCTATACACAGAGGAATAACAGTTGTCCATTAAAGAGCTGTTTAGCATAGGGGTTCACATCTTTGTGACAATAGTATAACCCTAGTATTAGGGCAATAGTCAGTAGGAAAGTAGGTGCCTAGCTAGGAGAAGACATACTCCCTAGTAGGTGTAAAAAGATTAGTTCAGAAGAAAGCAACTGCTTCTCGTACAAGAAAACCACTAATAAAGAAAACGTTTGGGACGATAATATGTCCCACCAACAATCATTCCAGGGTCAACAGCCCCAACAACAACAAGAGGCTGGTCTCACCATGGATCAGATCCTCCAGTACCTCACCCAACATATAATGGCAATCAAGCAGCTTCTATCTAGGGGGCAAATGCAGGGGGAGGCAGCCAAGTCTCCACTATTTGATGGAGAAAGGGAGAAGGTGGTGGGCTTCATCAATGCCTGCTATTTATACATTAGCATAAGGATGAAGGGAAGCAGAGAAGAGGAGAAAATATCATGGGTGTTAATGTATGTACAGGGAGGAGTGGCAGAAGTATGGAAGGAGAATGTATTGGAGAAAAGGAAACAGAGAGTATCAGAGGTAGAGACAATGGAGGAGCTGTTCACAAAAATGAGGGAGGGGTTCAGGGAGTTCAATGAGGAGTCAAGGAAAGTGGATGAGTTAAGGTTGCTGGAACAGGAGGATAAACATATGATGAATATATTCAAATTTAAAACATTAAGAGGAAGTGGCTACAAGGGACAACCCCTCATAGAAGAGTTCAAGAGGGGGTTAAACGGGAATATTTGGAGGAGGCTAGTGGAGGCAGAATTGCCTCCTATAACAATAGAGGAATGGTAGGAAAGATTGGTGAGGTTAGATCGAAATTTGAGACAGAGCTGAGCAGAAGAGAAGGTGTTGGGAGGAAAAGGAGCGGCATGGGTGGCCAGGTCACCAGAGGCATAGCCATCCAGAGGGTTTAGACCCTTCTAGAACAATGGAAACCAGTGAGGGTTCTATGGAGGACAAAGGGGAGGATTTAGTGGAGATTTGAGAAGGAGGGAAGGAGGGGGACAAGGAGCCCGGGACCCCAATGCAATGGATGTGGACAGAGGATGGGGAGGAGATTGGAGGTGTTTTAACTGCAGAATGTTTGGGCACATGGCCCAATATTGCAGGAATCAAAAAGAGGTTAGAGGAGGGACGCAAGAGGCGTCAAAAGATCAGAGAGACCAGTAAGCCCTTGGCCGGCCTCCCATAATAAATACAGTGTATTATATGGACAAAATACAATGAATATTAGCCATTACACTGAGAGAGAAGTAAGATAGATACTTAAACCATTAAGAGAAGTCTGGCTCAATATTGGACTAGAAAGAGTAGACACTCACAAAGGGGTGTCAGTAAAAGCACTGCTAGATAGCAGAGCAACAGGCCTGTTTATGAGCAAAAAACTGGCAGAGAAACAAGGCTTTAAATTAGAGAAATTAACAAAGCCAATAAAAGTGAGAAATGTGGATGGGAGTGACAACAAGGGAGGGTTGATAACTCATGAAGTAGAAGTCAACATGTACTACAAAGAACATGTAGAATGAGTAAGAATGGATGTATGTAAACTGGGGAAGACAGAAGTAATCCTGGGGATGCTGTGGTTCACAGCACATAACCCAGAGATAAACTGGGAAACAGGAGAAGTGAGAATGACCAGGTGTCTACCCCTGTGTGGTCAAACACCTGAGAAGAAAGTAATAAAGAGAAAGCAGGTAATGGAGAAGGACAAGAAAGATCTGAGGTGGACTATGGAAGAAAGAGAGAAGAGGGAGGAAATTGAGGAGGATCACAGAAAGGTAGAGGAGCTGGTGCCCAGATGCTTCCACAAGTGGAAAAAAGTGTTTGGAAAAGTCAAGTCCAAGCGAATGCCAACCCAAAAACCATGGGACTATGCCATTGACCTCAAAGAAGACTTTGTACCAAGAAAAGGACAGATCTATCCTCTATCTAAAACAGAGAAGGAGGAAGTACAGGTGTCTGTGGAAAGCCAACTAAAGAAGGGCTATATTAGACCTTCAAAATCCCCACAAACATTACCAGTACTATTCGTACCTAAGAAGGATGGAAAGAGGAGAATGGTACAAGACTATCACTATGTGAACAATCAAGAATAGTTACCCCTTACCCCTGATATCAGAACTAATAGATAGTATGGGAACTAAAAAGGTATTCACAAAGATGGACTTACAATGGGGCTATAACAATGTCTGAATCAAGGAAGGAGATGAATGGAAGGTGGCGTTCACAATGCACTTAGGATCGTTTGAGCCAACAGTAATGTACTTCAGGCTCACGAACTCATCAGCCACCTTTCAGGCTATGATGAATAACCTCTTTAGAAACATAATCAACAAAGGGGACATAGTGACCTTCATCAACAATGTGTTAGTAGCAACAGAAACAGAGAAAGAACATAATGAGATAGTAGAGGAGATATTGAGACGACTAGAGGAAAATGACCTCTATGTGAAACTGGAGAAGTGTGTGTGGAAGGTTAGAAAGATAGGATTCTTGGGAGTGATAATGGGACCAGAAGGGTTCCAAATGGAAAAGGAAAAGGTGAAAGGAGTCACAAACTGGCTAACGCTGCAGTGTATTAAAGATGTGCAAAAATTCTTGGAACTAGCAAACTATTACTAGTGATTTGTTAAGGACTTTGCCAAAATTGCCAAACCACTACACCAGTTGGTCAGAAAGGAGGAAAAATGAAAGTGGAAAAGGGAGCAGAAAGAAGCATTTGCCAAACTTAAAGAGATTTTCACGACTGAACCAGTACTGGCGGTGCTAGACCTGGATAAGGAAATGAGGGTCAAGGCAGATGCATTGGATTACACAATGGAAGAAGTATTGTCAGTAAAAGGGGAAGATGGAAGATGGAGGCCAGTGGCCTTTATCTCCAAATCGCTGAATTATACAGAAAGAAACTACGAAATTCATGATAAAGAGATGCTGGCAGTAATCAGATGCTTGGAAGTGTGGAGGTATTTCCTTGTAAGGAATGGTCACCCAAGTAACTCAGGTAGGCGGATCCCAACTCTAAGTCAGAGTAGACAAAGAGAACTTGTTAGAGTCACCGCTAGATTTGAGTATACTACTTATATCTATTCTACTTGGTCTGTGCATTACTTTCCCATGGTGATCATGTGACCTCTCATGTGACTTCACTGATTATGTAAGTCCATTCTAAAAATAGAAAAGTAAAAATAGAAAAGAAAAAAGAAAAGAAAAGTTCTCATGTTACGATTCATGACACCATTCCCCTCTCAAGGTTCCTTGTCCCAAGGAAATTTTTCTTCTTTACAATTCATTCTCCATGTCCTTTATGTTTCCCATCTCATCTTCTTCTAACTCCTTTATTTGTAAGAACGGATTTCAACTAACTTTTACAAATGGATTTTGTTTTCATTATCTCCAATTCTCTTCTAACCTCCTCCAATACTCCCATTCATACTTCTTGTCTCCCCATCCATATAACATTTTGGCCATATACCTTCCTGGTATTTCTCAACTAAAAGTCTTCCTATCTTCTTCAATTTCTTGTCTTCTTGCTTCTTCTTCCTCTTCTCTACTATATTTTCTCTCAAATTCATCTACCGCTTCCATCGCATTCTTGAGATTTTCCTTGTTCTCCCAAGTGTCTTCT
>Ga0153966_100327_pt1:15000-21661 | contig 21661 bp, 25 predicted proteins | sample TSFL050MetaG_FD_104738 | JGI IMG/M metagenome (GOLD analysis project Ga0153966, IMG submission 104738) | Attine ant fungus gardens microbial communities from Florida, USA - TSFL050 MetaG | ecosystem: Host-associated > Fungi > Mycelium > Unclassified | place: USA: Florida, Paynes... | reverse complement strand
CGCCACTTAAGGATATCACATGGTGGGACCCAGACTTTGTAAGTGGTGGCTAGCCATAAGTAAGTTTATATATATTATAATTATAATATTAATATAATAAGATATCCTTATATTATAAATAATAAAATAAATATAAAACATAAATAATAATAATAACAGGTACAAATAGTAAATCGAGGTACCCATTCTATGACAACTCTTAATTTTCCCTCTGTTTTGGTCCCTTTAGTAGGCCTAGTATTTCCGGCAATCGCAATGGCTTCTTTATTTCTTTATGTTCAAAAAAACAAGATTGTTTAGAGCCGAGGGCGCAAAATTTTATCTTTTTTTTTTTCAAAACTGACGCTTGTATCATAACACAGATATCCATTTAGCTAAATATGGTATAAGAGGCTTCCGTCGAAATCTCCCCAAAATGTTATTAGCTAGTTTCAAATAGACCCGAATCGGCGAATAGCTGAACTGAAAAGTTGGTCTATCTATATACATGTGGCTATCTTTAGTGAGTCATACGAAGGGTGTGTTATTAGTTTAGATCTAACCAATTTAATGAATTACTTCTAAAGGTTCACATCAAGCTAGTGCTAGTTGATGCGAGTTACTTCGGAAATAAACGGCAAATTCATTTGGGGTATTCTCTCAATTGCAAAAAAAGCAACCGGGTCAAGTATGAGTTGTCGATCAGAACATATATGGATAGAACCTATAACGGGGGCTCGAAAAACAAGTAATTTCTGCTGGGCTGTTATCCTTTTTTTAGGTTCATTAGGATTCTTGTTGGTTGGAACCTCGAGTTATCTTGGTAGAAATTTGATATCTTTATTTCCGTCTCAGCAAATAGTTTTTTTTCCACAAGGGATTGTGATGTCTTTCTATGGGATCGCGGGTCTTTTTATTAGCTCCTATTTGTGGTGCACAATTTCGTGGAATGTAGGTAGTGGTTATGATCGATTTGATAGAAAAGATGGAATAGTGTGTATTTTTCGTTGGGGATTCCCTGGAAAAAATCGTCGGGTCTTCCTCCGATTTCTTATAAAAGATATTCAGTCCGTTAGAATAGAAGTTAAAGAGGGTATTTATGCTCGTCGTGTCCTTTATATGGATATCAGAGGCCAGGGAGCCATTCCATTGACTCGTACTGATGAGAATTTTACTCCACGGGAAATGGAACAAAAAGCTGCTGAATTGGCTTATTTCTTGCGTGTACCTATTGAAGTATTTTAAGAAATCAGCTGAGAAATTAATGCTTTCTCGCGGGAGGGCAAAAAAGCAAGAATCCTCTTTTTCTATAACATAACTTAATTGAGGTTTCTTCAGAACATTCATTCGAGTCAAAGCAGACATATATGGAACAAGTATAAAGAAACCTTTTTGGGGGATCTTTTATATGTATCGAAATATACACATACACAACTATTAAATAAAAAATAAGAAAAAAAGAAAATCTCATAATCAACCATTTCGAAATAAGGAAATTCCCCCTTTTTAGTTGTTGAAATTGAAACTTTAGATTCAGTTAGATCATATCTTGTAATTTTTTTGAAGCTTCTTTTTAGACTTTTTGTGCTCCTTAATGACGAAAAATTTGGATCTCTTATAATGTAGCCAATTTATTTATGTCGTTTTTTGTCACTCATTTTTCACAATATTTTTCAGAAAATAACCTCAATTATTCTATCGATGACTACTCATAGTCAGTTAAATTTTTTCGAAATATTAGAGGTTTTTTTATATAATGATAGAAAAGGAGCTCTTTTGTCTCAAAATATGAATACTATTCATATTCATTATTTAAAGTGGTTTTTCCGGGCGTTCATCGAAAAGAGATATATGCTTCGAATTTGACTAATTGAGATATAGGGAAACGATTTTTATTATATTATTCATATTATTATATTATTATTCATATATATTCATTCGAATTTTTCATCTTTTTCCGTATTTTTTTCTAGATTCAAGGCCTAACCACGAAATCACAAACAAAAAAGAGTGAATAGATTCATAGGTTTGATAACTTGTAATAGAACTGATGCGTGAGAGAAATATTAGATTACATAGAGTCGACGAATGAGATGGGTTCATTAACAATTCACAGATGAAAAAATGGCAAAAAAGAAAGCATTCACTCCTCTTTTATATCTTGCATCTATAGTATTTTTGCCCTGGTGGATTTCTCTCTCCTTTCAAAAAAGTCTGGAATCATGGGTTACTAATTGGTGGAACACTAGGCAATCCGAAACTTTTTTGAATGATCTTGAAGAAAAGAGTATTCTAGAAAAATTCATAGAATTAGAGGAACTCCTATTCTTAGAGGAAATGATCAAGGAATACTCGGAGACACATCTACAAAACCTTCGTATAGGAATTCACAAAGAAACAATCCAATTAATCAAGATACACAACGAGGGTCGTATTCATACGATTTTGCACTTCTCGACAAATATAATATGTTTCATTATTCTAAGTGGTTATTCTATTTTGGGTAATAAAGAACTCGTTATTCTTAATTCTTGGGCTCAAGAATTCCTATATAACTTAAGTGATACAATAAAAGCTTTTTCTCTTCTTTTAGTAACTGATTTATGTATCGGATTTCATTCGCCCCATGGTTGGGAACTGATGATTGGCTTTGTCTACAAGGATTTTGGATTTGTTCATAATGATCAAATTATATCTGGCCTTGTTTCCACTTTTCCAGTCATTCTAGATACAATTTTAAAATATTGGATTTTCCGTTATTTAAATCGCGTATCTCCGTCACTTGTAGTGATTTATCATTCAATGAATGACTGAAAAATTATCTACCTAATCCAATTATACTGTTTCTTACTTTGCAGTTGTACATAAGCAAAGCATTGAAAATCGCTTTCTATTTCTACCCATCCCGGAGATTCATCCTATATTCTTATATATATTAATTTATATATATTAATCGAGTCAAAACAAATTATTCCAGTAAATAACAGAATCGTGGATAGGAAACTCCATTAGTGACCTACCCAAATTTATTGTATAAATATATTTTCGGGATCAATGGTTGGACCATGCAAACTAGAAATACTTTTTCTTGGATAAAGGAACAAATTACTCGATCTATTTCCATATCGCTCATGATATATATCATCACTCGTACATCCATTTCAAATGCATATCCCATTTTTGCACAGCAGGGTTATGAAAATCCACGAGAAGCGACTGGACGTATTGTATGCGCCAATTGCCATTTAGCTAATAAACCGGTGGATATTGAGGTTCCGCAAGCGGTACTTCCCGATACTGTATTTGAAGCAGTTGTTCGAATTCCTTATGATATGCAAGTGAAACAAGTTCTTGCTAATGGTAAAAAAGGAGCCCTGAATGTGGGGGCTGTTCTTATTTTACCAGAGGGTTTTGAATTAGCCCCCCCCGATCGTATTTCCCCCGAGATAAAAGAAAAGATGGGCAATCTGTCTTTTCAGAGCTATCGCCCCAATCAAAAAAATATTCTTGTCATAGGCCCTGTTCCTGGTCAGAAATATAGTGAAATCACCTTTCCTATTCTTTCCCCCGACCCCGCTACTAAGAAAGACACTCACTTCTTAAAATATCCTATATACGTAGGCGGAAACAGGGGAAGGGGCCAAATTTATCCTGACGGGAGCAAGAGTAACAATACAGTTTATAATGCTACAGCATCAGGTATAGTAAGCAAAATCCTACGAAAAGAAAAGGGGGGATACGAAATAACCATAGCGGATGCATCGGATGGACGTCAAGTTGTTGATATTATCCCTCCGGGGCCAGAGCTTCTTGTTTCAGAAGGCGAATCTATCAAATTGGATCAACCGTTGACAAGTAATCCTAATGTGGGCGGATTTGGTCAGGGAGATGCAGAAATAGTACTTCAAGATCCATTACGTGTACAAGGCCTTTTGTTCTTCTTCGCATCTGTTATTTTGGCACAAATATTTTTGGTTCTTAAAAAGAAACAGTTCGAGAAGGTTCAATTGTCCGAAATGAATTTCTAGACTCGCGGAATTATCGACATCAAGTTTATAAAAAGAACCGAATTCTTTTTAGTAATTATGATTATCTATGTCTATCATCATCATAAAGATAAAAAATGAAATTATAAAAAGCCCTTTTGTTTGTTTGTTTATACTCTTTTTCTCCGAGATGCCGGGAATTCCCTTGTACCAAATTGCTAGCCATGATTGTGAAGAAGACTTTTTGACTTGACCCCCTCTTTTTTTTTATCAAAAATGGGGTGATGTTATTATGTTGCTATTGTGTCAGATTGAAATGTCATAAAATGCATTTGATTCTAATATATTTCACTTCGGCTAGATCCTATCAAAAAGTAAACGCGAAATAGAACGGATAAATATAAATGAAGGGAACAAATATTTCTGGGAGGGGTTATTCGTCTTCCTAGTCTTCGACACAAGAAAGGGCGTGAAAATCCTTTTCTTGTGTCGAAATAATAATATAAGGATTCTTTATACAGTTCGTCAAACATTTCTAGTGTTAGTTTCGGTTTTTTACAGATGTATCAGAACGTTTTTAGAGTTATTACATATACTATAAAAGCGGTGGACAAACAAAAGAGGAGGGGAAAATTTGTTGAGTAAATAGAACTTCTTCGATGAACTTATAAAAAAATCTTATAATTATTAAGAACTCAACGGGACCTTCTCCCTTAAATCAGACAAGAAGGGAATCCGTTGAGTTCTTACGCTTTCATGTCTACAACTCAATTCATCTGATTACTACAGAGATGAACCCAATCCGGAATATGAACCATAAAAGAAAACGCCTACTAAACCGATCACAAGAATACCAGCTACAGTACCTATTATCCAAAGAGGAATTCTTCCAGTAGTATCGGCCATTTACGCCACTTCCCTCCACATTTCATCAAGTGGTCATGCTAGAGACATAAACAGTCATGGATAATTATGAGATGAGATCCTTCCGAATGGGCTAAGAGAGAGAATTAGTCTATTATTTTAGTTCTCTCTCGTTTTATTAATTGAAGAAATAATTGGAAAATAAAACAGCAAGTACAAAAATGAGTAATAACCCCCAGTAGAGGCTGGTACGATTCAATTCAACATTTTGTTCGTTTGGGTTTGATTGTGTCGTAGCTCTATAATTCGGATTAGGTTTATCGTTGTATGAACTGCATTGCTGATATTGACCCCAAAAAAGAAACGGTAGGTACAGCTAGGCCGTGAACAGCCAACCATCGCACTGTAAAAATTGGATAGGTTCGATCTATGGTCATTGAGGCCTCCTAAAAAGATCTACTAAATTCATCGAGTTGTTCCAAAGAATCAAAACGGCCGGTGATTAATGGAATTCCTTGTCGGTTCTCTGTGAAATACTCGTTTGGTCGCGGGCTTCCAAACACATCGTAAGCTAAACCAGTGCTGACGAATAACCAACCCGCAATGAATAGGGAAGGTATAGTAATGCTATGAATGACCCAGTAGCGAATACTGGTAATAATATCAGCAAAAGAACGTTCTCCTGTGCTTCCAGACATGCTGAGCTCCACATATTTCTTGTATAGTCAAAAGGGGATCGATTCTGTAAAAGATTGGATCAGTAAATGGAAATTCACTGAAAAAATCTTTGTGAGATCGTCAATATTGTACCGAGGGCGTCTTAGAGTATACCGAATCAGTATAGCTATCCTTCTTCTGACACAGCAACGCACTTTCAATCAGTATGGGAAGGAGGTGCTAAATAATTTCTTTCTTCCTTTACTTGTTGTTTGTTGATGTAAACTAGAATTTCCCATTCCATTTCTATTGAATGTAAAATCGTCTTTTTCTGGCTATTATGAGTTTAGAGCTAGAAACTGAGGATTAGGTAAAATGTATCTGATAAGGTAGTTTCTAATAATTCCTGAAATTGATTAGAATATTCCCACATCTGTAAGTAAATGTGAGGTCTAAAAATCTTTGTTATTCATAGTTGTAGAAGCGCTTTTTTGGTGGAATCTTTTTTTTTTTATTGGTTAGGCGTCCAGTAACAAGTAAGAATAAAGAATAGGAATTTTTATTCGATAAACCAAAAAGAACAAAGAATGAAATAATTGGAATCACTAATGCATACATTGTTGTATTAGATCGACATCTGAAGGTTCTTTCTTGACCTAACTAAAAAGATGCGCTTTTCTAATATATATATGAAAAATACAAAATAGAACTTCTAAAGCAAAAGAAAATAGAAATTACTAATCTTAGAATATAGTTGAATCAAAACACCTATTTGAGTGATCATGTGATAACTTTTTGTTCTCATTCATTCAAGATATTTAAGATATTATATAAGTGAACTCATTACGGAATCTAATTAGTTAAAATGAAAGTAAAAGTTTTATAAGATTAATGTTCGCTCTAAAATATATAGATTCGATCCAATAAAACAAATCATAAAAATAGGAATAATTTTCTAATTTGATTCCATAATGATTGGAAAAGAGTTAGTTTTATTTTAAAACGAAATTACACTACCCAGTTCTTATTATTCGTTTATAAATAAGTTGAATTGAAAAATGATCCAAGAATGCATTTGCTGATTGCAAACGCGGTATGGGTAGATGTTACAGATGATGAATCAATTTTTTTATATAGTTGTGACTTTATCCTTGTTAGTGCTGTCTATAATGATA
>Ga0153966_100327_pt1:10000-12500 | contig 21661 bp, 25 predicted proteins | sample TSFL050MetaG_FD_104738 | JGI IMG/M metagenome (GOLD analysis project Ga0153966, IMG submission 104738) | Attine ant fungus gardens microbial communities from Florida, USA - TSFL050 MetaG | ecosystem: Host-associated > Fungi > Mycelium > Unclassified | place: USA: Florida, Paynes... | reverse complement strand
CAAACGCGGATTTCCTTTTTTGTTGGAAAAATCCAAGAATCCGGATTGAAGTCTCGTGTCGTAAGAAAAAAAAGAATAATCTGGGAAGAATAAAATTTTTTATTGAACGTGTTGATTCATATTTATTTTGACTACTTTGTGATATTTTATCATATTCTAATTTTATTCATTTTTATTCGATCTTCCCGGAGTTCATTCTCCGGGCAACTCCGTTTAACCGGTGGATTCTTTCCAACCTACTTCTTTTATGATCTCATTGGAAATCATATAAAGACAATTCCTATTCGATATAGCTATTTGTGCAAGTATTTTACGATTAAGAAGCAACTGTCTCTTGTACAGATCATTTATTAATCTACTATAACTATAGCATACCCCCCTTTCACGAATTGCTGCATTTATTCGAGTGATCCACAAACGACGAAAGTTTATTTTTTGCCTATCCCTATCCCGATGAGCCGAAACCAAAGCTCTTATTTTTTGTTGAGTAATAGTTCGAGTAAGTCTTGAATGAGCCCCCCGAAAGCTTGATGCAAATAAACGAATTTTTGTTCTACGTCTCCGAGCGATATATCCCCGTCTAATTCTGGTCATTGAATAAATGAAACTTTAACGAATAACTAATAGATTTCCTTTCTTTCAGTTATTCTTTTGCCCCTTTCCTAGTATATTAATAACAAAACGGATTTTTCCAATGTATAAACTAAAAATTCCAATGGCTTTCGCTACTATAACCTTCCCAACCACAATTTTTTATTTTTTTATAGACATTTCACCTCGAAATACGAAATTGTACTATACTAGGTTAAAAAAAATAGCAATGATAACTAAATAGTGGATTCCATCGTTTCTATGGTTACTTCTTAAACGGTGAGGTCTTCTCTATACACCGGAGCCCTTAACTTCATTTAATCAATGTTATTGCTAACTTGTATAGTTCACATTCTTCGGCTCTACCCATGAATTATCCAGTAATAGGTCTTTCACAACGAGCTCTACCTATACAGTAACGGTATTTAATTATGAAAGTTGGCTGGGTAGCTGACCCTGTTAGTCCGTTCTTGCAAGAGGGGTCTATGTTACTAAGATTTCCTCCGCTTAATGGATAACCATTTGCTACCAATGGAGAATTACTTCTCATCTTGAATTGAGGTGAGTGGTTTTACACCAATAGAAACCATAAATTTCATACACAATAAAAGGGATATGACCCCATTTTCTTATTTTTAGATAGTAAATGTAGTTTGTTTTTCCGTTCTATCCTATTTGATCATTGATATTCGAACATTGTTCTCTTTACTTTGTTCTAGTTTATGATCTGAACGAGTCGCACATACACCCTAGTACATGTTCCTCGACGCTGAGGGCATCCCCGAAGCGCGGGGGATTTTGTGACATTTCTTATTGGCTGTCTTGTATTTCTAATAAGTTGTTTAATCGTTGGCATGTTGAATCATATACATAATGGGCTGGTTTAGATCGATCCTAACCGTATAATTATGAATGACTTTTATTCAATAGAATAGAATCGATAGATCAATAGAATCATCAATCAATTGATAGTAAATTAGAATATTAAACACGGCAGGGTTCATTTTAAATCACGAATTGACGCGAAATTCAGGCTATTTATTGTCATTCAACCGCTACAAGATCAACAATTCCATAAGCTTGGGCCTCTGTTGCTGACATAAAAATATCTCTTTCCATGTCTTCGGATACAACCCAGAAGGGTTTCCCCGTTCTTTGTACATAAACCCTTGTCAGGGTTTCACGTAGTTTCAGCAGTTCTCCCACTTCCAGGATGAATTCTCCCGTTGCTACTTCAGAGAAAGAACCAGCGGGTTGATGGATCATTACCCTGATGATATAAGAAAAAAAGGTTTCTCTATTTCGCATGATGAGGGGAAGATAAAAGAAAGATAAAAGAATAACAAGAAAAAAGATAGAATCGAACAACCGTACGGGCATTATGCATTGCATACGGCTCTACAATAAAATTGACCCTTACCTTCAAAAAAATAGGATCAATCAGACCCCGATCGGTAAATGATCAACTTACCACCCTTCTTTTCGGAGGAATTCAAAAATACTATGATGGCTCCGTTGCTTTCTATATTTATTATATTTTTTTGTCTGTGATTTGTCTGTCATTCAGCAATCCCAAGGTTGCTTTTTTGTTTGATCAAATAAACTAAGGAAAAAAGAATCTTTTTTTTTTTTTCGCTCTATACTATCTATACTATAAATATTGTTAAGAGACCTCTGGTGTGAAAAAAGTTTGTGACGCTGAACTGAACTTCCGATAATAAAATAGGAAATACCTTTTTCTCATATTACTCTCTCGATACATAATCTAATGTTTTGAAAACAAAATTTCTTATATCGAATTCAAAGTGCCATGCTATTATTACTTAAATATTCATATTTCATATGGCGAAGGCATAGTCTTCTTTTTTCTCTCAAATAAAAGCCTCATTGGCGCCAAGCGTGAGGGAAT
>Ga0153966_100327_pt1:0-5000 | contig 21661 bp, 25 predicted proteins | sample TSFL050MetaG_FD_104738 | JGI IMG/M metagenome (GOLD analysis project Ga0153966, IMG submission 104738) | Attine ant fungus gardens microbial communities from Florida, USA - TSFL050 MetaG | ecosystem: Host-associated > Fungi > Mycelium > Unclassified | place: USA: Florida, Paynes... | reverse complement strand
GATGAAAGTCTCATATACAGTTCTCGGAGGGGGATCGCACCTATCTCAATAAAGTCTATGATTGGTTTGAAGAGCGTCTCGAGATTCAGGCGATTGCGGATGATATAACTAGTAAATATGTTCCTCCTCATGTAAACATATTTTATTGTCTAGGGGGAATTACGCTTACCTGTTTTTTAGTACAAGTGGCTACAGGATTTGCTATGACCTTTTACTATCGTCCGACCGTTACTGATGCTTTTGCTTCTGTTCAATACATAATGACTGAAGCAAATTTTGGTTGGTTAATCCGATCAGTTCATCGATGGTCGGCAAGTATGATGGTCCTAATGATGATCCTACATGTATTTCGTGTATATCTCACCGGTGGATTTAAAAAACCTCGCGAATTAACTTGGGTTACAGGTGTGGTTCTGGGTGTATTGACTGCATCGTTTGGTGTAACTGGTTATTCCTTACCTTGGGACCAAATTGGTTATTGGGCAGTGAAAATTGTAACAGGTGTACCTGACGCTATTCCTGTAATAGGATCGCCTTTGGTAGAATTATTGCGCGGAAGTGCTAGTGTGGGACAATCCACTTTAACTCGTTTTTATAGCTTACACACTTTTGTATTGCCGCTTCTTACTGCCGTATTTATGTTAATGCACTTCCCAATGATACGTAAACAAGGTATTTCTGGTCCTTTATAGAGAAGATATAGCATAGATCTTTTGAATTCATCATTTATCATTTGGGGTAGGAACTATAGTATTTTATTGCTACAAGTATGGATTATTGAAAATAATAAGACATGTATTTGGATATTTCCCTTGAACTCCGCAATATTTTTGATTTGGCATCAATAGTTGAAGGGAATTTTCCGAAGAGAAAATGGATTATGGGAGTGTGTGACTTGAACTATTGATTGGTCTGTGCAGATATGTGCCCTTAGTTATCTTTATCTGCCACATTTGAATTCACAACCAAATGTGTCTTTGTTCCAACCATCACGTAAGCCCATACAGAGGATAGGCCGGTTTGCTTGAAGAGGATCTTTTCTATGATCAGATACGAATCATGTCATACATGAGCAGGCTCCGTAAGATCTTTAACTTCATATTTAATTTAAAATTGAATTTAATAGTATACAAATGCAGTCATTTCCTCTGCATTGACGCAATCTAGGATACTATCGGAGTGAAAAAGGGGTCTAAAGAAGAACAGAGACTAGACTCTATTAGTAACAAGTAAATCCTTTGTGTGTGTTGTCTCTAAAAAAGAAACACCAATCATAAGGTCTGAGACGACCCAGAAAGCAATTGATCATATCACGATCTTTTTTACAAGCCTACTTGGGTATTGAGTATTTATTTGTAAGAACTTCATTTTTTCCACTCGAGAGTTTCAAGCAAAAAGAATCCAGTAAAGATTTGATTTTACTTACATAAAACCATTCATATATCGCATATGCGGGTCTAAAATTTTATTTATTTATATATAATATAATTCATTTATTATTATAATTATATATATATATTATATAATATATATATATGGATGGATATATATGGATATGGATGGATTCATTTGGTTCTTTTTATTCTTACTCGAGCCGGATGATAAAAAATTATCATGTCCGGTTCCTCCGGGGGATGGATCTATAAGAATTCACCTATCCCAATAACAAAAAAACCTGACTTGAATGATCCTGTATTAAGAGCTAAATTGGCTAAAGGTATGGGTCATAATTATTACGGGGAGCCCGCGTGGCCCAATGATCTTTTATATATTTTTCCGGTAGTAATTCTAGGTACTATTGCGTGTAACGTAGGCTTAGCGGTTCTAGAACCATCAATGATTGGTGAACCGGCAGATCCGTTTGCAACTCCTTTGGAAATATTACCCGAATGGTATTTCTTTCCCGTATTTCAAATACTTCGTACAGTACCCAATAAATTATTGGGTGTTCTTTTAATGGTTTCAGTGCCCGCGGGATTATTAACAGTACCCTTTTTAGAGAATGTTAATAAATTCCAAAATCCGTTTCGTCGTCCAGTAGCGACAACCGTTTTTTTGATTGGTACCGCAGTGGCCCTTTGGTTGGGTATTGGTGCAACATTACCTATTGATAAATCCCTAACTTTAGGTCTTTTTTAAATTGATTGATTCAATTGTGAAATAAAATATCACGACGTATGTATCTAGGGAACAGTCGCTTCAAAGTGAATTCTCCCTAGATACATCTATTCAATTAAATTATGAATCTATGCTGATTCCGAATATATATATGAATTGTCCTAAATGTTCAAAACCCTTTATTTGGCCCTTTTCTAAAAAAAAAAAAATGAAAAAAATCCAATGGATTTAAAACTTATTTTTCGGTAAATCAATTACGAAATTTTTTTCTAGAATCCCTAAAATTTGTTTGACATCTTCTATGCGAAAATGCTCCATTTTCATAAGATCTTCTTGGCTGTTATTCAAAAGGTCCAACAATGTATATATATTTGACCTTTTGAGACAATTATAGATCCTGGGAGGCAATTCTGATTGATCAATAAAAATCGATTTCAACGCCATTTTTTTTTTTTTTTTTTTTTTTTTAGCCAATTTATCATAAAAGGTAAAAGGGGGTAAAGGAAACATGTGTTGATTGTCCTCTAACTTTAGATTTTCTTCTTTGGTATGTAAAAAGGGAATCAATAAATCAATCAAATTCCGGGAGGCTTCATGAAGTGCTTCTTTAGGAGTTAAACTTCCATTTGTCCATATTTCGAGAAATAGTATTTCTTTGTTGCCATTTTCATAAGAATGAATACTATGATTCGCATTTCGAACAGGCATGAATACAGGATCTATAGGATAACTTCCATCCTGAAAGGTATTTGGCGCTTTTATAAGATATCCGCGATTCTTCTCTATTTGTAATCCAATAACCAACTCAATGGGTTCTGTCAAGCTAGCTATATGCTGTGTATTATCGACGATTTCTACATAAGGCGGTAAGATGATATCTTGAGCAGTTACATATCCAGGGCCTCTGACACAAATAGACGCCTCACAAGTTCCATAGAGATTACTTCTCAATACGATTTCTTTCAAATTCATTAAAATTTCATGTACTGACTCTTGAATACCCGTTATCGTAGAATATTCGTGTGATATTTTCTCAGATTTTGCGCGTGTGATACATGTTCCTTCGATTTCTCCAAGCAAAGCCCTTCGCATCGCAATGCCTATTGTGTCTGCTTGACCTTTCATAAGCGGAGACAGAATAAAGCGCCCATAAAAAAGACGCTTACTGTCTACTGCTGATTCAACACACTTCCACTGTAGTGTCCGAGTAGATACTGTTATTTTCTCTCGAACCATTATAATATTATTTGATCAGATCATTGAATCATTTATTTCTCTTGTTTCTCTTACTATTGAAAAATCTTCCTTTTTTATTTCTACACACGTCTTTTTTTCGGGGGTCTACAGCCATTATGTGGCATAGGGGTTACATCCCGTACGAAAGTTAATAGTATACCACTTCTGCGAATAGCTCGTAATGCTGCGTCTCTTCCGAGACCTGGACCTTTAATCATGACTTCTGCTCGTTGCATACCTTGATCTATTACTGCACGAATAGCATTTGCCGCTGCGGTTTGAGCAGCAAACGGCGTCCCTCTTCTTGTACCTCCGAAGCCACAAGTACCGGCAGAGGACCAAGAAACCACCCGCCCGCGTACATCTGTAACAGTCACAATGGTATTATTGAAACTTGCTTGAATATGAATAACCCCCTTTGGTATTTTACGTGTACTCTTACGTGAACCAATACGTCCACGTGAACCTTTTTTCGGTATAGCTTTTGCCATATTTTATGATCTCATAGATTTGAGTCAGAGATATATGGATATATCCATTTCATGTCAAAACAGATTCCCTTTTTGTATATCAGGTCTTTAACGAGTTTGATTATCCTTGTCTTTGTTTATGTCTTGGGTTGGAACAAATTACTATAATTCGTCCCCGACGACGGATTAGTCGACATTTTTCACAAATTTTACGAACGGAAGCTCTTATTTTCATATTTGCCACTCCTTACTTTAATTTTGAATCTACTTTTTGGAAGAAAAAAAGTTTCTTGAAATTTTCGATTTCGAATCGTATTCCTACGAAAGAAATGGTGAAGTTAAAAAACACCTAATCTTTCGAATCTTTGTTGCGGAGTCGATAAATTATACGACCTCTGGTTGAATCATAACGACTTACTTCAATTTTTACTCTATCTCCTGGCAGTATCCGTATAAAACTACGTCGGATCTTTCCTGAAACATAACCTAGAATCATATCTTCATTATCTAAACGAACCCGGAACATACCGTTGGGAAGCGATTCAGTAATTAAACCTTCATGAATCCATTTTTGTTCTTTCATTCCAGGTAAAACCCCCTTGAAGTATCAACTAGTGGAGGAAGAACCCTATTAGAGAACCCACCCCTTCTCTTTTCTTTTTCACAAAAAAGAAGTTTCATATCGGATATTAGAAAGATTACCATATATAACACAAAATTTCTCCGCCTATTCTTTCTAGTCGAGCCTCTCGGTCTGTCATTATACCTCGAGAAGTAGAAAGAATTACAACCCCCATCCCACCTAAAATTCTAGGAATTCTTTGATAGTTAGAATAGATTCGTAGACCCGGCCGACTTATCCTTTTTAAATTTAAAAGATTTCTATAAGTCCTTTTCCTATTCCTTCTATGTCGTAGGGTTAAAACCAAAAAATATTTGTTGTTCTCTCGATGTTTTCTCACGTTTTCGAGAAAACCTTCTCGTAAAAGTATTTTAACAATACTTTGGCCGATATTAGTAGATGCTACTCGAACCACGCTTTTTCTATACATATCGGCATTTCGTATAGAAGTTATTATGTCAGCAATAGTATCACTACTCATGATTAATTAAAATTATTGATGCCTCCAAATTTCGATATAATCAACATGTTTTTCTTTTTTTTTTTTTTTTTTT
>Ga0153966_100326_pt1 | contig 21665 bp, 29 predicted proteins | sample TSFL050MetaG_FD_104738 | JGI IMG/M metagenome (GOLD analysis project Ga0153966, IMG submission 104738) | Attine ant fungus gardens microbial communities from Florida, USA - TSFL050 MetaG | ecosystem: Host-associated > Fungi > Mycelium > Unclassified | place: USA: Florida, Paynes | collected... | reverse complement strand
TTTCCTCTCTTGTCTCTACAGTTTTTAGCCAAGTGGCCAAACAATCTGCAGTTCCAACATCTATATCCCTTTCTTTCTTCTAACTCCCATCTTAGTTTGATGAGTACTTACCTCTGCTTGAGCAGACTGCTCATGGTTTGGTTGTACACTTCCAGAGACATGGTGTTGTGTCTAAGGAAGGGCGAAGTTTTTGGTTGTGCAGGAAAAGTGTATTTGTTGCAGGTTTTACTGACCAGTATTTCTTTGGCTGACTATTTTACCAACTGCTGGGGTGCAAAATCTTCACTCAGCCAGGTGCCTACTGTCCTACTAACTACTGCTCTAATGATATGGTTAAACGATCACCTCTAAGAAGAGGATCCCTACTCTAGAGTGCTTTCTTAAGGACTGAGCACTATTCCTCTGTGTGTACCAAGTGACAATGTACCTGCAGCACAAGGTTGATAAGAGTAAAAAGGGTACAAGTAATCTACTGAGCACCACCTGGTTGTAAGGTCTAGTCTACACTAGGGCCCAGGTATGGTCCCAGTCGTCTACCTCTGGGGTTTAAACTTCCCGGTCAGTCTACTTAAGCCTGTGGCCTGGCTATATATGGAGGTGACTAGTGATCAATCACTGGTCGAGAGTCAAGTGTGTGAGAGTAAGAGTGAGCAGAGATTGAGGCAATCAGTGCTCTAGGTGTGAAAATGAGTTCTAGTATAGTGAATGTTGGTTGGGATAACTTAAGTTCACACTCTAAGTCGGAGTTGACAAAGAGAACTCATTAAAGTTCTCGCTACTTGGCCTAGCTACTTATATACAAATATATGTTTACTAGTATTTGTCTACTCAAATTATCTTGTGTGTCTCTTTTGAGTCATAGTATCTTATGCACTTCAAACTATTACATAATAAAAGAAAAAGAAAAAGAAAAAGAAATAAAATGTTTTGCCACCACAGATTCTCTAGCTCGTCTGCCATTTCATTATACCATCCTGTATGAAGCTAATGTTCCAGCTGACCCAAACCTTTGGGATAGTCACTTCGGTCCAATTTCCCTCTTTGGCACAAACAAATTTCTGCAAAGTGACACTTGCAATATCTTATGCTCTTTGCTCCACATGGCAGAATTTGTCATAAACCACCCACCCAAACCAAAAATAGTATGGTTAGAAGGATAGGAAGAATGAGAGCTATTCTTAGATGGACTAGATGAAGGATTCTAATTATAGAAAAAGGAAGATAAGATAAGATAAAAGGAGATCACATGACTTGGTTATATGACAGGTCACATAATAGAACCTTCTGGAAAGATTGGTAGTTACTTAAGCATATACATAGACAAATAGAAATTGTATATAAGTAGATAGCACAATCCACCAAGAGACTCCATCGAGTTCTCTTCATTCTCTCATAACATTGAGTGTGATAAGGCAGTCATCTCGACTACTCTATCATTACAGAATTCATCAGATAGAGAAATATTTCAGACAACGATGGTAACAGGATACCCCAAATTGACTCCTTTGGTGAAGCCACTTTTGAGTTCATCTCAGCTTTATATGAATCTGGATAGTGTAACGATTGAGACTTAGATTGTGTAACCTTAACCTCACTCACACTCTAAGTCAGAGTTTGACAAAGAAAACTCATTAGAGTCCTTGCTAATTGTTTTATACTACTTATAGAAAAGATTTATTTGTACATGTTAGCTTTCTCTTGTGTTTCCCTATTGAGTCACTGTTCCTGATTTGGTAATTAGTTCTTGCACATTCAATAAATCAAAATAAAAGAAAAAGAAAAATTGACTTAGAGGAAATAGGTGATTTATGACACCACCCCCCTCTCAAGGGCTCTCATCCCGAGGACTTCTTTTATCTTCTTCTATCCTCTGTTGATCTTCCTTATCCTCTTCTTCATTCCACTCTTTTATTATTCCTCCCTTGTATCCTTCCTTCTCTTCTTCCACCATTTTCAAGAAGGGATTCCTACTATATCTAGAGAATGGGTTTCTCTTCCAGTGTCTCCAGTTTTCCTCTATTTTTCAGTATTCCCAATCATACTTCTTGTTTCCCCACCCATATAGCAGTTTTGCCATGTATTTTCCCAGTAATTCTCTGCTGAACGTCTTCCTGTCATCTTCAGCTTCCTGTCATCTTACTTCTTCTTTTTCTTCTTTGCAATACTCTCTCTCAAAGTCTTCTACCAATTCCATGGTGTTATCATACTGGACAATTAATTTTGGCAATATAAGTAACATTTGGAACCTAATAATCATAATAAATGGCTCTCAAGAGAGAATTGGCTCCCTAGACATAACCACTAGAAGTCCAGTCATGTACTTGAGAACGCTATCTGAGTAGTGGAGTAGTGGCTGCAATCACTACTATTGATACCTCATAATGCTTTCTGTATAGTCTCATATCATATCTATAAGACAGACTCCCCCCTAGAAGTGCTCTCAAGAGCGAACTTGACCTTAGAAGCATTTCCCTTGATAATGATATCACCTGATAGCTGATCCTTGGTTTATAATAGAAACACCATCAGAGGTTGCACATCAGTCCTGATCAGCAGTCCAAATATAGAAGAATAGGACAAGGATACACCAAACATCATCAGGAAGAGATAGAAAGAAGAAGGACCTGAGAGATGTGAACAGGAAATAGAAGAGAGAGTAAAGAAAGGTTTAGGAGAGGAATCAGGAGAGTTGGAAACAGAGAGGAGTAATATTGATGATGAAGATGCACTCAAGAGTAGTCAGACCAATGTTCAAAGAACCTCTCGAGCACCCTAGAACCCTTAGAACAGGCTCAAGGTTGGCCAACAAGATAAAGAAAGTTAGTAGGAAATAGACAGGGAGTACGGAGAGCAGCTATTGCATGATTGGATGCAGACTCGACTCATTCTACCTGCCTTTTCGAGTAATCAGGAGGATTTCTTTTTTATCTTGTTTGTTGCATTCTGGGCTTTGTAATACTAATATAATACTCTAGTAGCACAGAGAGACACAAAAAGAAGAACCCTCATCTTTGCCCTTCGTTGCTCTAGAGCTGAAACTCAACTTGAGTGATTAAGAGCTCTTTTTCTGTTTTTCTGTTTTATAAAACTCTATAAAAACTTCCCTCAAGGGATACCCACTCTAAAGGAGGACTTGGGCATTTGCTTGGACTAGGAACTGAACCGCTCGCTACGTGTTTTTGGAGTAAGTTACCAACTGTATGGTCAGTTGAGAGCAAGCTTGCATGAGGGCAATGTAAGATCTAGGTAGGACTGCTGTATCAATGGAAAGCCAGCCTACTAGACTAGTACCTTGGACAGTAGTGCTACGGTGTGAGAGGAACGCACACCTTTGAGATCCAACTGGTGAGAGTGCTCTTGAGTGGAAACTAAAAACATTTCCTTTATTCTAGTGTCTAAATAGCAAGCTTTTACTATCTCGTGAGCCCCTCCCTTTTATATTTGATTACCTCCCCAGTGCCTACTCGATTGCACACAATTGTGGAATGACTTGGAGATTTTGATTCTCTAACTCGGTAGCACCCACTTTTGTAAGGACAGTAAAGCACACTTATATTTCTATTTACACACACATTACACAATCCTCCCCTTTACTTATCCCCATCAGTGTTCTTCAAGTTTTCTTTACTTTTCCAAGTGTTCTCCTCTGCTGTATATTCCTTCCATTGTACCAAGTACTTGTTCTTTCCTTGTACCTTCCTCTTGTTCATGATCTTCTTGACTTCCCATTCTTCTTCCTCTTCAATTACCACTGGTTGTAGCGCTTCCTTCTTTTGCCCCTCTACTTGTGACTTATACCATTGTACTCGGTTAACATTAACTACTGGATGTATTTTAATTGTACTAGGCAATTCCAATTCTATTGTGTTACTAGAAATGATCGCCTTTACTTTGTAAGGTCCTACAAAGCCTTCTGTGAACTTCTTCATATGTCTTCCAGCCATTTGGTACTTCAAGTCTTTAGTACTGAGTAGTACTAAGTCACCTACTCTATACTTCTCTACTTCTTCTCTCTCTCTATCGGCATACTGCTTCATATCTTCCTGTGCCTTTTGTAGTGCTGCCTTAGCCTCATCCTGTATGTTCTTCATTCTTTCTGCAAATTTTTCTGCTCCTTTATATTTTTTCTTCTTCCTTATTTCAAATCCCATTCTCAGATCCTGTCCTTGATTTGCCTTAAAGGGTGACACTTTGGCTTCAGTATGTACCTTATTGTTATAGGCAAATTCTGCTATACCCAGTCACTCTGGCCATTGCTCTTGTTGATGGTCTATAAACATGCAGAGGTACTGTTCCAACTCCTAGTTCATTTTTTTTGTTTGACCATCAGTTTGTAGGTAGAATGTTGTAAATAATTTTGTTTTGATCCCCAGCATACAATTTAACTCTCTTATAATACCTGCTGTGAATTGTGGTCCCCTATCAGAAATAATACTACCTAGTAATCTGTGTAACTTCTAAATGTTATCTCTAAATAGTCATGCTAGTTCCTCTGTGCTTGTTTTCTCTATAGTAGGTACAAAGTGTGCTATCTTTGTAAATCTATCTACTACTACTAAGATTGAGTCATATTCTTGAGCTAAAGATAACTTCATAATGAAATCTGCACTAATATGGGTCTATGCTTTCGAATTTGGCATTAACTTTCCTATCAGTGGTTGTGTTTGATTCTTGTTGCATTAGTAGGCATCGCATCCCTCTACATACTGCTTTACCTCCCTAGTGACCCCTGGCCACCAGAAATTTCTCATCACCAATTCTGTCATCTTCTATTGTCCTCCATGTCCTCTCACAGGCATATCATGGTGTAGCCTGATTACTTCTGCTCTCAACTTCTTGTCTTTAGAGATATACACTTTCTCTTCTTTTAACATTAAGCCATCCTCTTGGTGCCATTCCTCATCTCTCAACATCTTTACACCTGCTTGCTTCATTTCTTCCACTGCTCTTACTACTTTGTCATCCCTCACTTCACGCTTCCTTACTTTGTCTAGCAAGTCTACTTCCTCTATTATTACTTCTGCTACTCTGATCCTCTTTGCCTTCAGCCACTCTTTCTTTACTAATGTTTGCTCCTTGTTATTCTTTTCTATTCCAACCTCCCAATCTGGTCTTCTACTCAATCCATCTGCTTTCTCCATCTTACTTCCTAAAGTGTGTTTTAATACAAAGTCAAACCTGGACAAATATAAAGCCTATCACACTTGTCAGTGATTTAGCTTTTGGTTACTTATAAAGTACTCTAGATTCTTATGATCCATCTACACTTCGAATTTACTTCTTGCTCCTTCCAGGAAGTGTCTCCATGCTTCCAAGTATTGTATTACTGCCAGCATCTCCTTGTTGTGTATTTTGTAATTTTGTTCTGTCTTATTTAACAACTTAGAGATATAGGCCACTGGCCTCCATATGCTGTCTTTGTACTTAATAAACAGCACCCCTCCTATTGCAAAATTAGAAGCATCAGCCTCCACCCTAAATTTCTTATCTAAGTTGGATGCCACTAATAGAGGTTGGCTTGTGAAGACTGTTTTCAACTGCTTGAATGCATTCTACTGCTCAACTCCCCAATTCCACTTCTCCCTTCTTGTTAGGTTATTCAAGGGTTGTGCTATCTTTGCAAAATCCTTTACAAATCTCCTATAGTAATTTGCTAGGCCCAAGAATTTTCTAATATCTTTGGCACTGGCTAGTTCAATACTCCTGCCACTTTGTTTTTTTCTATTTCAATCTTCCTCTGATCCATTATTACTCCCAAGAAGTTCATCTTCTGCACCTTCCAGGTGCATTTCTCTGGTTTCACATATAGGTTGTTCTCTTCTAATCTTCTCAACACTTCTACAATCTTATTGTGTTCCTTCTCTGTCTCTATTCCTATTAAAATATTATCCATGAATGCCACCACCTTTCCTTCATTGACAATATCCCTTAAGATTTCATTCATCATGCCTTGGAATGTGGCAAGTGAATTTGTTATCCCAAAGAACATTACTACTGGTTCATACAACCCTACATGAGTAGTAAAGGCCATTTTCCACTCATTTCTTTCTTTTATTCTCACATTATTATAGCCCTACTAGAGATCCATTTTAGTAAAGAGGACTCCAAACATACGGTAGGGAAATAAGAGCCAAGAAAAGAAAACAAGCATCAAGCCAGGGAAGGAAAAAAAAAAAATTACAGAGCTGAGAGGATCACATGCAAAGCCAAGTCACTTTGAATATAGTACGGCGGGCGGTGTCATTTCACAAGCATGTTTCAGGTGTGTATCTGATCAAATCTATGCTGTAGCATACGTAGATATGACAAACCTGTGGAGAATAGATGACAGTCCGGTCAGGAGGCGTTCCAATACAAGCAAACAATAGAACAAGCAGAACGGCTCTCGAGGGGTACTGGTGACCTGAATACTAAAGGGAAGCAGCCATCGATGTTGTCAGTATGGAAGAAGTACAACTGATGAGTAGTCGTGTTGTACTTATATTGATGATGACCGAACACTGTACCTGCTAGATCGACGATGGGGGAGTACAGGAAGAAGCAGAGAGAGACGAAGCGACGGAGTCAGCAGGGAAAATATAAAATAAAACAAAACAAAACAAACATGAAAATAAAATAATAGAGAGTGTGATATTGAGGATGGAAATAGATGGGCTATTCATGGCAAATCTGTGCTCCAAGTGGGCTATTGTTGGCAAATCTGTGCTCCGAGCTAAGACATAAAAGGGAGATCAATGATGTCCACATGGAAACGGTCACGGTTGATAGATGGAAAGACCGAAAAAGGGAAATAGTATCAGGAGTGACTGATGGGAAGGCTGAAAAAGGGCAAAAGCATCACGGATTAGACCCGAAAGGACTAGTTTGGAGGACAACTATACTCTGAGATAGCATAGTATTAGAAGAGAAAAAGAAATAAAATAATCCGCCACTGCAGATCGTCTAGCTTACCTACTGTTTTATAACACATAAATGGTTGAAAGTGTTTGGGAAGGTGAAGTCTAAAAGGATGCTAGTTAAAAAGGTATGAGATCATGCAATTGATCTCAGAGATGACTTCAGAGTGAGTAAAGCGAGAGTGTATCCTCTTTCTAGGAATGAAAAGGAGAAAGTACAAAAGTTTGTTGATGAGCATCTCAAGAAGGGATATATTAGACCTTCAAAATCACCTCAAATGTTGCTGGTATTCTTTGTAGGCAAGAAGGATAAAGGGAAGCATATGGTTATGGACTATAGGAGACTCAATAAGTAAATGATCAAGAACAACTATCCTCTGTCACTTATTACAGACTTAGTAGACTCTATGGGTAATAAAAGAGTATTTACTAAAATGGATCTCCAATAGGGTTATAACAATATAAGGATAAAAGAAGAAGATGAGTGGAAAGCAGCCTTCACTACTTATGTGGGGTCATATGAGCCAGTAGTAATGTTCTTTGGGATAACAAATTCACCTGCCACATTCCAAGGCATGATGAATGAAATCCTGAGAGATATAATTAATGAGGGAAGAGTGGTGGGATTTGTGAATGACATGTTGATAGGAACAGAGACAGAGAAAGGGCATGATGAAATTGTGAAAGAAGTGTTGATGTTATGATTTGCTCTGACACTTATCTTTTTCTTTATTAATTTAATTAATTAATAACTATACGATGGTAACAACTTTATGACGATGGCATAGGAACACCACATTATTAATAAAAGGAAAAGCATGGGAAAGGGATGTGTCAATCACATGCCTATCAGGTAGCCGCTATGTGTGGGAAAATATATGGGCAGAAGCTGTCTGACATGGGAAGATACTCAAGACTTGACAGATGGTAGTCTATGGATATCTTGTTCTCTCTTAGAATAGCCTTAGCATAGCCACTTGTAATTATATAAATAGCTAGACAATTCATAGAGGGAACTCTGTCAAGTTCTCCTCATCTTAACCTCATATCCTCTGAGGGGGATCCAGGATTGTTCTGCAGGTCCTAACAGTTGAGAAGATTGGAAGAAAATGATTTGTATATGAAACCAGAGAAATACACTTAGAAGGTGCAGAAGGTAAACTTCCTGGGAGTAGTAATGGGTCAGGGGAAGATTGAGATAGAGGAGAATAAAGTAGTAGGAGTACTGTCTATTAAATGCAAAGACAACATGTAGAGACCAGTAGCATATATTTCTAAGTCGTTAAATGAGACAGAACAAAATTATGAAATACACAACAAGGAGATGCTGGCAGTAATACAATGCTTGGAAGTATGGAGACACTTCCTGGAAGGAACAAGAAGTAAATTCAAAGTGTGGATGGATCATAAGAATCTGAAATATTTTATGAGCAACCAAAAGCTAAATTGTCAACAAGTGTAATGGGCTTTATATTTGTCCAGGTTTGACTTCATATTAAAACACATCTTGGGAGGTAAGATGGAAAAGCAGATGGGTTGAGTAGAAGACTGGATTGGGAAGTTGGGGTGGATAAGGATAACAAGGAGCAGATGTTGGTGAAGAAAGAGTAGCTGGAAGCAAAGAGAATAGGAGTGGTGGAAGTGATCATAGAAGAAGTAGACCTGTTAGATAAAGTAAGAAAGTGTGAAGCAAGAGATGATGAAGTAGTCAAGGCAGTAGAAGAAATGAAGTAAGTAGGTGTAAAGATGTTGAGAGATGAGGAGTGGCACTAGCAGGATGGTTTGATGTTAAAGGAAGGGAAGGTATATATTCCTAAAGATGAGAAGCTAAGAGTGGAAGTAATCAGGCTATATCATGATATACCTATGGGAGGACATGGAGGATAGTAGAAGACAGCTGAACTGGTGATGAGAAATTTCTGGTAGCCAGGGGTTACTAGAGAAGTGAAGCGGTATGTAGAGGAGTGCGATGCCTACCAATGCAATAAGAATCAAACACAACTACTGACAAGGAAATTAATACTGAATTTAGTTCCAGAAAAAGCGTAGACCCATATTAGTGCAGACTTCATTACAAAGTTACCTTTGGCTCAAGGATACAATGCAATCTTAGTAGTGGTAGATAGATTTACAAAGATGGTATACTTTGTACCTACTATAGAGAGAACGAGCATAGAAGAACTAGCACAGCTATTTAGAGATAACATTTGGAAGTTACATGGACTACCAAATAGCATTATTTCTGATAGGGGACCATAGTTTGCAGTGGGTATTATGAGGGAGCTAAATTGCATGCTAGGAATCAAAACAAAATTATCTATAGCATGTTATGATTTGCTCTGACACTTATCTTTTTCTTTATTAAATTAATTAATTAACAACAATACAACTTAACCAACACGATGTGGGAATGTCATGATCATAAAAGGGACAAGCATAGGAAGATTGAGTGATGATCTGAGGTTGATCACACACCGATCAGGCAGTCGTCATGTGTGGGAGAACATATGGGCAGAAGCTGTCTGACATGGGGAATTACTCAGGACTTGACAGATGGTAGTTAATAGATATCTTGATCTCTCTTAGAATAGACTAGTTACAGTCATATGTACAAGTATAAATAGCTAGTCAATTCATAGAGGGAACTCTGTCAAGTTCTCCTCATCTTCAACCTCATACCCTCTAAGGGAGATCCTGGATTGTTCCATGGGTTCTGACAAGCAGGCATTATGAAAAAACTCAATTGCATGTTAGGGATCAAAACCAAATTGTCAACAGCATTTCATTCACAGACAAACAGCCAAATGGAAAGGATGAATCAGGAGTTGGAGCAGTATCTCCATATGTTCATAGACCACTGACAAGAACAATGACCAGAGTGGTTAGGCACAGCTGAATTCACCTACAATAATAAAGCACACACTGGAACTAAAGTGTTGCCCTTTAAAGCAAATTAAGGGCAAGATCCAAGAATAGGATTTGAGATGAGAAAGAAGAGGAGGTATGAAGGAGCATAAAAGTTTGCAGAAAGAATAAGAAATGTGCAAGAAGAGGCTAAGCCAGCACTACAGAAAGTGCAAGATGATATAAAGAGGTATGTGGACAGAGAGAGGAGAGAAGTAGAAGAATACAGAGTAGGTGACTTAGTACTACTCAGTACTAAAGACTTAAAGTACCAAATGGCTGGAAGACATATGAAGAAGTTCATGGAATGCTTTGTAGGACCTTACAAAGTAAAGGTGATCATTTCTAGTAACACAATAAAGTTGGAATTGCCTAGTACCATTAAAATACATCCAGTAGTTAATGTCAGTTGAGTATGACAGTATAAGTCACAAGTAGAGAGGCAAAGGAAGGAAACACCACAACCAGTGATAATTAAAGGAGAAGAAGAATAAGAAGTTGAGAAGATTATGAACAAGAGGAAGGTACAAGGAAGGGACAAATACTTGGTATGATAGAAGGGATATACAGTGGAAGAGGACACTTGGGAGAGTAAAAAGAACTTGAAGAACATGATGGAATTGGTAGAAGACTTTGAGAAAAAGTATCACAAAGAGGAAGAAGATAACAGGAAGCAGAAGAAGACAGAAACATGTTCAGTAGAGGATTGCCAGGAAGATATACAGCAAAGTTGCTATACAGTTGAGGAAATAAGAAGTATGATCAGAAATACTGAAAGTGGATGGAGGAAAACTAAAAACGCTAGAAGAAAAACCTATTTTCAAGGTACAACAGGAATCTGTTCCTGAAGAAGATGGAAGAGGAAAAATTTGAATACAAGGGAGGAACTAGAAGGATCCTAGTTGAGGTTGAGTGATCTTAACCTTAATCCCACTCTAAGTCAGAGTTTGACAAAGAGAACTTGTTAAAGTCCCTGTTAGATTGTGTACACTACTTATACAAGTCCAATTATTTGTCCTTATTTACTGATCTGACAATATTACATAATTAAATGAAAAAGAAAAGAAAAGAAAAATAAATATTGACTTAGAGGGAAAAAGCAATTCATAACAGGAATAGTAGAAGAGTTGAATGAAGAAGAGGATGAGGAAGATCAACAAAGAATAGAGAAAAATAGTAATTATTTGGAAGGATTGAAAGATGAAAATCAAGATATGGGTAATCTAAGAGACCCATATGATGAATAAAAAAGTCCTCAGAACAAGGACTCTTAAGAGGAAGGTGGTGTTATGAACCACCAAATTCCTCTAAGACATTATTTATTTTATTGGACATATGAGAACTTATTACCAGATTGGGAATGGTGACTCAATAGGGAAACATGAAAGAAACATAATGTGTACAAATAATTAAATTGTGTAAGTAGTATAGAACAATCAGTAGGAACTCTAACAAGTTCTCTTTGTCAACTCTGACTTAGAGTGTGATCTGGGTTAAGGTTACTCCACCTGAGCTAAGAATCGTTACATAGAGGAATTGGATGGTTTATGACAAGAGGTACAATATCATCTTAGTAGTAGACTCTATTATCTCAATGACAGAATTACTTACAAAAGAAAGAGAAGACCTGATGGCTATACTAGGTATATTGTGTTCTTATTCAGTTTGACCAGGATGAGTAAAAGGAATGTAAAAAGGGAAGTTACTATTTACAGGCACCAATGTTAAATTTATTGGTATAGATATCTTAACCAAGTATTCCAATAGTAATTTTATAATACAACTATAGGTTATTGTGCTGTTCTTGGGTGTTACAGGCTGATAACAATTATAACAGCAGTAAGCCTAAGTTTTAATAGATGCTAGATAATGTTTTCACATTTTCTTTACTATAAATTCTATAAGCCTCATTCTGGTTCCCTTCTAGTATATGCATAAAATATTGCTATTCCCTACTAGTCCTTACAAAGGGCTTCACCATGTTTTTAAGTAAGTTACCCAGGTAGCTAGCTAATACACTATATAGGTATTCTTTAGTAGCACAAGTATAGCTAGCCTGTAGGCTAGCTAGATCCTCATTATCAAGTGATATAGTAAGTTCATCTAGCTTTAGGTAATAGACACATCTTATACAAACCAATATCTGGTAATAGTCTTGGATCCTAATGTGTACATTTATTAAAGAAAAGAAAAGAAAAAGAAAAGGAAAATAAATAATGCCTTAGAGGAATTTGGTGGTTCATGACAATCTCCAAATGTTCATTGATCATTGACAAGAACAGTGGCCAGAATGGTTGGGAATAGCAGAGTTTGCATACAATAACAAGGTGTACACTGGAATTAAGGTATCACCTTTCCAAGCAAACCAGGAGCAAAACCCCAGAATGGGATTCAAGTTGAGAAAGAATAGGAAATATAAGGGAGCAGAGAGGTTTGTAGAAAGGATGAAGAGTGTATAGGAGGAGGCTAAGGCTGCACTAAGAGGACATAAAGTGATATGCAGATAGAAAGAGGGGAGAAGTGGAAGAGTATAAAGTAGGCAACTTAGTACTGCTCAGTACTAAAGATCTTAAGTACCAGATGGTCTGAAGACGTACAAAGAAGTTTATGGAACACTTTGTAGGACCTTACAAAGTGAAAGCAATTATTTCTAGTAATGCAATAGAATTAGAATTGCCAAGTATGATCAAAATACATCCAGTAGTTAATGTTAGTAGGGTACAGAGATACAAGTTGCAAGTAGAAGAGCAAAGGAAGGAAATGCCACAACCAGTGGTGATTGAAGGAGAAGAGGAATGGGAAGTGGAGAAAATTATGAATAAGAGGAAAATACAAGGGAAGGACAAGTATTTGGTATGATGGAAGGGATGCATAGCAGAAGAAGACACTTGGGAGAGCAAGGAGAATCTCAAGAATGCAATGGAGTTGGTAGAAGAATTCAAGAAGGAATATAGTAGAGAAGAAGAAAAAGAAGTAAGACAGCAAGAGAAGAAAGAAAAAGGGAAAACATTTAGTAGAGAATTACCAGAAAGATATATGGTAAAACTACTATACAGATAGGGAAATAAGAAGTATGATAGGGAGTACTGGAGGCAAATGAAGAACTGGAGATAGTGGAAGAAAAACCCATTCTCAAGGTATAATAGGAATACATTCTTGAAAAGGATGGAAGAAGAGAAACATAAATACAAAGGAGGAATGGTAGAAGAATGGAATGAAGAAGAAGACAAGAAAGACCAATAGAGGATAGAAGAAGATAAAAAGTATTTGGAAGAGTTGGAGAATGAAAATCTGGATATAGGTGACCTAAGGGACCCATATGATGAACTATGAGAAGTCCTTAGAACAAGGACCCTTGAAAGGGGGGTTGTATTATGAAACAGCAGGCAAGCTAGACAATCCACAGTAGCGGATTATTTTATTTCTTTTTCATTTCTTTTAATTAGGTAATTTTGAATGTGCACAGGACATTGTAACTCAAAAGGGATGCACGAGATAAAATAGCTAGGCAAATAATTGTAAACACACATTTGTGTATAAGTAGCTAAACCAATTAGTGAGAGCTCTAATGAGTTCTCTTTGTCAACTCTGACTTAGAGTGTGATCTTAGGTTATCTCAACTGACAGTCACTACACATATAACAAATTGTTAACCCAAAAAAAAATACCAGTTAATATATAATTGAAGCATTCTCATTGAATTGTGTACTAAATACTTCCTGCTTCATTATCCCATCTCAATGGCTGATCAGTATGGACTTACTCTAGAAGACTATATCCTCAACCTGAAGAGACTGTCAGATCAACATTACATCCAAGGCATGCTGATTCTAGATCTATTGTTTGTGAACCAACCACTGAAGTCTTTTCAAGCTGTTATTGTTATGCTGATGGTATATGATATTATCAATCTCATTCCACAGCAGATGAGACTTTCCATGTGTAAACAATGATCTACATATCCCTTCTTTCCTAGGTCCAGTATCTTCATAGGCATGTTCCCATTTGACCATGGGGTTACTATTTCCACTGACATGAAAACTCAGGAGGAACTGGTCAAAAATGCATACCATCTATTTCTCTGTTCTGATAAGTAACTGGATAACTATGATGTAGGTGCAAATCCCTTGATTTATTGAATAAGATGACTAATCTAAATGCTCAGAATAAGGATATATAGTATGAGGAAATTACCTGAAGTCAATGAGATGTATCCTGATGACATTTTCACCAGCTGTTAATAAAACTTGGGCATCGAAATCAGTAAGACATTGCTCTTGATCCATTTTCATTTTTCATTGACTAGGATGCTCTTAGTGGTATAGATCAGATGTGGTTTTTTCTTAGTCTGACTTACCCCTTCACCAGGTGTACATTTGGCAATGCACTATTTGTCATGTCAGTTTTAACATGACTATCAGAAATCCAGAAAAGCTGATGTTGATAGGTTCAATAATCCGGTGATCACTTCATTTGCACTGAAGATGCTGCTGGTTTTACGCCTTCGGGCGATTTGGAACAAAGATTTAATCGGTACGTGAGCTAGATGGACTTATTCGATTTCATTTCAATTCTAGTCACACTAATTCTATATTTCATCACGGCAGGTGTGTTTCGTAGAATTTGATTCCTGATCAATACAGACAACTGACGGTCGAAAACAGCTGAGCTCTTGGTAGGCTTTCAAGACAGTACAATACTTATCCATCAACTGATCTTACTTCTCAGGCCACTCTGTGTAGAGTGATAATAGACACATATGTCTATTCAGTTTCTGTTGTGCCATTTCCACTCCATGGTTGCTATTTCGAGTCAACACGTCTTGTTGATATACAAAACAGTGCTGATAGTGCCTTTTAGTACGCGTGTTCTTACTTTGCGAACTTACACGTCTATTCTCACACAAAAAAGCATTGTCAGGACTCTCACGACAGCGGTCGAAGTCCTCTTGACTTTGATCAGGTTTATTATGACGTTCAGGACACAGAGAGTTTTTGGTGAGGGAATATGCAAGCGTATTTCTCACATGCAAACCTCCACTCGTCTATTGTATGTATTTTACCGCGATGGGGCTCTCTTATTCATCCCGTGAGTTTTATATGTAGATATCATCAATCTTACTGATGGATCTTATTCAGTCTTCTGGGTAAGCTTAGACTAAAAAACGAGTGGGCTGGTGCTCATTTTTTTTGCAAGTCTACTCAATATTAGATGCTGCTCTCACCCTCCGTGGATCTTTTTTAATAGATATTATTATGAGTTTCCTAGTCTCGTATGTTGTTATTTTTACTGGTCTTCTCATTACTAACTCTAAGTATTAGCTGTCCATATTTCATTGTCCCCTTTATTGCAAGTCGAAATCCTTTTCCTTTTATCTCTATCAACATCGCTGATTTGTGTATCATTCAGGTGTCACGGTTGATACTCGATTTGTTGGAGGCAAATTGTCCCTTGGACGAAAGCATCTATTCCAAGACATCGGAAAACTTTTCGTTCAACCATCCAGGATCTAATAGGGATCCTGAAGCAAATACTTCACGCGGTGCTGAAAGAGAAACCTCCTTGGGTGAATAAATATAGAAAGAAGAAAGATGATGGATAGGACATTCGGCGTTGTCAACTCAGTATATGATGTTGGATATTGACGGAATATTATTTGTTGCTTTGTCCATTCATCTTCTGCCACATGATAAACAAGTTGTGATGAGCGGTCAAAACCAAGAACAGAAGGGGATCAGATGAGGTGCACGACAAGGTGCACAAAGTGATCCTGGATCACGATGATTCGATCCGAATACCTAAGTAGTAGGGAAAAATAAAGACATCCAGGCTACATCGCAACCTCTAGAAACGCACTCTACATCATGCTAGTGTACTGTACCAGTACACTTCGGCAACAGAGTCAGCCCAAATCAGTTAGGCTATGACTGGTGTATGACAGGGAGAATGTAGGGAGGAGGTAGCTCTGGAGTCACCTGTCCTGCATCTCGGTGTTGACATACGAGCTCATTTTCACTTGTAACTATTGGCTCATTACCCTGTACTATTCCATTATGATATGACATATGCTGTCTAGAGCATGCAGGCCGATCAAAACTCTGAGATTCCGACAAAATCACTGGCATGGCTTCTTGGCCTTGAGAACGGCAGGCGGATGCAGCTAGGGGACTAACAGAGCTAGACTGGCCGTGCGAATAAGTGTCACTGACAGGGAATTTCACGGAGCCCATTCCAAATGATTGCGGGATGGTCTTGGATCTTCCAGGAGAGGGTGTAGTAATAACGCTTGATAATGGGAAGACATGACCTGTAGGCCTGAACTGGTCAAACTGATGAAGTCCAATGCCTGAATCTGGTCTCCCGCATTGTGCATTCTTCTTCCTGCGCAAGTGATACCACGTTACGGCTACACCCACTAACAATAAGAATGTAACTAACGAGACCACGACTCCGATGATTATCGAAGTGCGACGTCCCGAGTTTTGAGCTCCTCTTTCTTGCTGATTTAGGGTTTTTTGATCGAAGGATGTCGTACTAAGACCCGGACAGGTGGTGTCCGTTGAGCCTGGTAATATGGATCAAGCTATCCGCTAAACTGTTCCACCGATTATCTACTTACCAACAGTTGAAACATATTGTGTCCCAGTGGCCCACCGTCCAAAACTGGGGGAAACATTGAAGTGAATCATATGTTACGACGTAATATTTTTGAGAATCAGCTGACCTGTCAGCAGCAGCCACTGCACCTGAAAGTCAGTAAATATTACACAGCACATGGTGTCAAAGTACTCACCAAAGAGATCGGTATCAGGAGCAGCACGATTGATGTAAACCACAGCATTGTCGGTTGATAGAATAGTGACGTTCGTCATGATAGGTGAGGTCCTTGCATCCAGTACCACAGTGTAAGGAGGGTGGCCACCATCAATATTTATCCTCCATGGTTGGCAGGTTTCGAGTGTCCCACCTGTCGTGATATTAGAGGATATCCTGAAATCTTGGGAAGGAGTAGGGACGACACAATCAGTGCTCTCAGCAGCTTTTATCAATCAAGCGGTGCCTTTCTAGGAGGAACCTGAAGACTCACTCTGAACTACCTCATATATCGAGTTCGATGTGCCACCAGTATTTCCTAATGAATCCACCATCTGCAGTATCAGCTTCGTACCTGCCACGATGATTGTAAGCCTTCATTCATAAGAATAATCAAGAGCCTCTCTTCACCAATCGGATGCTGTGGAAGCCAATAAAGGGCGCTGCCGTTGACTCCAACAAGCGTAGTAAGTGGTTGACCACTCTCTGGAAAGGCCATCATATAGTAAGGAGGTGTACCAGAATAGTTCTCAGCGGTCACATTCTGAGGGGAAACGACAAGACTGAAGTTGTGACATGACGGTAACTTAGCCGGTGAAAACTATGGAATGACACGTATTTCAGTCTGTATACGCATCGAAGAGCTCAAGGAAAGGATTCACTCACATCCATCCGAAACTCCCAAACAAACTTCTGGACAGAATTCTGTCCAAGTGCTCTCAGGAAGAGGAATGACAACATAAGAACGCGCAGGAGAAATTGCCGAAGTAACTGCATTCTGGGAAGGCAGGCCCTGTATGCCTGCACCGCGGAATGAAATCTTCTTATGTAGCCTTCGTAAAGCAGTGCCTGGGAATACGTGGATGATTATACGGCTCAGTACCCATGTGAGAAGGACTGGGATTTCCCGTGAAGCAAAACGCATCAGAGAGAACACAAAGACACATTTAACTGTTGATGTGGACTGACTCACAAGAGTCTCAACTCTGTTGTTTCACTGAGACATGGTATATTATTATCCTGGACACAGTATACTGAAACGTGATATAATAATGAGCCAAGTAGCCTAGCTAGTCCCTCAGTTGATCACCCACTAAGGTGTCATCTGAGGTGAGCGCATCTTATAGCCTTGTACCACACTTAATACCTACATAGTCACTTCGTCTTTTAGGTATTTAATATATTAGTTGATCACCCATTAAGGTGTCATCTGAGTCACTTCGTCTTTTATTAACCATATCAATAACTTAAATACTTACAACGCAGCACTAGTATTTATACTTAATTTATGTCAATAACAGTCCAATTCACCAGAAAAATGTAGAAGAATATACGTAGCGCAGTGTGTCACTCAAGATGATGAAGACTAAGATCTAAGATCCAGTAGCGAAGACAGGATCTTAGGCATACATAATGCAGCACTTATATACCCGAAGTAAGTATGTGTATATTTGAGATAAAATGAAAAACTCCAACACAGTGGAGCGCACTCGTAGCCAAGTGAGATAGGGAATGAAAACAGGTCATTTGATTGTGGAAGACATATCACCACTGTGAGGATTACTAACATGCATCCCAATGTCCTCGAAATAAAAGCAACATTTGACAGATAAACATGACATTGCGCCGACGACTTCTACACTAGAAGCTTCCCTTTGATTCCTATGACTTTCTAAAAATAGGAACAAGTTGTTGACATAGACAGCTATGATCGATATTTTGCCTTCACTATTTTTAGTGAACCCCTTATTGCTTCTTTTGAATCCTAAGTCCTCCAGGCATTTTTTCAGCTTGAGATGCCACTCTCTGGATGTCTGTTTCAACCCTTGTGTAAGATCCTGACCTCTCCTTCCTTTGCTTCAACACCTAGAGTGTATGCAGATTTCATTTTTGAGATCATCATTTAGAAATGCTGATTTGACATCTATCTGATGGACATGCTAACAATGCTGATTAACTAGTGCAAGAAGCATCTGTAAGGTTTGATGATATGTGACAGGAGCAAATGTCTCATCAGAATGTGTTCTGGGGATTTGTGAGAAGCCTGGGTCAATAAGTCTTGCTTTGCACTTGTCCATCCTTGTCTAGTCTAGTTTCGAATACCGATTTGCATCTTACAACTTTGCACCTTACAAGCCTTGAAACAAAACTGAATAATCTTGCCTGGAAAATTGCTCACGCTCTTCGGCATATGCCCGTTTTTAATGGATCACATTGGATCTTTACATCACTTCTTGATAGTTGATGGGATCCGTCATCATGGGGGCCGAATCTTCAGGCTCAGCAAATATTCCTGAGAGTTTCGGATACAGGTAAGAAGTGGCCGAGAAGTGGGGTTCATCATCGGAGCCCATCAAACTCGCTTCAGTCAGTGGAGTTCATTTCTTCATCTGTATGCTCTGACTTCGACTTCCCTGAGTGTGCTTTCGCCAAAAGTGAGTTGGCATCACCAAAATAAAATATCGAACCAGATACAGGCCTATTATTACCATCCAATCTACTGGATTTGGGAACTTATGCAAGAACGATGGTAAGTATGATAGCAAGGTGTAATAATTTCCATGATACATCACTTGATATTAATCCTGGGTACATCTCTCGATAGATAGTTCGAATACATATGAAAGAGGTTGAAACTGACTGATGAAGAGAGAGAAGAGGATGTGTGCCCTGCAACCAAAAAGTATCCCGAGTCAGGGATATTTCTGTCCGTTCGTGGATCCCTTGTCAATAGCATGGGCAGACTCCAGGAAATGTCTTCAATACATTTTCATCCCCATAGATTGTCGCTCAACCTATTCCTCTGCATAATCAAGTTGTCATTCTACCATAATATCAATTGTGAAATCGATGTTGCTTGACTCCTGGATATTAAAGAAAGAGATAGTATGAGTATGTGAGCATGTGAGTAAGAAAAACAGCGTACAATAAATACAATCATTTCTATCTATACAGTCACCTCCATCTATACAATCTGCTCATCTGTATCCCCTATAAGAAATAAATTTTCATATAACCCTCTCTAGAACCCAATACAAAGAATTCCCGTCTTCTATATTATCAGCTGTAGTTGCTCCTCCCGACCCTGGTGACACGTGTACACCAATTTTGGCACCGAATACTGTCTCTCGTGTTCTCTCATCCCAGTCTTCTGCCTGAAAAACACTGAGCATAAACAGAGTGAAGTACATCTCGGCCTAGTACACCTCTGTTTTTCATGTGCTCTCGTCATCATCTTCTGCCTGAAACATACTATCCAAGTATTAAACATGAACTGAGTGAAGTATGTTTGAGATGAATATGGTTTTCATATGTAAAAATTTCCAAAGGTGTTGGGATCACTTGTAATATGAGTGGATATATATATGTGGGGGATGATACAATGCACTCAATATAACGGGTAGTACCTCCAATGATACAGAGAGAAATTGTGGGGCAAATATACGGACCACAGAGATGCATACTTCGATTTAGAGCACATGAAAGGTTGAGCACAGCTCACAAGGCCCGCGATGTCATACTTTCTAGGATGGACCATGTGGCTAGATCTGAAAAATTGACGACGTGTCTTAGGTTCTCCTGACAGAAAAGACAAAAACCTGGATAATTTATTGGGGAAGATAACGGACGAGATCCCTCCAGGATCTGTCTTGCTTTGTGCTTTGTTCCTCATAAACCGCGTTCAGGAGCGCACTGAACAATTCAAATGACGATCTGAACATTGTAAAAGATAAATCAACAAAGTCACTGCCACTGATCGATTGATACTTTGTTTGGCCATGTTAATCCTACATACAACTCTCTCTCACCACAGGACTCCGTCAGACATTGAGATAAAGAATATGCGGTGCATACGCTGTAGAGCTGTGGTACCCCGCCAGCTCATGCTGATACATGCACTCCATGAAGGCTTGCAGTAGCAACCCCAAGTTGGCAACCCGAGATATGCACACCTGAGCTGGCACGCCTTCTGTGGTCCACACGTGCTCGTAACTGCAGAAACATGAGACCACTAATGATGTCATGCGTGCACTATGCAGCAGGTGGACACCTGGATCCAATCCTCCAATATCGGTCTCAATGTCATACCCCATCACACACTTGAGGGTCTCTTCTTGGTTTCGGAGAGCTCCCTAATCTAGCATGCCCGTTCGAGACATCACCAAGTCCGAATTTTCTAGCGAGTCCCAAGTCGTTGATCCACTCGCTGCCGCGCCACTTGTCTCCGTAAGTCGCATCAGGTCCTGACTCGCAGTGTTGTATTCGGATGTGCTCCGGAATTGGACGGTTTAAGTGAGCTCCTATACCACAAGCTGCTCCTTCTGTCCCCTCCTCGCTCGACTGGTCCAGACACCTGATCAATACTCTGCTAATGACTTTTATCATCATGAGCTTAGGTTAAATCACGTGTAAACAAGACGCAGACCTTCCATCCGGACTTTTTGCCTTGTCAACAGTGCTTCCAGCCTTAAAGGGAAACGAAACCAGCATACTCACTGCTCTCAACCGCCCCCTGTTCGGGCCAATATTGCCACTACCTTCGCCCAGCAGAACGCCAACCCCAAAACCAAATTTCAGAGTCCGTGCTGGAACCCGTTTCCGATCAAGCCAAGTCGCCGTCCTCCATTCACTCCATCGTTTCACTGCCCAGGAGGCTTTACGCAATTCTTGGCCTACCCCTACCACCACCACCGCCGACACGCCATCCCACGTCGATCTCTACCCTGCCCTCAGACAAAATTGGACTCCCAGAGCAGCATCAGGGCCGCCAATAGGTCAAACCAGTGAGTCGCTCGAGCATGCAAAGTAGTGGCGGATTTCACAATCAGATTTACGTGTCGTTACTCAAGCGCTGTCGAAGGAGGAGGTCTTTTGAAGCTGCTCATGGAGAACTGCTTGCTTGATAAGAGGGGTTAGGGTTAGGTTAGGTTAGGTTAGGTTAGGTTAGGGGTTAGGTTAGGTTAGGGGTTAGGTTAGGTTAGGTTAGGTTAGGTTAGGTTAGGTTAGGGGTTAGGTTAGGTTAGGTTAGGTTAGGTTAGGTTAGGTTAGGGG
>Ga0153966_100319_pt1:15000-17500 | contig 21941 bp, 15 predicted proteins | sample TSFL050MetaG_FD_104738 | JGI IMG/M metagenome (GOLD analysis project Ga0153966, IMG submission 104738) | Attine ant fungus gardens microbial communities from Florida, USA - TSFL050 MetaG | ecosystem: Host-associated > Fungi > Mycelium > Unclassified | place: USA: Florida, Paynes... | reverse complement strand
AGGGAAAGAATATCGGGATTAGTCTCCTTGCCATTGCTACTGTCTTTGAAAGTCTAGCTATCCTCTCCTTGTCATGCTTAGTTATTCTGCATTGCTCCTTCTTCTGATCTTGCTTTCTTGCCTTATAGAACTGACCTTTGTCCCCTCCTTTCGGTTTTAACTCACTTAAAGTCCATTCCTTGCTCTTGCCTAGTTCTAGGCTTAGACGAAAGAGCTCATTCATAGATTCCATCTTTCTAGCATTTCATGTCTTTCTTCCTTCAACTCTAATTCATGCCATGAATTGTTAAAGTCCTTCTATAATAGCTATTGGCTCTCTTCTCACCTCCCCTAGAGCCTATTGAAGAAAAATCCGAGGCTCACTCGCTGCCCTAAGCCCTACAGTTCCTTCGCTTACCGCCTAAGATGAATCTATTGCCTCCCCTCCCTCCACGAGTAGATATTTAGTATTGAATAGTGTCAAACCCAATCCCAAGCAATAGTCAAGAAGAAAAACTCAGGACTAGGAAAGAAAGGCAGAGACAGGGAAAGCTAGGGTGAGAGCCCTATAGATGAGTAATAGGATAGGGAGCACTCCGCTACACTCATTAGGACAACAACCTCCTAACTACTATGAGTTAAGCAACTAATGGACAGACCAGACCGCATAAGACTACTGGAATAGAAAAAGAGAAGGGATTCACGGGCAGTGAAGGCAACCAAGGGAGAGGAATCATTCCATTCAATTCCGAAGCCTAGCGTCTCCTGTAAGACTCTATCACCTTAATTCTTTTGTTGAGGTTCTGGCACTTCTTCCTCCGGCCCTCTATTTACATAGCGAAGAAAGGCAATCTTGCTCGAATGCGTGACTTATGTCTCTTTTTCCATTTATAAAAAGTAAGATGAATCTACGCTCCTCGGCCTATAGTAAGTGAATGAGAGGGTATGGGGTTCCGGGTCTTTTTCCAGTCAAAATTTACTAATAGGCAATCCCCTTTTTCCGTGATAATGTGAAAGGACTCAATTCCTTCTTTCTTCCCCAGCGAAATGTAGCAGGAACAGCCTTCCCGCAGTCGCATTAAGGAGATTTTTTCTTGAAACTCTTTACTCCTTCACCCGTAGCAAGTACTCATTTCTATTTAGTTGTTTTCTTACTCTATCCGGCTATTGAACCTGGTTTCCCTCTGCATATGGTAATAGAGAGTTAGACAGCTTAGAGAGCTCCTCAAAGGGCTAGTTCTCACTCTGTTTTGGGGACCCCCAAGACTGTCTTTCCCTGTGTTTCCTAGTCTAGTCCAATCTCATCTGCTAGCGCTTCTTCGTTGCTTGGTCGGGACACATTCATCGATTTCTTTTAATTCTTCCTGGGCTTGCAAGTGACTTACTTCTTTTGGCCGTTCTTGCTGTCTTAAGTCGTCCTCTTTTCTTTATAAGCTGTTAATTGATTTCGTGCCTGCCCTAAGGCTAAGGGGAGAACTGCATGTCCTACTAGTCGGATAGAAGCCTACCAGCCTACCTTGTTCATATCGAGCCGGACAGGAGAGACACTCTTTAAAGTTAATAGAAGCAATTCCTTTTATAAGCTTGAAAATAGGCGCTGTAAATCAATTCAAATAGATAGGGGAGTTCCGAACCAGCAGCAAGCCCTTTCTCGCCCTTTCTAATGTCCTAGGCGAAGGCAGTGCAGGTGAAAGCCCAATAGATCCCATTTTTTTTTATCGCTCCACATAGCTCACGACCCGGCACGAAGAAATCTCTTAGATGGGCGGATGCGAATCTGGATCTATCAACGGAGCAATTCCATTCCAGTCGTAGTCTCAATCCCATATTCAATGAAAGTCTCCGCCGTGTCTGACCCCCTCTTTCTATCCGGAGTGAGTCAGGCGGCTAAGCCTTTAATCCTGATAAAAGAAAGAGTTTTCCCACCCTCCAAGTATCCATAAATGGAATCGGTTTGAGTGAATTACTTACCGCAGTCAAAGCCAATAGGGAAAGTCAGGTCAAGAGAGAGTCTCTTTCCGATTAGTGCATCTCGCACTTCCAATTCATTCCGAGTTAGAAAAATTTCCTTCCCTCCCTTTTACGGGTAAAGTCCTCTTAAATGGATTACTAGTTCCTTCCTTCCCAATCAATGCTAACTCTATCTTCCTCTCTTGTAATTTAGGAGATTTCCCCAGCCCATAAAGAACTGTAGTTACATACAGCTCTCAAAAGAGAAAAAGAGAAAGAGCTATGAGTTCAAGTAAGAAAGTGAAAGTTCAGTCCTCACAGTTTCCCTATCCCACTGCCAAAAAGAAGACAGCAACAATCTAGCTCCTCGTACTACTTCTCTCAGTAAATACCATTCTCTTAGTTAGGTAGTAAGTAGATAGACGGATTAGTACTTTTACCCAGGGGTAGCCTTCCTTGTCGCCAAAGAAGAATGAGAATTGATAAAGTTTTCTTGGGGTTTTTCGCTTCAATAGCAGAAGCAAAGAAGTCAAATCAATGCAGCTTTCGTGCCCAGCCTAAAGATCCTATC
>Ga0153966_100319_pt1:0-7500 | contig 21941 bp, 15 predicted proteins | sample TSFL050MetaG_FD_104738 | JGI IMG/M metagenome (GOLD analysis project Ga0153966, IMG submission 104738) | Attine ant fungus gardens microbial communities from Florida, USA - TSFL050 MetaG | ecosystem: Host-associated > Fungi > Mycelium > Unclassified | place: USA: Florida, Paynes... | reverse complement strand
TCTTTCTCATTTATCTTGTGATAAAACAAAGTATAAGAAGGTATAGGCGATTGCTCAACTCTTAGTTGGTATACCGAGTCTGAGGACGAAAGATTCTTAGAATCAGTAGCTCAGCCTGCAAAGAACGAATTGTTTCGAGTCACGAATAGGAAATAGTATGAATTTAAATGAAACTAAATTGCTTGTTCAAGCGTAGCATGCGAGGATGAAGCCTTCTGATAAGCCGGTAAGGGACAACCCTTTGACGGTCACTTTCCGTTGCTCCATCTCTGAGAGAGGAGATTTTACCATCTCGGAGAAGAGCTATTGCATAAATAAAGGCTGAAAGAGCTACTGGTGACGGGTTCATTGACGAGTGAAAGAAACCCTTGAATGGATTCGTCTGGGAAAGACTTTCTTTCATCAACAACAGTCCTTCCTGAAGGAAATGGAAGACGGAGATAGAATAAGCAGCTAACAGCTAAGTAGGTTGCCCAATTCGTTCTATAGAACTCGTTGCCCTTTCTTCCACGCTAGAAGTGAAAGCCAAGTTCTTGGAGATGAAAAGAGAGGAATGAGATGCAGCACTTAGGTCCCTCTCGTCTTCTGCTACTGGTAGAGCTCCTGGGAAAAGAAGAAGGTATATACCAAGAGATGATATGCCAACAGCAGATGATTTCAAAAATGAGTCAAAGAAGATCTTTTTGCAGCGGATGCTAACACTGGACTTGCTTGCATCTCTCTCCTATCTCAACTTTACCTTACCCCAGCTTCCTTTTCTCATGCATCCGTATTCACCAAATGCATTCCTCTTTCGTAGAATTGAGATCGTCTATTTCAATATCCCCTGTATTCGTCTTATCCATTCACCTTATTTCTAATATGGCAGGCCATACCCAACAATCTCAAGAGCCTGTCCCGCTCTAAGGTCAATAGGGAATTTTCACTTCCAGAAGAACAAAGTAGCTCGACTGGTAAGGAATGGTACCCGAAGGAGTGTACTCGGACTCCCTTTTTTTCATAGAGTACGAGATTTTAGCAATCCCTTCCAGGCCTACTCTTCTGACCTCGTTTAAACTCAGGATTTCACTCGTATGGACATAGACAGAGTCAGAGTCCTAAAGAAATTGGAAAAGTCTTTCAAGGGCCATTTCTCTTCTCTAAGTCCAACTCAAAGGAGCAAGCACCTTAGACTAATGCGGATCCGACCCTTTGAGACAGGCAATGACCTTTACCAGTTGAACAAAAAGACAAGGGCAGGACGGGGTGACATATCGATATACATATTCTAGCCCGATGAGCTAAACATAATCTCTATTTCAAGAAGCGATTCAACGAAGCCGATTGACCACTTTCCCGAGGACCAATTGAGATTAAAACTCATTGAAGTAAGTATCGACGCTACAAATTTGATAGGATTTCTAAAAAACTTTGATCAACTATTGATTCAATTCCTGAAACAAGGACTAACAAGAGCTCCTCGGCAAGGAGGGATCTGTGCTCTCTCTCTTCTGTCATGGATCGGGGGATTGGGGATGAGAGCGTTAGAGCCAGCCTCTTTGCTTCGATCGGAAAGAGGACTTGGAGAAATTGAAAGATATGGCTTATCTCAACAGCTGATATGCGAGAGAAATGAAACTCTGAAACAGTTTTGCTTTGTTTCCCTTACCCTGTATGGATGCCGGGGACTACCGTAACGCTTTAACGCTTAAGATAGAGCTAATTCTGTATTACCCGGGGATTTTTCTACATCAAGAGAAGGTGGTTTCAAGAATAATGCCAGCTGGGACAGATCTTATTTGAAAGAAAGTTAGCAACCGTTGGCTTGTAGGAGTGTGCTACTGGACTGGGTTGGCTACTCTCTGTGATCCCAGCTGCTATTATCAGATAGCTAGGACTGATTCTACAGCTCCTTCACACAGGGTACGGAGACCTAAAGAGAAAGTTTAGAGTTCTTACTTCCGTTGCTTCACTCTCCTAGGAAGGACTTTACCTCTCTATCTTATAGATGTAATAGGATTTAGAATTCATCCTCTTAGAGCTTTCCCCCATATTACAGTACTAGAGGCATGGAGGAAGCATTGAAAGGAAGGAATGAAAACCTTACTTACTCCCCAAAGAGGATATAACTGTAAGAAGGAATATAAAGAAAAACCTGAGGCCGGTTGAGTGGCATGAAACCAATACTAGAAGAGTAAGGAGGAAGCATTAGAAGAAAGGGGCCAAAGGATGCTAAATCATTACTGTTATAATGACTTTTCCGTGCAAAACGAAACTGAAGAGCTCTTCCGCTCAGGTATAGTGAAAGGTGTCTCCCTTGTGTATGCGTATCATTTGTTAGTACTTGCCCTTTCTTTCACATAACACTTCTTTCTTTTATCTCATATATCCAGTTATTGTCTACCCCAGATGGTTGGACTAACTAAAGCCAGACGCGGTCAGGAAAAAGAAAGCCTTGTTGAAGTCAACCAAGTAAGCCAGAAAGACCAGTTGTAGGAAGCTGAAGCAAAGCAAAAAACTGAACCCGAACCAAACCCCTAAGCAAAGAAGGGATTGCCTTAGTTCAGTCTCGAGGCCGGATGGTAGCAATACACTTCTGACCCAAGCCCTTGAGCAATTGAAGTAAGTAGTCGGCTATTTCTGAGGTTAAGCGAACACAGTCAGTGACAAGGTGAGTCTCAACTAAGCAGTACAGGAAGCCCACTCACTCGGGCAAGTAAGCGAGCCAAGCTTTCAAATAAAAAGTTCGGGAGTCAATACTGTAAAGTCAGGGAGGAAAAGTTGCGGTTATGAAATAACCTAGCCTGTTTAGGGCTAGATTTATATAGGAGACCCCATGAAAGAAGAGAGAAGATACCTTCGCCCACCCATCCGATAAATATAAGTGATGGCCGGCATATGCCTTCATAAGCGGGAATAGGAAGACCCTCCTTTCAATTCTCCTTTTGACCTAATTCCTAGCTTTATCCTGCATTGCGGGGATAATAACTATAAATTCCTGCCTTACACGCTTAACAATAAGGACTTCCAACTCACTTCCTCACTGGTTGGCAGAGACCCTATTCGATCGTATGGACCTATTCCCATTTATGGGACAGTATCCCAAGCAGTAAGGCTCTGTAGAGCTAGTCTCCCTGCTGACACAAAACAAAAGCTCTTTCTGCTGCTCCTTCGCCTGCGAATTAAGCTGTAGAAGGCAAACCTTGGCAACTGACAATTGAAAATCAGGGGAGGTATGAAATGGTTATCTCGGCCGGGAATCAAGCCCCAACACAAAGAGCTGTGGGGCTAGGAGTGTTATCAATCTTAGCATTCCGAGACGGTCGTCGAACTCCATAAAAACGCGTTTGAAGGCCTGTTTCTGGGACTTATAGGGAGGGACTTTCATTTCTGCTATCTCAACCTTCCAAACCAAAAGGGGATTCCGCACCTCTCCATATCAGTCGAGTGGCTTCCACTATCCTGCTAGCACCCCTTTCTTCTAATGCTTCCACCCTCATAGCACAGTCCTATGGCGGGTAAAGGCACTCATAGCAAACAGAAGACTCTAATCACTGGAAGGAAGCTAGGCAGGAGCCATTCAAAGCTTCGAGTTACCTCAGCTTGAGAGCGCTAGATAGAAGGAGTTATAATGCATTCGATCCCCTATATAGATCCTGACGAGAAGACGCAAAGATGCATCGTCTTATCATCTGTTCTGCCTTTTGCATTTTCCTTGAAGGTTATAGCAGACGAAGACGGAAGACATTGATCTAGTTATCTTTTTCTCTATCCTCTTTCTAAAGATAGATAAGCAAGGTTTTTCTCACTACTGGCAAGAACTTAAGAGAAGAAGCTCTTTCTAGGTCAACTATCCATTGGGAGTGCCCTATAAGTCAGTAGGAGTTCTAAGCGATTCTCATAGAGCTATTGGGAGTTCTCTGCCATCTTATATATGAATTATTCCCTGCGAGTCCAGTTGAAGTAGTTGTCCCGAGTATCCGTACGAGAGAGGGCTTTCTATTCTGTGGATAAGTCAAAAAAAGGGATATGTTCCAGCAAGCAAGGGGCAATTCTTTCAGTTAAGATAGTTTTTCAAGTTATCCTATTAGATGACTTAAGGAAATGAAAAAGCGCTTAGGCATAGATTCCCATACAGTACGCAAGTAGGTATAAGGGCAAGCCCGGAGTCCCTGAAGTAAGCCAGGTAGGATAAGAGTCGTGGATACGATGTCTAAGTGTCCACTCTTACTATTCCTCCCATTTATACCAAGACCCTACTCCCGCTCTAAGGAGCTAAGGATAACGATCTCCTGGCCATCCAGTGGCAGTTGCATTTCCAGTTTTCGTTTTAGTGCTATGCCCCCAGGACTAGGGTTTTCTAGTGGCAGACCCTGTTATTGCAGTTTCAGTCCCTCTACCTTACCACCTCTGTGACTACGTACCAGTCTTCTCTTCCACCACTTTCTCTTTGATTTTGACTAAATTTAGTAATCCAATTTTTCTTGCTTTGTATAGTTTGCTTTCTTTCTTACTCTTCTCGTTAGACTCCTATGCTTCTTCTTCGGTAGGTCAGCTTCCTAAGGATATAGTTTAAGATAAAGAATGGGATAGGTCCTAGGCTTACTTAGGATTTCATACCAGTTCATCCCACCCGACCCATATAATCTTACTACTTCTTTGCTTTATCGGAGTGAGAGTTAGCGGAAAATCCACTAGCAGGATAAATAGGACGGTGGACTAATAGAAGAACTCTATCCTCCTGAGGCTACTCCTTCAATGTATAAGCCAACAAGGCACTTTCATCGAACTTCCAGACAAGATACTTTCACCTTAGACGAGTCATCAACTACAAGAAGTAAGCTGGGTAAGCTTACTTCTTGTAGGTTGAGGAGGCATAAGTCAATGATGATGGCATCGAAAGGAAAGAAAAAGCTCTTGTCGCAATTATTGAATCAATAGTTAACCCAAACACAGAGTAGGCTGCTTGAAAAAAGCTCTAAGCCTTTCGCTCTTCCCCCCGGCTAACTTTTTTCTTAACTACCTTATTCATGAACCTTTTACCCGGGAGTTATGTCCTATCCCCCATGGTTATGCCCGATTTCAATTGAGGAGAATGATTGGACCGCTTGCCCGGGCTAGTTCGCAAAACCTAGACTCCCATGGCTCACTTGGAAAACGTTCGTACGTTGCTAACCTCTTATTCTCCTCCTACCCTCTCTGGCTCACTGACTAGCTAGCTTGCCTAAAGCCCTGATGGAAACACTTTTTATGCTGGCTTGAGATGCTTTAAAAGTAGCAGGACTATAACTTCACTCTCAATTTCGTAATAGAAGAAAGCGTAGAAAAGAAAGGTTTTGATTCGACCCCTCGCTTACTGGATCGTGCTTGTGCTATCAAGGCCGACAAATGACTGCTTTCGGGCGGTATTCACGGAAATTCAAAATTTGTAAACAGATTCGCTAGTTGGGTCAAATTGGCACTCTTTTGATTGTAAGCTAGGTGCCCTTAAATGACAGGATGGGCAGAAGCTCTAACGGGTCCCACATTGAAGATTCTACATCTGCTACTTCTACTACCTGTGCCAGCAAATAAACAAATACTATACCATGCCACCAACCAACTCCTGAAATAAAAACAAGAGATTCTCCGGCCAATAGCTGATGGTTTTGACGGGTTGCGTGTACAGCCACCCTGATATTAGAAGGCTTTGCGTAGCTCATAAGGTCGGCAGCGCTGTGTCTCTTCCGAGACCGGGACCTTTCTATGTCCGGCATGCTTTTTGGGTGCGTTCCTCATTAAATAAAAATTATATGGTGGAACTGCATTCTCGAGCTGCAAACCAGATTATGGACTGGGAGCTGGATCTCCTCCCCGGGCATACCGATACAGAAAGCCTCCGCGAGTGGGTGGATTTCGTGAGAGTCGGAGCGGAGAAGAAAACCAGCTGGCCGCTCAATCGCTGCAGCTCCTTCTGGATAAAGTTCATTAGAAACTGCACCTGCCATGGCATTCATTGCCCTGAAGGAGTGGTGATAGGTATCTTTCGCTACTCCCATGGATAGATGGTGCACCCACAACCTAGCACAGCACAATCCAAACTTTCTCGGTAGAGGCGACCATAAGGGAGGGGTAGAGCACCTTGCTAGCTTTTCATGTGTCGACCTTGTGTTGGAAAGGGAAAGCCTTTTTTGAGGATGAATAAGCAATGAAACTTCCTTCGTCGGGTCGCCTCATTTGCAGCAAGCCTTGGCTCTAACGATCCAGAACTCCTGGAAAGCAACTTCGATACCTAGATAGCGGGAGAGGAGGGGCTAGCCCATACTAAAGGGAATCCACTTCTTTACTAGAGAGAACTCGATTTGAAGCCTTCATTCCTCTTCGGGTGGTTTGGTTTATCTTTATTTAGCTATTGAGCAAAAAGAGTTCGCTACCTTTTTTGCGCTCATCTTCTTCTCTTCAGGGATATGTGACTCCAAGCCATCAACATTTGGAAAAACAACATACCTTGATGCAAACCTATAAACTCCTTAAACCACCTCTTAAAGTGAACGTGAGCAGGATCTTTAAGTTTCAGAGAGGGCTGCTATTGCCCCTCCTTCACAAGCCCGATTCCGATGGTTATGATTACAGCAACAGTTAACCCTCCGGGTCTTGACTAGGAAACTAGCTCTGCGAAGACGCTTCTTTGGTGTTCTTTCGGTGGATGAAAATAAAAACCAACTAGCCAACCAGAAAAAAAGAGCTAAGCATGGAAACCTTTTGGTATGGAGACGGAAACCCTTTGGTATGGATATGGTAACCTTTTGGTATGGAACAATGGTTGAGGGTTCAGGGTACCTGATAGTCCGCTAGGGAAAGCGAAGTTATGATGATTTCTGCAGAACACTTCCCTGCAAGGTTCAACGTCGTATCTGCCAAATATGTTATTACCAGAACCAAAATCTTGTACTTGCGAACAGCTGCAGAGAAACTATAGTATCATAAGAGTTGCCGAACATAGATTGAAGGGACCTACTGTAGCCACGTTTTCATAGAATGCAATATAAAGAAGAAGAAGGTTTGGATGCGGGAATAGAATACTATTCAATTTTCAATAAGTCCCTTGATTCGTTTCCAAATACGGCTCCGTTCGTTTCCAATCGCTCTTAGGACTTCGTTGAGATGATTTCTGCGGCTCCTATTAGAGGGGAAGTCGTAAAGATCTGCGAAGTAGGCCTGAAACCCTCGCTCAATATCATCTTTATCTTTTATATCAAGCTTCAGGTTTTTATTCTTGTACAACGATTGTGCTTGTTCTATGATTCTTTGCATGCGCTCTTCGCGCGCCTTCATTTGTTTCTCGGCCAATCTCATCTCCTTGGACTCATCGAAAGTAGTTTCCCACTGCCTTTTTCGAGGAGCCTTTTGCGAGACTTCGCCCACCTCCTGGTTGTCATCGCTCGATCACTTCCTTTTCCACTAAGTGATTGCTTAGGGACCTTAGCGTACGATCTGGGCTGTTTCCCTCTCGACTTTGGATCTTAGCACCCAAAAAGTCTG
>Ga0153966_100316_pt1 | contig 22380 bp, 32 predicted proteins | sample TSFL050MetaG_FD_104738 | JGI IMG/M metagenome (GOLD analysis project Ga0153966, IMG submission 104738) | Attine ant fungus gardens microbial communities from Florida, USA - TSFL050 MetaG | ecosystem: Host-associated > Fungi > Mycelium > Unclassified | place: USA: Florida, Paynes | collected... | reverse complement strand
GGGCGAAATAACCCTAGGGGTCATACTCTACCTAACACCTCTCACTAATATTGTCATAAAGTCACCCATCCATCTTTGTTTCTCATTGCCCTTGGGGGTGGCACATTTGTGCATTCATTTATGTACTGGGAACATGATGACAGCATGTTTCCTTTGCACCCACTTTTTACTGAGGCTGGAAGAGGGCACCATCTAGAGGTTGAACTAATGGCTGGAGGGAATCCACCCTTGAAAAGGTTTCTACAAACACTCTATCACTGAACAACACCCATATGGAAGAGCTCTCTATAGCTTACTACAAATACATATGTTCCTCTACAAAATCCAGGTATCACCTTTGGGAAATATATTAGGGCATGGTAGGTACAAAGATGAACCACTTTGAGCTTTCTCTCAGGGTAGGATAACCCTGGGGGAATCACTGGTACCCTTGAAAAGGGGTTTGATCAGAGCACTCATCTTGGTGTCCATCACCTGATCTTAATGGGATTGTTCCATAATAATCAAGTTCTATGACAGGGGCTCAAGACTAGGGTGGGGTGGTGGATATTGTGAATGAAAGAGATAGAGAGGTCTTTAGATGGATAAACATTTTTAGAAGGCAAATATTTGGAGATAAAGAGTCTGTTATTTAGTGTAGTTTTCTTGCTCTTTGCTACCTAGGCTACTAACTACATAGTTGGTACTTAGGAGGCATGCTTACAACACATACTGCAGGGTCTGCCACTGTGTTCCCAATTGCCTTCTGCTCATTTGCATTTAGAGTAGTTAGCTTTATAATTGATGGTTTTTTTTTTAAGAAAAATGAAGCTATTATGATTAACATATTATCTTGGTATAGAGCTCAACTTGATTTTTGATATATTTCAGTATACTTTCTAGATTTTGTAATAGCTTGAGTTACTGCAATCTCTTTTTAGAAATAGTACAGAACAGATCAAAGGTATATGACTGCTAAAGCAGCAAATAGTTGAACAACTTGTTGCACATTCAGAAAAGGTAATTATAGTAAGTTAATATAAACTCAGATATCACTATGAGATGGACAAATTGTCTATTTACCTATAGTAAGCCAGTATATGTCATGGGCAGTGTTCAGAATGATAGTGTTGGAGCAAAAAGAAAAGAAAACTAGGATTTATGAGTAAAAGAAATTACTCTGAGGTTTGGAATGTATCACAAATGGTTACTTACTAGGTTTATGATTGAAGAGTTGATGGTTCTCAAGCAAGGTAGTTTAAGCAACAAAAGATGTTATTAAGTCTGAGGTCTAATCCTCAGACTATGAAGCCTTATATACAGGAAATGATGGTCTGTGCACCTGGACAGAGCATTACATGTTCTACTGCCTATTGTTCTACATATAGCAGTCCTTTTGTGTCTAAAATAGCAATAACTTAACCATAAAAGGGGCTGTCCTTGTTTGTGTTCAAGGATTGATGTATATCTATGGGTAATAGATCAGTGTCATGCCAAACCTTGAGGTCCTTGTATCTTCATAGGATCTTATTGCCCTAAGGTCTATTCATGGTCGTCAGAAGCATATTGAAGAGAGCTTCTATGTGCACATGGAAGTGAATGTCCACATTTGGCGGTTCCCAAGATATCTGCCAATCAGTATCCAGCACTCATTAACTGATATCTTGATGAGTACTGATTGCTTTGACACATTTTGGGCATTGTTTGAAAGGTCTTCATGAGGGCTTTCAGACACGTCTTATACCGTGGGAATTGTGCAAGTATCTGTGGAGTTATGGCCAAATGAAGTTTGTGACAGCAAATATCGGGGTTAAGAGTATGCTTATTGAAGCCCGTATTATTTGGGTTCATAAAAACAAGGTCTAGAACAGAGTTAGAGTCACATTGATTGTTTGCAAACCTTGTAGGGCCCAGATTCATTGGTATAGCTAGATTAAGGTTCAAACTGTTAGCAATGAACATAAGATCTTCTATGTGAATAGAATGGTAATGAACATTGGGATCCCAGCCGCTGTCCCTAATGTTGAAGTCTCCTGTCATAACTAGTGTATTTCTGATATTTCTTGTATTATTATGTAAAACTTGGAGAGCTGTTTGATTACTGTCCAAATATATGTTGATGATAAAGTTGACATCTTGGCCATTGTGGAAGTTAATGATGTTAATGTCTTGGTGGTTTATTAGGTCTTTTCTAAGGGAGAACCTCATTCTTGAGAGACACTTGTTGATGTATGTTGCAACTCGGGGGTAGTTTTTGATATTTCCATCATTTTGTATGAATAATGACCAATCTGGGTGATTAGGGGTGCCAAAGTATGGATTGCCTTCAGGATTTGTGTAGCTAGGGATATGCTGCAATAGAAACCGAGGAGGTTCCTGAATGAGAATAATGTCTGAAACATTTTTTTGGGTTTCTAGAATTATATTGGTGAGTGTTTTGTTTTTTCTAATGTTCTGAGAGAATATTCATAAGTTGTGCTTAATCATATTTTGCTCCCACCACCTATAGCTAGGCGCATTGAGTTGGTTCTGATTTCTCTGACCTCCTGGGCTTTTCTTGAGTGCCACTCTCAATTGAATCTGTGCTTCCAATATGGGCATTTGTTATTGTCGGCCATGTGATCGCCTTTGCAATTGACACATTTAAAGGTGTGAGGACACAGTTCACCTTGTTTGGTTTCAAGACAAGGGGGGTCCAGTTTGAAGTTGGCTTTGCAGCACCAGGCCATGTCTCTATGATGTTTGATCTTATGAGGACTGCCATATTTTTGACACTTGGAACTATGAGCTTTGCACAAAAAAGTTGCATGACCCCATTTCCAGCAGTTATGGCATTAAGGCACTCCTGGATTCATGTTAGTGCCTCTAATAGTGGCTATAAATCTACTGTAGTTGAAGGAGTAATTAATGAGTAACTTGGCTTATGATAGCCATACCAGACTTGGATGATGCTTTGATAATACATGGTTTGGCTGCTAATGTGATGTCTTTGAACAGATCACTGTTTTTTAGGTAGTTAGTGATGTCATCACTGGTTAGAGCAAGGTTGCTAAACTGAATATATGGTATGCCTGTAATTTTTAGATACAACTTTGATTGAGGAAGTCGCAGGATGGAAACATTGTTTTGATTGATGCCTTCAATAGACTTAATGTATTTCTCCATTGTTATGAGATCACTTGATGTAGGTACACTGTTGGTGGTGATAATTAATCCTTCAGCTGAGGGTCATATAAATTCTGCTCAAAGTGTAGATTTAAGCCCTTTTAAGTAACTGTTGATAGATCCTACATGATACCCTGCATTGTTCATGATTATAGCCAAGTGTTGAGTGAGGATTAGGACAATGGCTTGTTTCCTAGAAGGGCCTTTAGTGGTGACTTGAATTTTTTTACCTTTTGGAGGTGGCTTGTTAAGAGTAGCATTGTGAATTTTGATAATTTTCTTGTTAGGGAGAGCAGAGAAAGCATCTCTGAGCTTGAGAATGTTGGCAGCCAGAGAGGAGGCTTGAGCATACAATTTAGCCATGTTTTTGTTTTTCTTCCTTTGTTCTATGCATTTTTTAGCTTCTTCTATCTGTTTACAAGGAAGGCATGAAGGGATAGGTGGGAGAATTTGTTTAACTGGGTTCCTTTTGCCAGTACTTTGACTAGATGGGGCTGGGTCTATATATTGCAATTGGATTTTGCATCTGAGGGTAGCCTTGTCTAATGTATTGAGTTTGTCCCATCCAGCTTTGTATATAGCTGAGATGAAATTGAAAGCAGCTTCACCAAATGAGTCAATTTGAGGTATTTCATTACCATCCCAATTTCATATGTTTCTTTGCCTAATAAATTCAGCCATGTGGATCAGGGAACATAATATGTTATGAGCATTGCTCTGTAGAAACTCATTTGTACCAAATAGAGATACTGGACCAAAATAACCATTCCAAAGGTTTGGGTCAGCAGGAACATTGGCCTTATATGATAAGGCTAAGGGGATAATAGGCAATGTAGAGGGAACTGGTTGATACGAGGCAATAGGCACCACCTTATTATGAATACGCTGAGATTGAGGCATATGTGCACTTGAGCAATCCGTCATAGGGTTAGCCATTTCAATGTCTATTCTATTATTTAAGGCTGTTGTTCTCTCAGCATAGTTGTCCTCAGAGGGAGGGGAAGAGTCCATAGGCGAAAGAGACAGGCTACAGGGTATTCTGTACAAGTTTCAGGAGGGCATATGATCACGTTGTATGTTAACTGCAGTGTCAGGAGGTCTTTCAATGTTGGGATGATTCATATAGGGGTTTTGGGAGCTATCAGACTTTATATTCACTATGTTAAACTTGGGCGCTACCATTTCGTGATGGAGGTAAGAGTTCAAGAAGTGATGATAATATTCCTGTGTTGTAGTCATCATATCATAATGTTGTTAATTAATTAATTAATAAAGAAAAAGAATAAGTGCTAGAGTGAATCATGATATCTTCCTTGTCTTCTTCTTTGTTTTACTCTTTTACTATTCCTCCCTTGTATTTGTTCTTCTCTTTCTCTATTCTTTTCAGGAATGGATTCCTATTATACCTTGAGAATGGGTTCCTTTTCCACCATCTTCAATTATCCTCCATTTGCTTCTAATATTCCCTATTGTATTTCTTATTTCTCCATCTGTAGAGCAATTTTGCTATGTATCTCCCTAATAATTCTCTACTAAACATTTTTCTGTCTTCTTTGGCTTCTTGTTGTCTTACTTCTTCTTCTTTACTGTATTCCCTCTCATATTCCTCTACTGATTCCATCACATTCTTCAGATTCTCTTTACTTTCCTAAGTGTCTTCTTCTATTGTACAACCTTTCTATCATACTAGGTACTTATCCCATCCCTGTATCTTTTTCTTATTCATAATCTTTTCCATCTTCCATTCTTCTTCTTCTTTGATCACTACTGGTTGGGGTATTTCCTTTCTCTATCCTTCTACTTGTAACTTATACCTTTGTACCCTACTAATGTTAACCACTAGATGTATTCTAATTGTATTTAGCAATTTCAGTTCTATTGCATTACTAGAAATGATTGCTTTTACTTTGTAAGGTCCTACAAAGCGTTCCATAAACTTTTCTATATGTTTTTCAGCCATTTGGTACTTTAAGTCCTTAGTGCTGAGCAGCACTAGGTCACTGACTCTGTATTCCTCCACTTTCCCTCTATCTCTATCCACATATTGCTTCATATTATCCTGTGCCTTTTATAGCACTGCCTTGGCTTCTTCTTGCATATTCCTCATCCTTTCTACAAATCTTTCTGCTCCTTTATACCTCTCTCTCTTTCTCAACTCAAATCCCATCTTAGGGTTCTGTCCATGATTTGCTTGAAAAGGTGACACTTTTGTTTCAATGTATACCTTATTGTTATATGCAAACTCTGCTGTCCCCAACCATATCACAAATGGTCACTTACTGATTTGTGATTGGTTGAGGAGTAGTTCTTAAAGGTTTGAATGCAAGTTAGAGTAAGCAACAAAAGATGTTGTTAAGTCTGAGGTCTAATCCTCAGACTGGAGAGCCTTATATACATGAATTGGATAGTCTATGTACCTGGACAGAGCATTACATGTCTACTGCCTATTGTTCTACATATGACAGTCCTTTTTTGACTAGAATAGAGATAACCTAACTATAAGAGGAGCATATCACAGAATGATATTGGTTATGGAATGACACCGAGATATCATGGAAACATCATTTATTGGAGTGGTTTTTAAGGTACTTAAATATATAAAATAGGGAATATATATAGAATAATTAAAGGTCTTTTTTTCTTTCTTTCACTCCCTGTATGCATATTTATTTATGCTGTGTCAGAGCAGTCCTTGTTTGTGTTCAAGGATTGATGTGTATCTGTGGGTAATAGATCAGTGTCATGTCAAACCTTGAGGTCCTTGTATCTCCACAGGATTTTATTGCCCTAGGATCTATTCATGGTTGTCAGAAGTGTGTTGAAGAGAGCTTCTATGTGCATGTGGAAGCAAATGTCTGTATTTGGTGGTTCCTGAGATATCAGCCAATCAGTGTCCAGCACTCATTAACTGATATCTCAATGAGTATTGATTACTTTGAGATATTTTGGGCATCATTTGAAAGGTCTTCTTAAGGGCTTTCAGATGCATTTAGGACTGTGGGAATTGTGCAAGTATCCATGGCAATATGGCCAAATGAAGTTTGTGATACCAAACTAGGATAAGTTAAATTTGAATACACCCCATCTGCTGAGAACATTGCTAACCTCTTTATGAAATCCTTACTATAAACATAGTCTACTCAACTGAACCTCACCTAAAGTGTACCACTCTAGGGGGAGTATTAATAGGAAGTACCACATCAGTCTTGGCAACTTGACTCTGTTATGGCTATTGTTATGAACTGCTCAAGTCCTTTAAAACAATATTTATTTTTCTTTTCTTTTCTTTTCTTTTTCTTTTAATTATCGGATGCACAAGAGCTTATTACCAAATCAGGAACAGTGACTCAATAGGGAAATGCAAGAGAAACATAATGTGTACAAATAATTAAATTGTATAAGTAGTATAGAACAATTAGCAGGAACTCTAACAAGTTCTCTTTGTCAACTCTGACTTAGAGTATGAGTGAGGTTAAGGTTACTCAACTGAAGCTTCTATTGTTACAGCTATATCCTTCTTTTGAGCATAGTTTCTTTTTCCATCTTGTATATTACTTAATCAGTCTTTTTATGTTTGGTTGACTTTTTAGTGTACCTCAGTTTTGTTTTACAATTCTGAGGTAAGAGTAATTCATATTATGGACTAGGATTTGTCACTCAGTATACCTACAGTGTTCATTATCACTCTAGGTAATTCTTAATATATAGTTAGTCTCATTTCACAATTCTGAGTGTTCATTATCACTCTAGCTTCCTGACACTTGTTATAAAAGACTCTTCAAAACTTATACCAATATAGATTTCTTTCATCTGTGCAGGTACTCTTTCTTACTATGCTTATATTCAAGTAGCAGCAAGTAGTTATAGAAGGTCAATACCTGTAAGACAGTCCAACTCAGCCTGATAAATACAGAACTGTTGTATTTGTATGTACTTGTAAGACAGTCAACTAGATACATCAATATAGATAATTGTCCAACAAATGAAAGTATTTACCTCAGCCTGATAAATGCAGAACTAAGGGAAGTACCTACTCCAGTACATGAAAAAACTGTGCTTAGTAAGCATGAGTGATGGGAAAGGTGACATCAAAGACAATATCTTCAATATATATTCCCTCTGTATATAGTATCACCTTATTTTTCCACCTTGCAGTGATATCTAAAGTAAGTACAATGTAATGACAAGCAAGTCAGGACGACTGTCTTATTACACTCAACATTATGAGAGAACAAAGAGAATTCAATGGAGTCTCTTGGTGGATTGTGCTACCTACTTATACACCATTTCTATTTGTCTATATGTATACTTAAGTAACTACTGATCTTTCCAGAAGGTTCCATTATGTGACCTGTCATGTGACCAAGTCATATGATCACATCTTATCTTATCTTATCTCCCATTTCTATAATTAGAATCCTTTGTCTAGTCCATCTAAGAATAGCTCTTGTTCTTCCCATCCCTCTAGCTATACTATTTTTGGCTTGGGCAGGCAATTTATGACATTACCTCCTTTTTTAAGGTTCTTCCTTCAGAAGAACTTTGCTCCTTTTTATCTTCTCCAGTTCTTTTCTAATTTCTTCAGATATTCTCTGTTAAATTTCCTATCATCCTATCTATACAGCGTTTTTACCATAAACCTTCCCAGCATTTTCTTTTCTTCTTCTATTCTTCTTCCTTTTTTGCCATACTCCCTTTCGTACTCTTTCACTGCTTCTTTTGCATTCTTTAGATTTGCTTCTCTTTCCCATGAGTCTTCTTCAGCTGTGTATTCCTTCTATCTCACTAAGTATTCCCACTTCCCATACCTTTTCCTTTTGCTCAGTATTTTTTCTACTTCGTATTCTTTTTCTCCTTCTATTATTACTGGAGGGGCTGGTTGCTTCTTCTGTCCCAGGACCTGCTTCTTGTACTTTCTGATCTTACTCATGTTTATGACAGGGTAGATCTTGACTGTTCTTGGTAACTCTAATTCCACCAGGTTGGTTAATACGATTTGTTTTACCTTGTAGGGCCCTACAAATCTTTCTGTCAACTTTTCTGTTCTTCTTCCTTCCATTTGCCACTTTAGATCTTTTGTGCTTAGTAGCACTAAGTCCCCCACTTGGTATTCCTTTGCTTCTCCCCTTTTCCTATCTGCTTGCTTCTTCATTTCTTCTTGTGTCTTCTTCAGTGCTGCCTGTGCCTCTTCCTGTATTCTTTTCATTCTTTCTATGAACTCTTTTGCTCCTTCCAATTTCCTCTGCTTCCTCATTTCAAAACCCATCCTCAGGTCTCTCCCATTGTTTGCTTTGAAGGGCAATACTTTTGTTGAGGTGTTTACTGTGTTATTATAAACAAACTCCACTGTTCCTAGCCATTCCAGCCATTGTTCTTGCCAGTGGTCAATGAACATTCTCAGATACTATTCCAGTTCCTGATTTGTTCATTCTGTTTGTCCATCAGTTTGGGAATGAAAGACCGTTGACAACCTTGTTTTGATTCCTAGTATCTGATTTAGCTCCTTCATTAAATTTGCCACAAACCGTGCCCTCCTATCCAAGATAATACTTTTAGGCAATCCATGCAATTTCCATACATGGTCCCTAAACAGCCTTGCAAGTCCTTTTGCCAACATTTTTTTTTGTTGTCAGTACAAAGTGTGCCATTTTTGTTAGTTGGTCATACACCACCAGTATTGCATTATATCCCTGTGCTAGCAGTAGCTTGGTGATGAAATCTGCTGTTATGTATGTTCAGGGTTTTGTTTGGCATGAGCTTTCCTGCTGGTGCTGTTATCCTGTTCTTGTTTTATTGACATGAATTGTATCCCTCTATGTATCTCTTCACCTCCTTTGTTACTCCTGGCCGCCAGAAGTTCTGTGTGACCAGTTCTACTGTCTTCTACTACCCCCCATATCCTGCTACTGGTGTGTCATGGTATAACTGGATTATCTCTCCTCACAATTCCTTGTCTTTTGGTACATATACTTTTCCTTCCTTTAGCATAAGTCCATCTTCCTCTCTCCATTCCTCGTCCCTTAACATCTAACTCCTGCCCATTTCATTTCTTCCACTGCTTTGATAACTTTATCATCTTTTGCTTTTGACTCTCTCACTTTCTTCAGTAAGTCTACTCCCTTGATTAGGACTTCTCCTACTTCTGCCTTTCTTAGCCATTCTGCTTTGACCAACGTCTTATCTTCATTGTCCCTTTCTGCCCCCTTCCTCCAGTCTGGTCTCCTACTGAGTCCATTAGCCTTTCCCATTCTGTTTCCCAGAATGTGCTTCAAGGTGAAGTCAAATCTCGATAGGAATAGTGCCCACCACGCTTGTTGTCTATTGAGCTTTTGATTTATCATGAAGTATTCCAAGTTCTTGTGATCTGTCTAGATCTCAAACTTGGTTCTTGCTCCCTCCAGGAAGTGCCTCCATACTTCTAAGCATCAGATCACTACTAACATCTCTTTGTCATGAATTTCATAATTCCTTTCCATGTTATTCAATGACTTAGAGATGAAGGCTACTGATCTCCACCTTCCATCTTTCCCTTTTACTGACAATACTCCTCCCGTCACATAGTCTGATGTATCTGCCTCAACTCTCATTTCCTTGTTCAGGTCTGGTACTGCCAGTACTGGTTCAGTTGTGAAAATTTCCTCGAGCTTGGTGAACACTTCTTTCTGCTTCTCTTCCCACTTCCACTTTTTGTCCTTTCTAACCAGTTGATGTAGTGGTTTGGTGATTTTAGCAAAGTCTTTAACAAATCACTGGTAATAGTTCGCTAGCCCTAAAAATTTCTGAACATCCTTAATACACTGGGGTGTTGGCCAGTTTGTAACTCCTTCTACTTTCTCCTTTTCCATCTTAAACCCTTCTGGTCCCATTATCACACCTAGGAACTCTATCTCTCTAACCTTATAACCTTCCATACACACTTCTCCGGTTTTACATAGAGGTTGTTCTTCTCTAGTCATCTTAATACTTCTTTCACTATTTTGTCGTGCCCCTCCTCTGTTTCTGTTGTTACCAGCACATCATCAATGAAGGTTACTATATCCCCTTTATTGATCATATCTCTGAAGAGGTTGTTCATCATAGTTTGAAAGGTAGCAGGCAAATTTGTGAGCCCAAAGTACATTACTGTTAGCTCGAATAATCCTAGATATGTTGTAAACATTGCCTTCTATTCATCTCCTTCCTTGATTCAGATGTTGTTATAACCCCATCTCAAGTCAATCTTTGTAAAAACCTTGGTCCCCATACTGTCTATTAGCTCTGATATTAGGGGTAAAGGGTAGCTGTTCTTAATCATCCCTTTGTTCACATAGTGATAGTCTTGTACCATCCTCCTCTTTCCATCCTTCTTAGATACAAATAGTACTGGTGAGGTTTGTAGAGACTTTGAAGGTCTGATGTAGCCCTTCTTTAGTTGACTTTCCACAAATGCTTGTACTTCCTCCTTTTCTGTTCTAGACAAAGGGTAGATTCATTCTTTCCTTGGAATGAAGTCTTCTTTGAGGTTGATGGCATAGTCCCAGGGTTTCCTGGTCAGCATCCTTTTGGACTCAACTTTCCCAAATACCTTCTTCCACTTGTGGAAGCATCGGGGTACCAGCTCCTCCACTTTCTTGTGGTCCTTCTCGATTTCTTCTTTCTTCTCCCTTTCTTCCATAGTCCACCTTAGATCTTTCTCATCTTCTGCTGTCATCTGCCTTTTTTTTATTACTTTTTTCTTAGGTGCTTGACCACATATAGGTGGGCACCTGGTCATTCTTACTTCCCCTGTCTCCCAATTTATCTCTGGGTTATGTGCCATAAGCCATGGCATCTCCAGGATTACTTCTGTCTTCCCCAGTTTGCACACATCCATCCTCACTCGTTCTGCATGTCCCCTGTAGTACAGGTTGACTTCTACCTCATGGGTTATTGACCCTCCCTTATTGTCACTCTCATCCATGTTTCTCACTTTTATTGGCTTATTCAATCTTTCTAGCTTAAAGCCTTGCTTCTCTGCTAGCTTCTTGCTCATGAATAGGCCTGTTGCTCCACTATCCAGCAATGCTCTTACTGATACCCCTTTGTGGGTATCTACTTTCTTTAGTCCAACATTGAGCCAGACTTCCCTTAATGGTTTTAGTGTCTGTCTCACTTCCCTCTCAGTGTGATGGTCAAAGTTCATTTTATTTTGTCCATATAATACACTGTATCTATTTTGGGAGGCCAGCTAAGGGCTTACTGGTCTCCCTGATCTTTTGATGCCTCCTGCATCCCTCTTCTAACCTCTTTTCAATTTCTGCAATGTTGGGCCATATGCTCAAACATCTCACAGTTGAAACACCTCTGATCCCCTCCCCATCCTCTGTCCACATCCATTGCATTGGGGTCCCAAACCCCTTGTCCTCCTCCTTCTCGCCTCCTCAAATCTCTACTAAATTCTCCCCTTGGTGCTCTACAGAAACCCCCCTGGTGTCCATTACTCCAGAAGGGCCTAGCCCCTCTAGACAGCTGCACTTCTGATGGCCTTACCACCTGCATCATTCCCTTTTCTCCCAACACCTTCTCTTCCACTCTACTCTGCCTTAGATTCCTGTCTAATCTCACTGATCTCTCCCACCATTCTTCAATTGTTACTGGAGGTGATTCTGCCTCCACCAACCTCCTCCTGATGTTCCCATTTAATCCTCTTTTGAATTCCTCTACAAGGGGTCTGCCCTTATAGCTACTTCCTCTTGATACTTTTTTGAAAATTTGGATGTATTTGTAACAATCTGAAGCTTGAGTGGTGTAACCCTAACCTAGATCACCCTCTATGTTAAAGTAGATAAAGAGAACTCGTTAGAGTCCTCACTAGATTATATGCGTTACTTATATAAGTCTGATTATTTGTACATGTTTACTGATCCATTGTTATTACATAATTAAATGAAAAGAAAATGAAAAGAAAGAAAAATAAATAATGACTTAAAGGAATTGAGTGGTTTATAACACTACCCCCCTCTTAAGGGTCCTCATCCTGAGGACTTGTTTTATAATTGGTTGTATGGGTCCCTTAGGTCACCCATATCCTGATTTTCATCCCCTAGTTCCTCCAAGTATTTTCTATCTTCTTCAAGCCTCTGTCAATCTTCCTCGTCCTCTTCTTTACTCTATTCTTCTATTTTTCCTCCTCTGTATTTCTTTCATTCTTCTTCCATCTTCTTCAGGAATGGATTCCTGTTGTATCTGGAGAACAGATTTCTCTTCCACAATCTCCAATTTTCCTCCATTCGCTTCCAATATTCCCTTTTATACTTCTTGTTTCCCTACCCATACAACATTTTGGCTGTATATATTCCTGGTAACTCTCTGCTAAACACCTTCTTGTCTTCTTCTGCTTCTTGCCATCTCACTTCTTCTTCCTCTTCTCTTTGATATTCCTTCTCGAATTCTTTGACCAGCTTCATTGCATTCTTCAAATTCTCCCTACTTTCCTATGTATCCTCTTCCGCTGTACACCCCTTCCACCATACTAAGTACTTGTCTCTTCCTCGCACTTTCCTCTTGTTTATAATTTTCTCCACCTCCCATTCTTCTTCCCCCTCAATCACCACTGGTTGTGGCATCTCCTTCCTTTGTCCTTCTACTTGCGACTTGTACTTTCGTACCCTACTGACGTTAACTACTGGGTGTATTTTAATTGTTCTTGGTAACTCCAATTCTATCACATTACTGGAAATGATTGCTTTCACCTTGTAAGGTTCTACAAAGCGTTTAGTGAACTTTTCTGTTTGTCTTCTGACCATTTGGTACTTCAAGTCTTTAGTGCTAAGTAGCACTAAGTTGCCAACTCTATATTCCTCTACCTCTTCTCTCTCTCTATCTGCATATCTCTTCATATCCTCTTGCACTTTCTGTAGCGCTGCCTTAGCCTCCTCTTGTACACTTCTCATCCTTTCAGCAAACTTCTCTGCTCCTTTGTACTTCCCCTTTCTCCTCATCTCAAATCCCATCCTTGGATCTTGCCCATTATTTGCTTTAAAGGGCAACACTTTGGTTCCTGTGTGCACCTTGTTGTTGTAAGCAAATTCTACTGTACCCAGCCATTCTGGCCACTACTCTTGTCGATGGTCTATGAACATCCGGAGATACTGTTCCAACTCCTGGTTCATTCTTTCTGTCTGGCTGTCTGTCTGTGGGTGGAATGCTGTAGACAGTTTTGTTTTGATCCCTAACATGTGATTGAGCTCTTTCATGATGCCCGCCGTGAATTGTGGTCCTCTATCAGAAATAATGCTATCTGGTAGTCTGTGTAACTTCCAAATATTATTTCTAAATAACTGTGCTAATCCTTCTGTGCTCGTTTTCTCTGTAGTAGGTATGAAGTATGCTATTTTTGTGAACCTATCTACTACTACTAAGATTGAATCATAACCTTGCACTAAAGGCAACTTTGTAATAAAGTTTGCACTAATATGAGTCCACGCCTTTTTTGGAACTGAATTTGGCATTAATTTTCCTGCCAGTGGTTGCATTTAATTCTTGTTGCATTGGCAAGCATCACACCCCTCTACATACCGCTTTACTTCTCTAGTGACCCCTGGCCACCAGAAATTTCTCGTCACTAACTCTGCTGTCTTCCACTGTCTTCCATGTCCTTCTACAGGTGTATCATAGTGTAGCCTGATCACTTCTGCTCTCAGCTTCTCATCTCTAGAGATGTACACCTTTCACTCTTTCAGCATTAGGCTGTCTTTTTGATGCTATTCTTCATCTCTTAACATTTTCACTCCTGCTCGCTTCATTTCCTCCACTGCTTTTACCACCTCATCATTCTTTGCTTTGCATTTTCTCACTTTACCAACATCTGCTCCTCGTTATCCTTCTCTATCCCAATCTCCCAGTTTGGCCTCTTACTTTACCCATCTTGCTTCCCAAGGTATGTTTCAATACAAAGTCAAATCTGGACAAGTATAGAGCCTATTGTGCTTGTCACTGATTTAGTTTTTGGTTGCTCATGAAATACTCCAGATTCTTGTAATCCATTCATACTTTGAATTTACTTCTTGTTGTCACAAACTTCATTCAGCCAATAACTCCACAAATACTTGCACGATTCCAACGGTCTAAAATACATCGGAAAGCCCTTAAGAAGACCTTTCAAACAATGCCCAAAACATGTCAAAGCAATCAGTACTCACCAAGATATCAGTTAATTAGTGCCGGACACTGATCGGCAGATATCTCAGGAACTGCTGAATGCGGATGTTTGCTTCCATATGCATATGGAAACTCTCTTCAATACTCGTCTGACGACCATAAATAGACCTTAGGGCAATAAGATTCTGTGGAGATACAAAGACCTTAAGGTTTGGCATGACACTGATCTATTACCCATAGATATACATCAATCCTTGAACACAAACAAGGACAGCCCCTTTTATGGTTAAGTTATTGCTATTTTAGACACAAAAGGACTGCCATATGTAGAACAATAGGCAGTAGAACATGTGATGCCCTATCCAGGTGCATAGACTATCATTTCCTGTATATAAGGCTTCATAGTCTGAGGATTAGACCTCAGACTTAACAATATCTTCTGTTGCTTATTCTACTCTGCTACCAAGCTCTTGAGATATCATAACTCAATCAATCACAAACAAGTAAGTAACCATTTGTAATACTTGTTCCTTCTAGGAAGTGCCTCCACACCTCCAAACAGTGTATTACTGCCAACATTTCTTTGTCATGTATCTTGTAGTTTTGCTTGGTTTCATTTAATGACTTAGAAATGTAGGCAACTGGTCTCCACTTGTTATCTTTGCACTTAATAGATAACACTCCTCCTGTGGCAAAGTTAGAAGCGTCAGCTTCCACCCTAAACTCCTTATCTAGGTTGGGTGCCACTAATAGAGGTCAGCTCGTAAAGACTGTCTTCAACTGCTCAAAAGCCTTCTGCTGCTCATCTTCCCACCTCCATTTTTCTTCCTTCCTTGTTAGATTGTTCAAGGGTCGGGCTAGCTTGGCAAAGTCCTTCACAAAGTACCTATAATAATTGGCTAGACCCAGGAATTTCCTAACGTCTCTGACCATCTTAAGTACAGGCCAGTTTAACACCCCCACCACTTTGTTTTCCTTCATCTCAATCTTCCCTTCACCCATTACTACTCCTAGGAAATTCATCTTCTGTACCTTCCAAGCACATTTCTCTGGTTTCACGTACAGGTCATTCTCTTCCAATTACTTCAGCACTTCTTCCACCAGTTCATTGTGCCCCTCCTCTGTCTCTATTCCTATCAACACATCATCCACAAGTGCTGCCACTTTCCCTTCATTGATCATGTCTCTCAAATTTTCATTCATCATGCCTTGGAACGTAGCAGGTGAATTTGTCATTCCAAAAAACATTACCACTGGCTCATATGACCCCACATAAGTAGTAAAGGCCATCTTCCACTCATCCCCCTCTTTTATCCGCACGTTATTGTATCCCCATTGTAAGTCCATTTTGGTAAACACTCTCTTATTACCCATACTATCTACTAGATCTGTAATTAATGGTAGTGGGTAGCTGTTCTTCACTGTTTGTTTGTTGAGATAGTCCATAACCATGCATTTTCCCCCATCCTTTTTGCCTACAAAGAACACTGGTGACATTTGGGGCGATTTAGAAGGTCTAATGTACCCCTTTTTTAAATGGTCGTCGACGAACTTCTGCACCTCCTCCTTTTCATTTCTGGAAAGAGGGTATACCCTTGCTTTGCTTGCTTTGAAGTTGTCATTAAGATCTATTGCATGATTCCACACCTTCCTAACTAGCATTCTCTCAGACTCCACCTTCCCAAACACTTTTAACCATTTGTGGAACCTTTTGAGCACCATTTTCTCCACCTTCCTATGATCCGCCTCCATCTCTTCCTCTCTTCCCCAATCTTCTTTCTTATCCATGGCCCATTGCACAATTTTCTTCTCATCCTCTCTGGTTTCTTTCTTCTCTTTTATTCTCACTGTTTTTCCACACAGTGGTGGACATCTCGTCATCTGTACTTCTCCCTTTTCCTAATCTATTTCTGGGTTGTGGGCTGCTAACCATGGCATGCCCAATATTACATCTGTCTTTCCTAATTCACAGACATCCATTCGAACTCTCTCTATATGTCCTTTATAGAACATGTTCACTTCTACTTCATGAGTAATTGCACCTCCACTATTACCAGTGCCATCCACATTCCTTATTTACAAGGGTTGATCCAGCTTGATCAACCTATATCCTCCTTTCTGAGCTAAACTTTTGCTCATGAATAGCCCTGTTGCCCCACTATCAAGCAATGCCTTCACTGTTCTTCCTTCATGGGTATCTATTCTCTCTATTTCCACATTCATCCATACTTCTCATAGAGGCTTAAATGTTTGCCTTACTTCTTTCGCTTCCCCTTTTTTCTGCACTGCCTTCTGATTAACAGTTTCTGCCACTCTCCTCAGATCAGTAATTCCAGCCCTCCCCTTCTGGGCCCTAGGCACTGTCCGTTCCATTTCTCCTCCCCAATTCCACCATGGTGTTTTCTTCCCTGTCCTACAGGGTGGACAGAAAACCTCTCCTTTCTTGTTCCTTTCTACTCTTTTCTTTACTGCATCTCTCACATTGCACGCACTACACACCACTCTTTCTGCTTTTCCACTTTGCACCTCTCTTTCTCTCTACTCCTTTGCTTTCTTGCAACCTTCACACCACATTATAATGATAGAGTAGTTGAGACAACCGCCTTATCACACTCAATGTTATGAGAGAACAAAGAGAACTCGATGGAGTCTCTTGGTGGATTATGCTACCTACTTATACACAAATTCTATTTGTCTATATGTATGCTTAGTAACTACCAATCCTTCCAGAAGATTCCATCATGTGACTTGTCAGGTCATGTGACCTTATCTCCTTTTATCTTATATCTCCTTTAATTAGAATCCTTCATCTAGTCTGTTTGAGAATAACTCTCGTTCTTCCCATCCTTCTAGCCATACTATTTTTGGTTTAGGTGGGCAATTTATGACACACATGTGCATCAGTTGCCTTTTACTCAGGAACCCTTATCCCCAGTTCTCCTGAGTTTTGGTACCCTTATAGTCACATCTGCGACACTCCACAAAGGTCACCACTTCTCTCCTTGTTATCCATCCCTCCATGCTCATTTCAGCTCCTCTTGGGGGTAGTCCTTTTGCACCAGAGTGCAACTTTACTTTCTCCCAGACCTCCCTTGGAGATGCCACTTTCTCACTTCTACTCCTCTCTTTCTTCCTAGGACACTCCCACTTCTTGTGTCCCTTTCCTCCATATCCAAAACACTTCACTTCTTCTCGCACTATTTCTTGCCTCCTGACTTCCCTCACCCCGCACTGCATTACTCAACTCTCTAACACTTCGAACTTATTTCCTGCTACTCTTCTTTCCTTCTGTTCCTTCCCACTTCTACAGTTTTGGGCGAGGTGCCCAAACTTCCCACATTGCCTACACAGCTTCCCTTCTCTCCCTTCCAATTCTGCCCTTAATTTGACAAGGGCCCACCTTTGGTTGAGCATGTCGCTCATGAGTTGGTTGTACACTTCTAAGAACATTGTGTGTTATACTTAGAAGGGCAAGTTGTTGTAGAAAAAGGTTTAGGTATATTTCAAGGAACTTGTTGTGTTCTTCACCTGTTTTACTTTTATGTCTGTTGGGGCACAAGATCTTCACCCAGCCAGGTACCTACTGCCCTAATACTAGGGTAGACTATTACTTCACAGAGAAGATCCCTACTCTAAGTAGCCTCTTAGAGAGTGACTACTATTCTTCTGTGTAGACTGATCACAATAGACCAGTAGCACAAGGTAGATATAACGAAAGGTATACAAGTAAACTACAAAGCCCACTCAATTGTTAGGTCTGGTCTAGGCTAGTACCTGAGTTTGGTCCTAACCATCCACCTCTGGGGTCTAAACTTCCCAGTCAGTCCACTTAAGCCTGTGGCTCAGCTATGAGGAAGTTGGGAGTGATCAGAGTTGATCACATACCGAGGGAGCGATGAGAGTAAGTGTGACAAGGATCGAGGTGATCAGTGTCTGGTAGTGGTAATGAGTTCTAGTGTAATGATCTGAAGCTTGAGTGGTGTAACCCTAACCTAGATCGCACTCTATGTCAGAGTAGACAAAGAGAACTTGTCAGAGTCCTCGCTAGATTGTATGTGCTACTTATACAAGTCTGATTATTTGTACATGTTTACTGATCCATTGTTATTACATAATTAAATGAAAAGAAAATAAAAAGAAAGAAAAATAAATAATGACTTAAAGGAATTGAGTGGTTCATGACAGTACTCATTGCACGTCCGTCCTCTCTGCTCCAACACCCTTAGCTCATCTACTTTTCTTGATTCTTCATCAAACTCCCCAAACTCCTCCCTCATTTTTGTGAATAGTTCCTCCACCGTTTCCACTTCTGACACTCCCTGCCTCCTTTCCTCCAGTACGTTCTCCTTCCAGACCTCCACTATTCCCCCTTGTACATATGTTAGCATCCATGATATCTTCTCCTCCTCCCCACTCCCCTTCATTCTCATACTGATGTATAGGTGGCAGGCATTGATAAAGCCTACCACTTTTTCTCTTTCCCCGTCAAACAATGGAGGCTTGGCTGCCTCCCCTTGGGTTTGCCCCCTTGATAGGAGCTGTTCGATCACCATTGTATGTTGGGCAAGGTATTGAAGGATTTGGTCCATTGTTAGACTGGCTCCTTCTTGTTGCTGTTGTTGTTGCTGTTGGGGTTGTTGACCCTAGAATGATTGTTGGTGGGACATGTCGTTGTCCCAGGTCTCTTCTTTGTCTGTGGTCTCCTCGTACAAGGAGCAATCATCTTCTTCTGAGCTAATTGTTATACCTACTGGAGAGCACATCTTCTCCCAGCTAGGCTCCTACTTCCTTACTGACTACTGCCCTAGTAATAGGGTTAGACTACTACCACAAAGATACAAACTAGACAGCTTCTTAAGGAACAACTATCACTCCTCTGCATGTAGGAACTACAATGAGCTCCCAGCACAAGGTTTATAAAGTGAAAAAGAACAAGTATGCTACATAGCCTGCTCAATTTAGAGGTCAGGTCTCAGATGCAATACCTGAGCTTGGTACCATGCTTCTACTGTTAGTCCCTAACTGACTAACAAGTCCTCTTAAGCCTAGGGCCTGGCTATGTCGTAGTGATTGGTGGTTGCAATGACCAGTGTACCAAGGGTGAGTGTAGAGTAAAGAAAAAAAGAATGTGTAGGGCTCGTGATGAGTAGTACAAAAGATGTGGTATCGGGTTCTAATGTAATGACAAGCAAGTCATATAAAAGTTTAGTCTTTTGATGAGTGACCTCAGGCTTAACTCCACTCTAAGGTGTAATTACACATGAGGTAGAAGTGAACATGTTCTACAAGGGGCATGTGGAAAGAGTGAGAATAGATATATGCAAGCTGGTGTAAGAGTTTGGTCCTTGGTGAGTGACCTCAGGCTTAACTCCACTCTAAGTCAGAGTTGACAAAGAGAACTCGTTAGAGTCCTCGCTGAGTTGTGTACGCTACTTATACATGTCCAATTATTTGTCCTTATTTACTGATTCAATGTTATTACATAATTAAAAGAAAAGAAAAAGAAAAGAAATATAAATATTGACTTAGGGGAATTTGGCGGTTCATGACAGCTGGGAAAGATAGATGTGATCCTGGGCATGCCATGGCTAGCAGCCCATAACCCAGAAATATATTGAGAAAAGGGAGAAGTGAGAATGACGAGGTGTCCACCATTGTGTGGAAAGGCAGTAAGAATAAAGGGGAAGAATGAGATGAGATGAGAATTGTTAGATGGGCAGTAGATGAAAAGGAGGACTGGGGAAGAGAGGAAGAGATAGAGGCGGATTATAGAAAGGTAGAAGAGATAGTGCCTAAAAGGTTCCACAAGTGGTTGAAAGTGTTTGGAAAAGTGAAGTCTGAGAGAATGCCAGTTAGGAAGGTGTAGGATTATGCAATAGATCTCAATGACAGCTTCAAAGCAAGAGTATATCCTCTCTCCAGAAATGAAAAGGAGGAGGTATAGAAGTTCATCAATGAACATTTAAAGAAGGGGTATATCAGACCTTCTAAATCACCTCAAACATCACCAGTGTTCTTTGTAGGCAAGAAGGATAGAGGAAAATGCATGGTTATGGACTATCATAGACTCAACAAGCAAACAGTGAAGAACAACTACCCACTACCGTTAATTACAGACTTAGTAGATAGTGTGGGTAACAAGAGAGTGTTCACCAAAATGGACTTATGATGGGGATATAACAACGTGAGGATCAAAGAGGGGGATGAGTGGAAGGTGGCTTTTACTACACATATGGGGTTGTATGAACCAGTGGTGATGTTCTTTGGGATGACAAACTTGCCTACCACATTCCAAGGCATGATGAACAAAATTCTAAAAGACATGATTAACGAAGGAAAGATGGCAGCATTTGTGAATGATGTGTTGATAGGAACAAAGACAGAGGAAGGGTATAATGAGTTGGTGGAAGAAGTGTTGAAGCGATTGGAAGAGAATGACCTCTATGTGAAACCAGAAAAGTGTGCTTGGAAAGTACAGAAAGTAAACTTCCTGGGAGTAGTAATGGGTCAGGGGAAAATTAAGATGGAAGAAGATAAAGTGGTGGGAGTGTTGAACTGGCCTGTATCTAAGATGGTCAGAGATGTTAGGAAATTCTTGAGCCTTGCAAACTATTATAGGCAATTTGTGAAAGATTTCGCCAAGTTAGCTTGGCTATTGAATAACTTGATGAGAAAGGAAGAGAAGTGGAGATGGGGAAGCGAGCAGCAGAAAGTGTTTGAACAGCTTAAGCACATTTTCATGAGCAGACCCTTATTAGTTGTGCCAGACATAGACAAGGAACTTAGAGTGGAAGTGGACACTTCTAACTTTGCAACAGGAGGGGTATTATCAATCAAATGCGAAGATAATAAGTAGAGACCAGTGGCACATATGTTGAAGTCACTAAATGAAACTGAAAGAAATTATGAGATACATGACAAAGAAATACTAGCCATGATTAGATGCTTGGAAGCTTGGAGACACTTTCTGGAAGGGTCCTGGAGTAAATTCAAAGTTTGGACAGATCATAAGAACTTAGAATATTTTATGAGCAACCAAAAGTTGAATCACCGACAAGTGCAATGGGCTCTATATCTATCCAGGTTCAACTTCATGTTGAAACACACTATAGGAAGCAAAATGGGGAAGGCAGATGGGTTAAGTAGGAAACCAGATTGGGAGGTTGGAGTGGAAAAGGATAACAAAGAGCAGGTGTTGGTGAAGAAAGAATAGTTGGAAGTAAAGAGAATTAGAGTAGCAGAAGTAGTAATAGAAGGAGTAGATTTGTTGGATAAAGTGAGGAAATGCAAAGCAAAGGATGATGAGGTGGTAAAAGCAGTGGAGGAAATGAAGCGAGCAGGGGTAAAGATGTTAAGAGATGAAGAGTGGCATCAAGAAGATGGCCTAATGATAAAAGAGGGAAAAGTGTACATCCCTAGAGATGAGAAGCTAAGAGCAGAAGTGATCAGGCTACACCACGATACATCTGTAGGGGGACATGGAGGACAGTGGAAGATAGCAGAGCTAGTAACAAGGAACTTCTGGTGGCCTGGGGTCACTAGAGAGGTAAAGCGATATATGGAGGGGTACGACGCTTGCCAAAGGAATAAGAATCGAACACAACTACCAGCAGGAAAATTAATGCCAAACTTGATTCCAAAAAAGGCATAGACTCATATTAGTGCAGACTTCATTACGAAGTTACTCTTGGCACAAGGTTACGACTCAATCTTAGTAGTGGTAGATAGATTTACAAAGATGGTACACTTCATACCTATTACAGAGAAAACAAGTGCAGAAGGACTAGCACGATTGTTTAGAGATAACATTTGGAAACTACACAGACTACCAGATAGTATAATCTCTGACAGAGGACCTATCACAAATGGTCACTTACTAGTTTGTGATTGTTGAAGGTATTCTTCAAAAGGCTCAAAAATGTGAAGTAGAGAAGCAACAAAAGATGTTGTTAAGTCTGAGGTCTAATCCTCAGACTATGAAGCCTTATATACAGAAAATGATGGTCTGTGCACCTGGACAGGGCATCACATGTTCTACTGCCTATTGTTCTACATATGGCAGTCCTTTTGTGTCTGAAATAGCAATAACTTAACCATAAAAGGAGCAGTCCTTGTTTG